>Ga0214473_10006564_pt1 | contig 13840 bp, 10 predicted proteins | sample RVTome_7_FD_203509 | JGI IMG/M metagenome (GOLD analysis project Ga0214473, IMG submission 203509) | Soil microbial communities from uranium-contaminated site in the Upper Colorado River Basin, Wyoming, United States - RVT98D197 | ecosystem: Environmental > Terrestrial > Soil > Contaminated >... | reverse complement strand
CGAGCACCGCGCCAACCGATTCGCGTGCGATGACGATCTTGAGCGCATCGGTTACGAGACCCGTGATGCCGTGAGAGCCATCGTTCGTCGTGACAAAGACATCATCGCAGACCGAGCGCATCTCGTCTTCCAGCAGGACGAGGTCCTTCGACCTTGCACCGATGATGCCGATCACGCGGCGCCCCTGAGTCTTCGCTTCACGGGCTGTCGGCATCACCGCGCCGGTCCCATAACCGCCGCCGATGACCACAAGTGTTCCTTCACCCAGTCCATGAGCGCGCTGTCCGAGAGGGCCGACCAGATCGGTGAACCCTTGGCCTTCTTTCAACGCGACCATCTGCTTCGTCGTTGCGCCGGCGGCTTGGATGATCAAACGCAGTGTGCCTTCAACACGATCCCAACCCGACAGGGAGAGAGGGATGCGTTCGCCGTCTTCGCCCAATCGCACGATGATAAACTGTCCCGGCTGCGCCTTCCTGGCCACCCACGGCGCCTTGACATGCATCATCGCCATCGTCGGGCTGAGCATTGTCTTCTTTACGATCTCGTACATCAGTCTTTCTCCAGCATCGTTTGATCGCCAGTCGTCTTTGTGAGGAGGCCACGCTGCCTCTTGCGGGGCCGACGACTTGTCCTGCGTTGCCTTGGCGAAGCAGGAAGCAATCCTTGTATCGTCCCCGCGCACCGAATATACCAGTGCCTTTCGGTCGCAGTTTGGCATAACCGCATCCGCCGTAAACCTTTTGACAATGTTGACCAAATTTCGATCATTTCGATTCCCGCGCCCGGTGATCGCAGAACTTCTTGTCAGGAAGGGCGTTCTGTCCTGACACAATGCGGGAGCGACTGAGGATGATGATTCGAACGATTATCGCGGTAACACTGATACTGATTACGGAGAGTTCAATGACCACATTGACACAGGCCGCTGATCCTTTGGCCATTGGCGCCAAGGCGCCAGACTTTTCGCTGCCCTACGCCACGAAAGATTCGATTGGCAAAGAACCTCTGACACTGTCCAAAGAAGTCGGCAAGGGACCGATCGTTCTGGCCTTCTATCCCGCCGATTGGAGCGGGGGATGTACCGTGGAGGTCTGCACCTTCCGTGACAACTTCGCTGATCTTGGCAAACTCGGAGTGCGGGTCTGGGGCATTTCGGGAGATTACGCATATTCCCACCACGAATGGGCCAAACACCACAACCTGCCCTTCGAATTGCTCGCGGACCACGATCACGCAGTCGCCAAGCTCTATGACAGTTATGACCCGCCAAATCTCTACAACAAACGTACCATATATGTGATTGGTTCTGACGGCCGCATCGCCTACATTAACTCACAATACAAAGCCCGCGAGCCGCAGGATTTTGAAGCGCTAAAGACAGCGTTGGCGAAAGTGCGTTAGACGCCACTGTGGCACGTACAAGATCATGGCGCTAAGCGTCCATGATCTTGTACGTGCCACACTTGCCATTCTGATTTCATTCGCCGTATATTCGCATCGCGCCTGATCCACGCATCAGGGATTCATCTGGGGCAGTAGCTCAGCTGGGAGAGCGGTACGTTCGCAACGTACAGGTCAGCGGTTCGATCCCGCTCTGCTCCATTAAGTCCACACGAGGGCCTCGGAAACGGTGCCTTCGTTGTCATGTGTGCCCAAAAGAAAAGGGCCGGGGACCTTCTGGCCCCGGCCCTTCGCGTACCGGCACAACGACCTACTTGATGATCTCGGTGCTCTGGCCGGCGAAGAACATCAACGCGTCATATCCCGTGAGCGTCAGGACCGGCCCGGAGGCAGACCACGGCGCAGTCCCATGAACGGCCGAGGATGTCTTCATGCAGGATTTCATGCAGGGGGATGGACAGGCCCCTTGGCAGGGCTCTGAACATTCCTTCGGGCACGGCATCGGGCAGGGCATTGCGCTGGCCGACATGCCCGCCGACTTGCTGCAAGAGCCCCTGTCGCAGGCCCCGGCTACGCTGACCATGGCGCCCAGCGCCAAGACAACGAACGCCAGCGCCACAAGGCGATGTTTTGTCGTCATTACATTCTCCTTCTTTCGAATAGGGGGTAGGATCCTACCCCATCCCACCTCGGGACGGGATAAAGCGAGACAACCCCCGCATCTCAAATCAGAAGAAGACAGACCTCAGTGCAGATTTCGCGCCCCGATGACGCGAGAATCGGTCCCGGGGGTGAGTGGGAATGCTCAGACTGGCGAGATGTGAAAGACTCGTTAAGAGACGCCGTGGCCAATGTCAGGAGTGCGTCGCCACCATATTGGTATCTGGATGCCAGTTCGGGGGATTTCTCGGCAAGGATGCGTCCCGGCAGGCAGAAAAAGCACTGGGGCTGGCCCATGGGGCAGTTGCCCTTGTCACCGCAATCCGTCGCGTCCGCACGGTTCGCCTTCGCTGGACAGATCGGATCTTCGGAACAGCAACCCGCCTCATCCGCCGCCTCCGCCGCAGTGGTGCAATGTCCCGATCGTTCCAGACCCGGCCAGCAGACGATTTCAATAGCCTCGGGGGTGTTGCCGATCGGGCACCTCGCGGCGCAGATGGTGTAGGGCCACGGCACCGCCTGAAAGCTGGTGACGAGAAGGATTACGGCCGTCACGATGATGCCTCGAAGATAACGCATCGATACAATTATACGCGCCGGGCGCGCCTTTGTCTCGCGGAAAAATGATCCTCACACTTGCCGACCGGACGTAATCAGGCAGGCGCACGTTCTGGCCCGTAACCGCCTTGTTCTACTGTGATCTGGGTGGTATACTCGCCCATGGGTTCGTGCTAAGCGGGGAGTTAGCGGTGCCCTGTACCCGGAACCCGCTCTACCGGGGCTGAAGACCGTCCGAGGCCTTCTGCCCGACATGATGCAGGACGGCTAAGTGATGTTGATGACCGGGTCTTGCGCAACGGTCGGTCGCCCAACCCCGCCAGGACCGGAAGGTAGCAACGGTAAGCTGATCGTATCGTGTGACGTAAGGTGGCCCAGTCGGAGTTGGCTGGCGGGCCGGTTGTGTCGAGCGTGGTCGACGGCGGGTGCACGGACCCATTTTGATTTCGTGTCCGAGTGACAGCACGGGGTGAAGCCCCTTGTTTGCCAGAAGGGGAAGACGAGGATAATCGGTAGGCAAGGGGCTTTAGCCCCTTGGCCACACACCACCCAGATGACCGAGATCACCTCCTACCAGGCCCTCGCCCGCAAGTGGCGCCCACAGACCTTCGACGATGTCGTCGCCCAGCCACAGGTGACGACGACGCTGAAGAATGCGTTGTCGTCGGGGCGAATTCACCACGCCTATCTCCTCTGTGGCCCGCGCGGCACCGGCAAGACGACGACGGCACGGATTCTCGCCAAAGCGCTGAATTGCGAGAAGGGCCCCACGTCCGAGCCCTGCAACGAATGTCACGCCTGCAAGTCGATCACGAATGGATCGAATTTGGATGTTCTCGAGATCGATGCCGCCTCAAACACCGGGATCGATCATATCCGTGCCCTACGCGAGTCTACTATTGTTGTTCCCGCTGAATCGCGATTCAAGATCTACATCATTGATGAGGTACATCGTCTCTCTGTCTTTGCGAAGGATGCGCTGCTCAAGACACTTGAGGAACCGCCGCCGGCGGTGAAGTTCATCTTCGCCACGACTGAAGCGCATGAAGTCCCGCAGACCGTGCGTTCGCGTTCGCTACGTCTTGATTTTCATCTCTTGTCGCAAGATTCCTTGCGGCAACATCTGCTGACAATCGCGAAGAACGAGAAGATCGATGTCGAGCCGGGGGCGCTTGACGTCATCGCAACCGAGGCAGCCGGATCAGTCCGCGACTCGCTCTCGCTGCTCGATCAGGTCGCCGCGTATGCGGGCGGCAAGATTACCACCGAACTCGCCACAGAGGCGCTCGGGCTGGTCGACTCGCAGATCTTGTTTGCATTCACTGATGCGACCGCGCAAGGTGATGTCGCGGCGGCGCTCGATGCCATTTCCGCAGTTGCCCGCGCCGGACGCGACTATCAACAGTTTGCCCGCCAGCTCACCGAACACTTGAAACGATTGCTCTTCGCGAAATCGCTTGGGCAGAAGTTCGTTGACGACGGCCTTGGCTCGGAAGACCTGGCGCGCTATCAGAAGACCGCCGCCGACTGCGACGAGAACGATTTGCTGCGATTGCTTTTGATGGCGGTCGAAGTCGGCCACCGTGTCCGTCGCGGGACTCCCCAGCCGCGTTTGGAACTCGAATTGTTTGCCATGCGCTCTGCCAGGATGGACTCATCCATAGACATTCGCGCCCTCATCGAACGGCTTGAGGGGCAGGGGGTCATGACGCGTCCCGCGGCGGCTTCGCCGCCTTCCGAATCGGCTCAACCGAAAGCGTCGCCGGCAGCCAAACCAATGGTGCGTCCTCCGGAGCCGCAGGCGGGGCCCACGGCAACCCAGCCCGTGCCGAAGCAGTCAACCGGAACAGACGGTCATGTCGAATGGGGTCCGATTCTCGATGCCATTTGCGAGCATCGGCCCACGCTGCGCGCCGTGCTCGGCCACGCGCAACTGGCTCGCACCGCTCCCGGAGTCTTCGAGTTGCAAGTGCCCAAGACCAATGAGTTTCAACAGCACCAACTGGCGGAAAAGCCGACGCGCGACCTTATCCACGCCGAAATCATCAAAGTCGTCGGCAAGGGCGCGCGCGTTACGACACATGTTAAGAGTACAAGCGTGCCGTCGGACACCGCGCGCGGAACATTCTCATCCCCTTGCCCCGCTGCGAAGGGAATGAGCGAGGAACTTCTGGCCGACCATGGCCTGCAAGAAATCCTGCGGCGTTTTGAAGGGGAGATCGTAGAATAGCGCTTACACGGCGATTCCGCCGCACGGGAGGACCTATGTCAAACATGGAACAACTGCTCAAGCAAGTGCGCAAGATGCAGGCGGAGATGGAAAAGATTCAGCAGTCTCTGGAGAATGAGACTGTCGAGGGCTCCGCTGGGGGCGGCATGGTCAAGGTGACCGTCAATGGCAAGCGCGAAGTTCTCTCGGTCAAGATTGATCCTGAAGTGGCAAAATCCGACGACATCGAAATGCTCGAAGAGCTGATCTGCGTCGCCGTCAATCAAGCCAATCAGAAGGCCGCCGACCTGCAGGCGCAGAGCATGTCCAAGCTGACCGGCGGCATGCCGCTGCCGGGAATGGGAATGGGCTTTTAGTTTCTAACCTCTCCCTGAGGGGGAGAGGTCGTCCTGCGAAGCGTTAGCGAAGCAGGACGGGAGAGGGTCGAAAGCCACCATTGACGATAACGTTTGTCTATGTCCAACACCTCCGCCACACTCGATCACCTGATTGACCAGTTCGCCAAACTGCCCGGCGTCGGCAAGAAATCCGCCTACCGTTTGGCCTATCACGTGATGCAGGCGCCAATCGACCAGGCGCGGGCACTGGCCCAGGCGATCATCGCAGTGAAAGAGAAGATCGTCTTCTGCTCGGTCTGTTTTAATGTCACCGATGACGATCCCTGCGCGATCTGCCGTTCATCGGAACGCAACAGTTCGATGATCTGCGTGGTCGAAGAGCCGCACGATGTCCTCGCCTTCGAACGCTCCGGCGCGTTTCATGGAGTCTATCACGTTCTGGGTGGCGTCTTCTCGCCGCTCGATGGCATCGGCCCGGAGGAATTGAAAATCACCGAATTGGTCGGACGGATCAAAAACGACGGCATCCGCGAAGTCATCATCGCCACCAACCCGACCGCAGAAGGCGAGATGACCGCGAATTATCTGGCGAAAGTGCTGAAGCCGCTCGGCGTCACAATCTCGCGCATCGCCCGTGGCCTACCCATGGGCGGCGATGTCGAATACGCCGACACGAACACGATCATGCGCGCGCTGGAGGGGCGAACGGAGTTCTAGAGTCGCGCCGGGCGAGACGCCCGGCGTCCACTTCTGAGGATTCAGCGACGTAGACGTGAACCCTAGGCGTCTCTCCTGGGGCAATTGGCGAATCACATATGCCCATACTCGAATCAGTCCTCACCAAGATTTTCGGCTCCAAGCACGAGCGCGACGTCCGACGCATCTCGCCGATCGTCGAGACGATCAATCTGCGTTTCGAGGAGATGAACACTCTCTCCGACGATGAACTTCGCGCCAAGACCGATGAATTCAAGAAGCGTCTGGAAGATGGTGATGCGCTTGACGACATCCTTGCCGAGGCCTTCGCCGCCGTCAAACAAGCGTGCAAACGTCTGGTCGGCAAGACCTGGGATGTCGTCGGCATACCGACCACCTGGAACATGGTGCCGTACGATGTCCAGTTGATCGGCGGCGTCGTCCTCCACGAGGGCAAGATTGCCGAAATGGCGACCGGTGAAGGAAAAACGCTCGTGGCGACGCTCCCCATGTACCTAAACGCCTTGGAAGGTAAGGGAGTCCATCTCGTTACGGTCAATGATTACCTCGCACGACGCGACGCCGAATGGATGGGAGAGATCTTCAAGTTCCTCGGGCTGACAGTCGGCATTGTTCAGCACGACCAGGACCCGCAAACGCGCCGCGCGCAATACGACTCCGACATCACCTATGGCACCAACAACGAGTTCGGTTTCGACTACCTCCGCGACAACATGGCCGTGCGCAAGGAAGACCGCGTGCACCGTATTTTCAACTACGCCATCGTCGACGAAGTCGACTCGGTCCTCATCGATGAAGCACGCACGCCGCTCATCATCGCCGGGCCGACCGGACGCACCGACAACTCGGCCTTCGTCGAGATGCGCGACTTGGTCGATCGTCTCATCAAGCGACAGACAGATGTCACCAGCAAGCTCGTTGACGAAGGAACCAAGCTCTTTGAGGAAGGCAACGAGTACGACGCCGGTATCAAGTTGCTCGCCGTCAAGCGCGGCGCGCCGAAGAACAATCGCTTCCTCAAGTTTGTGAAAGAGACCGGCGTCAAACGCGCCATCAGCCGTGTCGAACTGGATTACACGCGCGACAAGAAACTCTCCGAGATCGACGACCAATTGTTCTTTGCCGTCGATGAGAAAGACCACACAATCGATCTGACCGATACTGGTCTCAACTCACTTCGTCCCGAAGAGCAGAGCTTCTTCGAGATCCCCGACATTGGCACCGGTGTCGCCGAGATCGATGAGCGTGAAGATCTGAGTGACGTCGAGAAGGCCAAGGCGAAGAATGACCTCTATAAGACCCACGCCGAGCGTTCCGAGCGCGTGCACATCGTCTCGCAATTGCTGAAGGCCTACTCACTGTACGAGAAAGATGTCGAGTATGTCATCCACGAAGGCAAAATCGTCATCGTTGATGAATTCACCGGCCGCATGATGCCCGGACGCCGCTACTCCGATGGCCTGCATCAGGCGATCGAAGCCAAAGAGAAAGTTAAGATCGAGGATGAGACCCAGACGCTCGCCACGGTCACGCTGCAGAACTACTTTCGTCTCTACAAGAAGCTGGCCGGCATGACCGGCACTGCGGTGACCGAGGCGGCCGAGTTCTTTGAGATTTACAAGCTCGATGTCACCAGCATCCCGACCAATGTTCCGGTCATGCGTCTCGACTTCGAGGACGTCATTTTCCGCACGCGTCGTGAGAAATACAACGCCATCGTCGAAGAGATCGCCAAGATGTACCAGAGCGGCCAGCCGGTGCTTGTCGGCACCGTGTCGGTCGAAGTCTCCGAGACGCTCGCGCGCATGCTCAAGCGGTCCGGCGTGCCGCACGCGGTGCTCAACGCCAAATACCACGAGCAGGAGGCCGGAATCGTCGCGCACGCGGGCGAACGCGGCCATGTGACCATTGCCACAAACATGGCGGGCCGCGGCACCGACATCAAACTCGGGCCCGGCGTCGCCGAGGTTGGCGGTCTGCACATCATGGGCACCGAACGCCACGAGGCCCGCCGCATCGACCGTCAGTTGCGCGGACGCGCCGGACGTCAGGGCGATCCCGGATCGACGCGGTTCTATCTCTCTCTTGAAGACGACCTGATGCGTCTGTTCGGGTCCGAGCGTATTGCCACCATCATGGACAAGCTCGGCGTCGAGGAGGGGGAGGTTATCGAGCATTCGATGGTGACCAAGGCCATCGAACGCGCGCAGAAGCGTGTCGAAGCGCAGAACTTCTCGATCCGCAAGCACCTGCTCGAGTACGACAACGTCATGAACCAGCAGCGCGAGGTCATCTACTCGCGCCGGGCGCAGATCCTCGAGCACGACGACCTGCGCGAAGAAGTTGTCGAGCTGCTTCGGCAAATCGCCGAAAAGATCGTCGAGAAGTATTGCACCGATCCCACCAACCCCGAAATGTGGGACACCGGCGGGATGCGCCTCGACATCATGAAAACCTGCCTGCTGGATGTTAACTTCGACAATCCGGAATTGCGCGACTTGAACTACCAGGGACTCACCAATTTCGTGCAGGAAGGCGTGCTGGCGGTCTACCAGAACAAAGAGATCGCGGTCACGCCCGTGGTCATGCGCCAGCTTGAGCGGTTTGCGTTGCTCCGTGTGATTGACGAACGCTGGAAGGAGCATCTCTATGAGATGGACCAACTCAAGACCGGTATCAATCTCCGGGCCTATGGCCAGCGCGATCCGCTGATCGAATACAAGAAAGAGGCCTTCGCGCTCTTCTCCGAGCTTCTCGACACCATCGACAAGGAATCAGTCGAGATGGTCTTCCGTTTGCAGATTGCGCCCCCGCCACAAGCGCAACCGTCAATCGATATGCGCCGCGTGCAAGCCGTGCACGAAGAGGCAAGGGCCATGGGGTATTCCGGCAATCCGGAAGAGGCGCGCACCGCCGGCAAGAAGCAGCCGGTCAAAGTCGAAGAGAAGATCGGCCGGAACGATCCCTGTCCCTGTGGCTCCGGGAAGAAATACAAGAAATGTCACGGCGCCGTCGGTGTTGGTTCGTAAACGCGGCCTTGAGTCGCATGACTGAGCGGAGTATCGTAGAGGCGCACGGCTTGCGGCGAGTGCAGTCGAGCCGATGTGCGCCCGTGACCCCTCGCAGCTATGCTGTACGCTACGAAATTCACTTCGACATTGGAGGTCTGATGGACAAACCCAGAGCGCTGATTGTGGCCGTGGCAATTTGCGCGGTCGGCATCGTGGCGAACCTTGGTTGGGCGCAAGATGACGTCGCTCTCGACGTCAAAAAGAGGGTTCTCAACAACGGCATGACCATCTTGGTCGCGGAACGGCACAATGCGCCCGTCATGTCGACCTACATCCACTACAAAGTCGGTTCGGCGAATGAATGGCCGGGAATGATCGGCGCCGCTCACCTTCTCGAGCACATGCTCTTCAAGGGGACGCAGACGCTGGGCACACGCGACTTCGCCAAGGAGGCCCCGCTTCTGGATCGCGAAGACTCGTTGCGCATCGCCATCATGAACGAGGAACGCAAGGCGGAGATGTATGCCTTCCAACGCTCCATCGGCATCACCGATGTGCCCGACAACAGCGCAACGATTGAAAAACTGAACGCCGAATTGGATAAGGTCAAGGTCGCGCTCGATGCCCTGGTTGACAAGAATGCCTACGAGCAGCTTTACTCCCGCAACGGCGCCTCGGGATTTAATGCCGGCACCGGCTACGATGGCACGACGTACTATGTTAATCTCCCCGCGAACCGTCTGGGTCTCTATATCGCCGTAGAAGCCGACCGCATGTCCAATCCCGTGTTGCGCGAGTTCTATGCCGAACGCGACGTCGTGATCGAAGAACGCCGGCTGAAGGTCGACAACGAGGGCTCGGCCAAGCTTTTCGAGCAACTCATTGGAACGGCATTCATTGCCCATCCCTATCAGATATTCTGGGAATGGAAATCCGAAGTGGCGCACCTGACGCGTCCGAAGCTGGTCGATTTCTATAGGCGATACTATGCTCCCAACCGCATGGTCCTCGCCATCGTCGGCGATGTGAAAGCGGAAGAAGTCTTCACGCGTGCCAACGATGCTTTCGGCAAGGTCCCACGCCAGCCCGACCCCGATCCGGTCGTCACTGTCGAGCCGGTTCAAGAGGGCGAACGCCGGGTGGATCAGAAGTTCGATGCCGAACCATACCTCTCTGTGGCATTTCACAAGTCCGCGTTCGATGATCCCGACGAGATTGTCTATCGCGTGCTGCACCGGTTGCTGTCCGATGGACGCACCTCGCGTCTCTACAAGTCGATGGTGATTGACCAGCAGGTCGCTGCAAATGTTTCGACGTACGAATTCCCCGGTTCCCAATCGGGCGATCTTGACCCGAATGTCTTCGTGATCGATGTCGAGCCGAAGTCCCCGCACACGACGCCTGAGTGCGAAACGGCCCTCTACGCGGAACTCGAAAAGGCCGCGTCTGTGCCAGTCCGCGCCGAAGAACTGCAGAAAATCAAGAATCGCATCGAGGCCGACTTTGTCTGGTCGCTGTACTCAAACTTGGGTCTCGCCAACCAACTGGCCGAATACGAGGCGCGCGCCGGAGATTGGCGTTACCTGCTCAGCATTCGCGGCCGCCTAAACAAAGTCACCGCCGCCGACATCATGCGCGTGGCGAAGAATACGTTTACCGCGGACAATCGCACCGTCGCGACACTTGTGCCGTTGAATACGGAATCGGCCGGACTGTAGGAAAGGGGAGAACTCAAATGAAGTCATACCGTGTGTTCATGGGCATGCTGATCGCCCTTGCGCTTGTCGCCGTCTCGTCCGTGCAGGCGCAAAATCCATTCTCCAAATGGAAGTTCGGCGAGGTCAACTTCGATCCGCCGAGGCCCGAGCGATTTGTTCTGTCCAATGGCCTCGTCGTCTACTTCCTGCCCGATCAACAACTTCCCGTTGTCACAATGTCTGCCATCATCCGCGCCGGTGAGGCCTATGTCGCGCCCGGCAAGAGCGGGCTGGGCGGCATCGTCGGAGAAGCGTTGGTTACGGGCGGCACTAAGAGCCGTACACCCGATCAGGTCGATGAACAACTGGAGTATCTCGGCATTCGCTGGGAGGGAACGGTGGGCATGGAGTCCGCCGAGTTCTCGATGCAGTGCCTGTCGAAGGACTATTCCACAGCGCTCGGTCTCTTGGCCGATCTCTTGGTCAATCCCGGATTTGAGCAGTCACGATTGCAACTCACCATCGACAACACCCTCGAGGACCTGCGCCGTCAGAACGATTCACCCGGACGCATCATCCGTCGCGAATTCAACCGGCTCGTCTATGGCGATCACCCCTATGGACGGACCCCCAGCGAGAAATCGCTGTCCGGAATCACCCGCACTGATGTCGATGCGTTCTACCGTTCCTACTTCCATCCGAACGCGACCATCCTCGCTATTTCGGGTGATCTGGAGCCGGCGGCTCTGAAGTCATCCCTTGAGAAGGCCTTCGCTGCGTGGGGCAAGGGAGAGGCGCCGTCATTGACAATCCCCGATCCAACGCCGCCGGCGCGGGGTGTCTATCAGATTGAGAAAGACATCAGCCAGACCAACCTGCGCTTCGGTCACCTTGGCATCGACCGTCACAACCCAGACCGGCACGCCGTCCGGATCCTAAACCACATCCTGGGTGGCGGCGGTTTCACCTCCCGCATGATGGGAAAGGTACGTTCCGATTCCGGATGGGCCTACTCTGTCGGCACCGCCTTCACCACTGCCGATAAGCCCGGTCTCTTCCTGGCCACCTGCCAGACGAAGACCGAGACAACGACCAAGGCGCTGGCGTTGATGCAATGGGTCATCGAGGACGTGCAGAAAAATGGGATCAAGGAAGACGAGCTGACGACCGCGAAGGAGTCGATCATCAATTCCGACGTCTTCAACTTCGACACGCCGGTGGAAGTCGTGGAGAACTACGCGTGGCAAGAATACCACGGTTTCCCAGCGGATCAGATGAAGCTCGACATCGCAGCCGTGCGCGCGGTGACCCGCGCCGACATCGAGGCCGCGGCTCGAAAGTACTTGGATCCGTCAAAGTACGTGATTCTCGCGGTCGGCAAGATCGGCGAGTTTGATACGCCCTTGTCAAAGTTTGGAGTCGTGCAGACAGTGTTGCTGGAAGAGACCCCGTAGCGGCGGTCGCAACTGAGATTCATGAAGAGGGGCGGGTCCGAATGGACCCGCCCCTCTTGCAATTCTGAAATCCTGTGTTTCTGAGCGCCTCACGCAGGCGTCTTGGCCCTGCGGTGGTAGGCAACGATGAAGAACCCACCCATGGCCAACGCCCCGATCGCCAGCCCGATCCATGTCCCCACAAACGGGATTGCGGAGAGAACTGTGATGATAAGAAGGCCAACTGCAAGCGAGAGAACCGGGCGCGGAGTGGCGTCGCGGCGAAGCCGTCCCCGCAGCCACTCACCAAGCGCGAGACCGACGTAGATTCTTGAGAGATAGAACAGGACGACCCAAAGAAGCACGATCAGCGCCGCAGCCGGAATGCCCACAAGCGTTAAGGCCACCGCGACCGCCGCGATTGGTAGACAGATGAGGAAGAGAAGCCCCAACCCCAATGATTTCAATCCCGAACCGTTTATTGTCGAAGAGACATCCATCATGAAGCCGCGGAACAACACGATCATGACAATGCCGAGCGCCAGTGAGCTTAGGTACCACCATGCGTCCCAGAAAAAGCTCCCCAGCGTGTAACCGGCTTTGTCGTCATCGTCCTCTTTTCCAGTGAGACGCTCGACACCGCCGAGTATCTGCACACCATCTTCAATCTTGGCTTCGTGCTCGGATCTGTATTTTAAGGATCCGCCGATGATCGTGCCCTGCAACACGACAATCTTGTCGCCTTCGATCTTCACATCCCCGTCAACCTGGCCGGAAATCGTGATCGTGCTGGCGCCACCGCTCAGATTTCCGCCCACTCGCCCGCGGAGAATCAACTGTCCGCAGGCAAACGACAGGTCCTTCTCCACCCAGGCGTGCGAGTCGATCCGGATGCTCTGCGCAAATCCCATCACGTTGCGTTCGACATGACCGCGCAGCGAGAAATCCTGCGCAAACACGCGTGCCGAGTTGATGACCGTGCCGTTGACATCGACCTTCTGGCCAAACCCCATGAACGAATTGTCGACCACAGCCGAGTCCCCAAGAGTCACCGTCCGTCCGACCGCGATCACATCGCCCAAGATGTGACTGTCAAAACTGAGATCGTCTCCGGCCGCGATCACATCGTCGAGGATCTCGGCATCGCGCACCGAGACTACCGAACCGGTGCGGAATTGAGTGGCAGAAGATGGCTGGGAGACGAAGAGCGATCCCAACATCAAGATCCGTATTGCGACAAGATTGGCTCTGCGTGACATGATTGGGCTGCCTCTCTCGGGCTGTAAGCCAAACCTATTGGACTCTAACGCATTAGCTGGTACGGGCCAAAGCCGTCCCGGTTTCGCGAAACTCAATACTATGCTCCGGCGACATCAATGCCAAGGCCGATTTAATACCAGTGGCCCCGCGGTACCGTGAATCGGAGGTTCGCTTGAGCTCACGCCACCCAACTTCCCCGATGAGACTCCAGAATATGGCATCCGCGTCCGATATAAATACTTAACGGCGTGTCACTTAGCAGTACGGTGGCGCGGTGTTGCTGTTGACACCATGCGCATATCAGAATCGCCATACCTCTCTGTCCTGCCAAAGACGGAACCGCTGTACTGGGCGATTCGCTCACTGGCCTTACTCGGACTTCTCTTCCACATGATTGTCTCGACTCCGCCACTTCTCGGTGTGGGCTGGTGGTGGGGCGTCGTTGCTGGGTTTGCGGCGTTGGTGGGTATACCGGCACTGCTGGCCAAGTACCGGAGTCTGCAGTTGGATCAGTTTTTCTGGCCCCTCTATG
>Ga0214473_10006563_pt1 | contig 13842 bp, 11 predicted proteins | sample RVTome_7_FD_203509 | JGI IMG/M metagenome (GOLD analysis project Ga0214473, IMG submission 203509) | Soil microbial communities from uranium-contaminated site in the Upper Colorado River Basin, Wyoming, United States - RVT98D197 | ecosystem: Environmental > Terrestrial > Soil > Contaminated >... | reverse complement strand
GGGGACGGTGGAGCTGGACGCCGCGGTCGAGGCCGGCGGCCCAACCGCGGGTTTCGGACTCGGCGCCCGCTGGACCGGATCGGACGGCCTGTACGCGCTCAACAACCGGTACGAGAACCGGGCACTCGCCGCGCGGTTCCGGCTGGCCCCCGACCAGCGCACCGACATCGGTCTCGTCCTCCGGCTCGCCGACGCGGACTTCCACTATCCCACGGACGGCGCCGGAAACGTAGTGGACCAGAATCAGCACCAGCTCACCGACGTGACCACGCTGGGGTTGGAGGTGGCCCGCCGCGTGGGATCGCGGGTCGAAGCTCGGCTGGCGCTCACCAGCAACGAGATCGGCGGCGGGTTCGACGACGCCCCCGACGGGCCGGGGGACACCCTGGGCGCGTACGCCTTCCGCTCGCAGCGCGACCTCAAGCGCCGCGGCGCCGACGGGCGGGTCCTGGTGACGCTAGCCGATCCGGTGCGGCTCGTCGTGGGCGGCGCCTTCGAGCACGAACGGGAACGGGCCACCAGCCGGTCCGAGAGCGAGTTCGGCCCCTTCGAGACCGAGATCGATGCGGCCCGGGACAACTGGGCGGGATACGTCCAGCTCTCGGCCGACGGCGGGCCGGCCGCCGTGACCGCCGGACTCCGGGTGGACGAGAACGAACGCTTCGGCACCTTCGTCACCTATCGCGCGGGCGGCAGCCTGGCGCTCCCGGCCGGCGTCCGCCTGTTCGGCTCGGCGGGATCAGCTTTCAAGGCTCCGCTCTTTTTCGAGCAGTTCGGCGGCACGTTCGTCATCGGCAATCCCGACCTCGATCCGGAACGGTCCACCAGCTGGGATGCCGGCGTCGAGCAGGCGCTGTGGGGTGGGCGGGTCCGCGCCTCCGCCACGGTTTTCGGCCAGCGGTTCCGGGACCTGATCCAGTACACCTTCACGCCCCCCACGCCCGGCGGACCCAACTATCTGAACGTCGCGGCCGCCCGGGCCGACGGCGTCGAGCTGGAAGCTCGAGTGCATCCGGTGCGGGAATTCTCGGTGGGCGCGCACTACACCTATCTCCGCACCGAGGTCACCGACGCCGGCACGCTGCCGGCCGACGACGCCGCATTCCGCCTGAGCGACCGGCTGCTCCGGCGGCCGACGCACACCGTGGCGCTCGACGCGCGGGTCACGGTCGGCCGGGTGCGGGCCGGTGGCGCCGTCCGGCGGATCGGGGAACGGGCCGATGCCGACTTCGCCTCCTTCCCGGCCGTACGGCTGACCCTGCCGGCCTACACGGTCGTGGAGCTCGGCGGCGAGGTCGAGTTGCCGCGCTTCGCCGCCGCGCTGCCCGCAGTCGTGCTCACCGCCCGGGTGGAGAACCTGTTCGACGAGACGTATCAGGAGGTGTTTGGGTTCCCGGCCAGGGGTCGAATCGTGCTCGTGGGTGGGAGGGTCCGGATGTAGGTCGGGGAGTGGGGGGTGGGGTGTGGTACTTTCCGATGTTGATCGGTGCACGGCTCGCGACGCGGCACGGAGGGTACCACTCCCCACTCCCCACTCCCAGTATGTTTCCGGCATGCTCGTCTCCACCCCCGCGATCGTCCTCCAGACCTTTCCCTACAGCGACACCTCCAAGGTCGCGCGGTTGGCGACGCGCGACCACGGGGTGCAAAGCGTCATCGCGAAGGGCGCCCTGCGGGCGCGGAGTCCATTCGGGGCCGGACTCCAGACGTTGAGCGCCGGGATCGCCCGGTTCTACCTCCGGCCGCATCGCGACCTTCACACCCTCGCCGGATTCGACGTGGGCGACCAGCACGCCGGCCTCGCCGCCGATCTGGCCCGCTTCACGGCCGCCGTGGCGCTGGCCGAGCTGGTGCTGCGATTCGCCGAAGCCGAACCCCAGCCCGACGTCTTCGATACCCTGGCCCAGGGGCTCGACCAGCTGTCGCACGCGCCGGCCGAGCAGGTGCCCTACGCCGCGCTCGCCGCCCTCTGGCTGGAGATCGCGGTGCTGGGGTTCGCGCCGGTGGTGCACGCCTGCGTCCGCTGCGGGCGGGCCCTGGGCGACGAGGCCGAGTTCTCGCTGCCGGAAGGCGGCCTGCTCTGTCCGGCGTGCGGCGCCGGCGCGGGCGGCTCGCTCGACCGGGCCGACCAGGCGGCCCTCGCGGCCTTCGTGTCGGGTGCCGCCCAGGCCCCGCCGCTTCCCGACCGGCATCTGCTGGCGCACCGCCGGCTCCTGGCCCGCTTCGTCCGCCGCCACGTGGCGGACGAGAAGGACCTGCCGGCCCTGGCGTTCTGGGAGACCCGGCCGTGACCCGTCACGTGGTGATCGGCACCGCCGGCCACGTGGACCACGGCAAGACCGCGCTGGTCCGGGCGCTGACCGGGGTGGACACCGACCGGTGGGAAGAGGAGAAGCGCCGGGGCATCACCATCGATCTCGGGTTCGCGCCGCTCGATCTGGGGGACGGCGTGGCGGCGAGCGTGGTGGACGTGCCGGGACACGAGGACTTCGTGCGGAACATGGTGGCCGGGGCTACCGGCATCGACGTCGCCCTGCTGGTGGTGGCCGCCGACGAGAGCGTGATGCCGCAGACCGTGGAGCACGTGGCCATCCTCGAGGCCCTCGGCGTCGGGGTGGGCGTGGTGGCGCTCGCCAAGGCGGACCTGGTGGAGCCGGGGTGGCTCGACCTCGTGGCGGCCGAGGTGCGCGAACGCCTGGCGGGCGGCGCGGTCATGTGGCAGGAGCTGGTTCCGGTCTCCGCCGTGACCGGCGCCGGGCTCGACCAACTCCGGGCCGCGCTCCGGCGCGCCGCGGCGACGCCCGCGGTCCGCCGGGCCGACGACCTCTTCCGCCTCCCCATCGACCGGGCCTTCAGCGTGGCGGGCGCGGGGACGGTGGTCACCGGCACCACGTGGAGCGGCACCGTGCGACCCGGCGACGAGGTGCTGATTCTCCCTGGCGAGCACCGCGCGCGGGTGCGCGGGGTGCAGGTCCACGACACGCCCCAGCCCGCGGCCGAGCCGGGGCGGCGCACCGCGCTCGCCCTGGTCGGCATCGAGCGGGACGCGGTACCACGCGGCACCGCGGCCGTAGCGGGCGGCGGCTGGCGCGCCACCCAGACGCTGGACGTCGTGATCACCTTGCTGCCGGACGCGGCCCCGCTGTCATCCCGCTCGCGGGTGCGGCTCCACCTGGGGACCGCGGAAGTGCTCGCCCGCCTGACGCCCGCCGGCGACGTCATTCCGGCCGGGGGATCGGGCATGGCGCGGCTCCGGCTCGAGGCCCCGGTCGTGGCGCGGTGGGGCGATCGCGGCGTCCTGCGATCCTACTCGCCGGCCACCACGATCGGCGGGTGTATCGTGGCCGATCCGTGGCCAGCGGCGCGGCCGCGGCGTCCCCACGACCTCGCTGTGCTGTTGACTCCACCGGAAGTACGCGTGGCGGCCGCGGTCGCCCGGGCCGGCGCCCGCGGCCTCGAGGTTGCCGACCTGCCGGTGCGCCTCGGGATCCCGCCTTCCGCCGTACCCGCGCTGGTGGAGGGCCTGGCGGCGGAGGGAGTGCGCCGGGTCGGGAGCCGGCTGGTGCGGTCGGAGGCGCTGGACCACGCTCGTCGGCGGCTGCTCGATGAGCTGGCGGCGTTTCACCGGCACAGCCCGCTGGCCTCCGGGCTGCCGCTCGAGGCGGCGCGCCAACTGCTGGACGACGTCGGCGTCACCGACGCCGTCGTGGCCGACCTGGCGACGGAGGGCCTCGTGGTCGTGGAGGGTGCCGCGGTCCGGCTGTCCGGCCATGAGCCGCGACTCGAAGCCGGTTGGCGCGACGTGGTGGATCGGGTCGGGAACGCGCTCCGCGAGTCGGGGTTTGAGGGAAGGACGCTCCCCGAACTGGCGCCGGCGGGATCGACCGCGGAGCTGCCGGGCGTCATGGAATACTTGATGCGGGAGGGTCGGGTGGCGCGGGTCGGGAAGGACCGATACTACGACCCCGATGCGCTGGACCGCATGATCCGGCTCACCGCCCAAGCGCTGGCGGAGTCTGGTGAGGTTGGCGTCGCTCAACTCCGTGAACGGCTTGGACTTACGAGGAAGTTCCTGATTCCGTTCGTGGAGTGGCTCGATGCGCAGGGCTACACGGTGCGGAACGGCGATTTGCGACGGCCAGGGCCCCGCTTGACAAAGGGTCGAGCCGCTCTCTAACTTGGGTCCAGTAGGTAAGATAGACCCATTTCCAAGGAGCCTTTCCAAGCACCTTCTTTGTCAGACAGGAGCCGTAAATGAAGTCGCTTGCCTGGGCGATCGCGTCGCTCGGGCTCCTGACAGCGGTTCCCGCGGTCCTCGCGGCCCAGGAATCGCAACAGCAAGGGGAACGGGTTGAGCTGCGGCAGAATTACCCCAACCCGTTCAACCCGGAGACGACGATCCCGTTCAGGCTGCCGGCGAGCTTGTTCGCCAATGGAGCCCGGCCGGTCGTCAGCCTCAGGGTGTACAACGTTCTGGCGCAGCTGGTCGCCGTCCCCATCCTTCAGGGCTCGGGGCAGCCGCTCGACAACGTGCGGCTGGAGTGGAACGGCACCGGCGACTACAGTGCGTACTGGGACGGCAAGATCCTCAAGACGGATCGCGAAGCCGCGTCGGGAGTCTACGTCTACCAGCTCGTCGTGAATGGCGAGCGCCACACGGGGAAGATGACGGTCGTCAAGTAAGCCGTCTCCCCACCACCCCTGCATGGAGACGCGCCGGCTATCGTGGCCGGCGCGTCTGTCTTTTTAGGAGTCCGGGAGCCAGAATAGCAGAGATCCGGGGAATGACGATTGCGTGTCCCGGCGACGGCTTGCCGTCGTGCCGTCGTGTCGTTTCAGGAGCGCACCATGATCCGCCCAGACCGTCTGACGATCAAGGCCAGTGAGGCCATCCAGCACGGGACCCATCTCGCGCAGCAGCGGGGCAACCCGGTGGTGAACGACGCGCACCTGTTCGTGTCGCTGCTGGAGCAGGAGGAGGGCATCGTGGGGCCGCTCCTCCAGAAGAGCGGCTTGGACCTCACCGAGATCCGCCAGGCGGCGATGCGCGAGGTCGAGCGGCTGCCCAGCCAGCAGGGGGGGGCGGCGCCGGCCACTATGGCGCGCGAACTGTCGCAGGCGCTGGATCGGGCGGACAAGTACGCCAAGGACCTGGGTGACGCCTACGTCTCGACCGAACACCTGCTGCTCGGCCTGGTGGACACCAAGGGCACTTCCGCGCGGGAGATCCTCTCCGAGCGGGACATCGGGGCGGATGACCTGCTCGAGGCGTTGACGGCGGTGCGGGGCTCGCATCGGGTGACGGACGTGGAGCCCGAGAACGAGTACCAGTCGCTGCAGCGCTACACCCGCGATCTGACCGACCTCGCCCGCCAGGGCAAGCTGGACCCCGTGATCGGGCGGGACGACGAGATCCGCCGGGTGATGCAGGTATTGGCCCGTCGGACCAAGAACAACCCGGTGCTGGTGGGCGAGCCGGGCGTGGGCAAGACCGCCATCGTCGAGGGGCTGGCCCAGCGGATCGTGGACGGTGACGTTCCCGAGCAGTTGCGGAGCAAGCACCTCGTCGTGCTGGACATCGGACTGCTCCTGGCCGGCGCCAAGTACCGCGGCGAGTTCGAGGAGCGGCTCAAGTCGGTGATCAAGGAGGTGGTGAGCCAGGAGGGCCGGTTCATCGTCTTCATCGACGAGCTGCACACAATTGTTGGGGCGGGAAAGGCGGAAGGGGCGGTAGATGCCGGCAACCTGTTGAAACCCTCGCTGGCCCGGGGCGAGCTGCACGTGGTGGGCGCCACCACGCTGGACGAGTACCGCAAGTACATCGAGAAGGACAAGGCGCTCGAGCGCCGGTTCCAGCCGGTGCTGGTCGGCGAGCCGTCGGTCGAGGCCACCATCGCCATTCTCCGCGGGCTCAAGGAGCGCTACGAGATCCACCACGGGGTGCGCATCACCGACGCCGCCCTGGTGGCGGCGGCCACCCTGTCCAGCCGGTACGTCGGGGGCCGGCACCTGCCCGACAAGGCGATCGACCTGATCGACGAGGCGGCGGCCCGGCTCCGGATCGAGATCGACAGCCTGCCGCAGGAAATCGACGAGGTCGAGCGCCGCCTGGTCCAGCTGCGGATCGAGGAGCAGGCGCTGTCCAAGGAGCGCGACAAGGCCAGCCGGGAACGGCTCGAGGCGCTGCGCCGGGAGATGGCCGAGCTGGGAGAGAAGTCGCAGGGGATGAAGGCCCAGTGGCAGGCCGAAAAGGCGGCCATCTCGGCCCTCCGGGAGAAAATGGCCCAGCTGGACGAAGCCCGCACCGAGGCGGAGCAGGTCACCCGGCGCGGCGACCTCCAGAAGGCGGCCGAAATCCGCTACGGGCGGATCCCGGAGTTGGAACGCGAGATCGAGAAGGAGAAAGGCCGCCTGGGGGAGATCCAGAAGACGGCGCGGTACCTCAAGGAGGAGGTGGACGCCGAGGACGTGGCCGAGATCGTCTCGAAATGGACCGGCATCCCGGTCTCCCGGATGCTCGAGTCCGAGCGGCAACGCCTCACCCGCCTGGAGGAGGAGCTGGCGCGGCGGGTCATGGGGCAGCGGCCAGCCCTCGAGGCCGTGGCCAACGCGGTGCGGCGGTCCCGCGCCGGCCTCCAGGACCCCAACCGGCCCATCGGGAGCTTCGTCTTCCTCGGCCCCACCGGAGTGGGGAAGACCGAAACGGCGCGCGCGCTGGCCGAATTCCTGTTCGACGACGAGCGGGCCATGATCCGGCTCGACATGTCGGAGTACATGGAGAAGCACGCCGTGTCCCGCATGATCGGCGCCCCGCCGGGATACGTGGGGTTCGAGGAAGGGGGCCAGCTCTCGGAAGCCGTGCGGCGCCGCCCCTACTCGGTGGTGCTGTTCGACGAGATCGAAAAAGCGCACCCCGACGTGTTCAACATCCTGCTCCAGATCCTGGACGACGGGCGCCTGACCGACAGCCAGGGGCACGTGGTGGATTTCAAGAACACCGTGATCATCATGACGTCGAACCTCGGCAGCCAGATCCTGCACGAGATCGGCGAGCGCAACCGCGAAGAGGCGGAGCGCCGGGTGCTGGAGCTCTTGCGGCAGACCTTCAAGCCCGAGTTTCTGAACCGGCTGGACGACATCATCGTGTTCCGCCCGCTCAGCAAGGAGGACTTGCGGGGCATCGTGGATCTCCAGCTGGAGCGGGTGGCGACGCTGCTGGCCGAGCGGGGCCTGCGGCTCGAGGTGTCGGACGCGGCCAAGGCGGCGCTGGTCGAGGAGGGCTACGATCCGGTATACGGCGCGCGCCCGCTCAAGCGGGTGATCCAGCGCCGGCTGCAGAACCCGCTGGCGCTGGCGGTGCTCGAAGGCGACTACACCGAAGGCGACCTGGTGCGGGCGGATGTGGGCCGAGACGGCGGGCTCACGTTCGCGCGGGTGCCGGCCGTGGAGCCCGTCGCCGCGGGACGCTGACGCCGTTCGGGGGTGCGCCGGCGGGCCCCCGTGGGGAGCCCGCCGGAGGCCGGTCAGTCACGCCCCGAACAGGTATCGCACGGCACCGAAGTATCGCGCACCATGGCGCCGGCTGGACACGTGTCGCCCACGCACGGAGCCGCGGTGTCCGCCGGCATCGCCGACATGGATGGAGTGGAATCGCTGGCCTGGGATGCTTCGTCCCCGCCGCCTTGCCGACCGCACGCCGCCAACCCGAGCAGCAGCAGCGCGCACGCCACCTTCCTCATAGAGCCTCCTCTTGGGTATTGCGAGAGCCACGGAACGCAGGGAAGGTAACGGAGAGAACGGGAGGACGTGAGGTTGGGGGGTGTGCTTCTCCCGTCCTTCGGCTCTCGGGCTATTTTCGACCCTGTGGGTACCACGCATCGCTCCGCGCCCCTTCAGCCCTCCGATCGCCTGGGTATGGAAGCCGCGCTGGCCGCGGCACGCGCTGGGGGCGCGGCCGGCGAGGTTCCGGTGGGGGCCGCGCTGGTCGCGGGGGGCGGCGTGGTGGCCGCCGCCCACAACGACACGGTCCGGACCGCGAACCCCACCCGGCACGCCGAGTGGCTGGTCATCAGCCGGGCGCTCGAGGCGCTAGGCACGGACCGCCTGACCGACGCCACGCTGTGCGTCACGCTGGAGCCCTGCGCCCAGTGCGCCGGTGCCATCGTGCTCGCCAAGGTGGGGCGGGTCGTGTTTGGCGCGTGGGACCCCAAGGCGGGCATGGCCGGGAGCGTGGCCGACCTGCTCCGCCACCCCGGGCTCAACCACCGGCCCGAGGTGGTGGGCGGCGTGCTGGCGGAGGAGTGCGGGGCCTTGCTCCGAGCCTTTTTCGAGGCTCGCCGGTAGCTCGCAAGCCTATCGTTACCAATTCGTTACGCGTTCGGCACCAAGCTGCTGGCAGTGGGAGCGGTTGGCCGCTAGACTTCCTGCCCCGCCATGACACCGGATCTCTCGGTTCGCGCCCAATCGGTCCCGCCTCCCCCGGCCCGCGAGGCGGTCCCGGAAGTGCCGGCCGTTTCGCTCGACGCCCCCGAGGCGTTCTTCAACCGGGAGCTGAGCTGGCTCAGCTTCGCCCGCCGGGTGCTGGCCCTGGTGGAAGGGCCGGCGCTCCCCCTGCTCGAGCGGGTCCAGTTCGCGGGCATCGTCGGCATGCTGCACGACGAGTTCTTCATGAAGCGGGTGAGCGGTCTCAAACGGCAGATCCGGCGCGGCTCCACCAAGCGCTCGCTGGACGGCAAGACGCCGCCCGAGGAATTCGAGGCCTGCCGCCGGGAGCTTACCGACCAGATGCTCCGCATCGGCGACGTGATGGAGCGGGAGATCCGGCCCGCGCTCGAGCGCGAGAACGTGGGCATCCTGGACTACCGGCGCCTGGAGGAGGATCAGCGGGCGGCCCTGCGCGCGTACTTCGAGCAGTCGGTCCTGCCCATCCTCACGCCCCTCACGGTGGACCCGGAGCACCCGTTCCCCTTCATCTCGAGCCTGGGGCTGAACCTCGCGATCCTGGTGCCCGACGGGGAGCGCGGCCGGGGGCGCTTCGTGCGTCTCAAGGTCCCCAACAACCGGCCCCGCTGGGTGCCGCTGCCGGATGGCGCCGGCTTCACGCCCCTCGAGCAGGTGATCGCCCACAACCTGGATCTCCTGTATCCCACGGCGCCGCCGCGGGAGATCTACTGCTTCCGGGTGACCCGCGGGGCCGAAGGGGAGCGGGAAGCCGAGGACGACGTCGCGGTCGAGGAGCCGGGCAGCATCGTCGAGCAGGTGAGCAAGGAGCTCAAGGCCCGCCGGTTCGCCGGCGTGGTCCGGGTGCAGGTGGACGCCGGCATGCCGGAGGACCTGCGCATGTGGCTGGCCCACCAGCTCGGGGTCGGGCCCGAAGATCTGTATCCCACGAACACGTTCCTGGGACTGAGCGACCTCGGCCAGTATCACGTGGCGGGGCGTGAGGCGCTGCGGTTCCCGGCGCACGAGCCCGTCACCCACCCGCGGCTCCGGAAGCTCGAGGACGACCCCGGAGCGATCTTCGCCGAGATCGCGCGGGGCGACATCCTGCTGCACCACCCGTATCACAGCTTCGACACGTCGGTGCTCCGGTTCATCGAGTCGGCCGGCCGCGATCCCCAGGTCCTGGCCATCAAGCTGACCATCTACCGGACGAGCAGCGACTCGCCCATCGTCCGGGCGCTGGCCGAAGCGGCCCGTCACGGGAAGCAGGTGGCGGTGTTGGTGGAGATCACGGCCCGGTTCGACGAGGCCCCCAACATCGCCTGGGGGAAGTTCCTGGAGAACGAGGGCGTGCACGTGGCCTACGGGGTGGAAGACCTCAAGACCCACGTGAAGCTGGCCCTCGTGGTACGCGAGGAGCGTGGGCAGGTGCGCCGCTACGCCCACATCGGCACGGGGAACTACCACCCCGGAACGGCCAAGCTGTACGAGGACTTGGGCATTCTCACGGCCGACCCGGAGGTCTGCGCCGAGGTGACGGAGGTGTTCAACGCGCTCACCGGCGCCACGCCGTACGCCGACCACCGCCACTTGTTGATCGCGCCGGTGTCCATGCGGGCCCGGTTCGCGGCGCTGGTGGCGCGGGAGGTCGAGCATGCCCGGGCCGGCCGGCCGTCGGGCATCGTGGCCAAGATGAACCAGCTCCAGGACGCGCCCATGATCCGCGAGCTGTACCGGGCGAGCCAGGCGGGCGTGCCCATCAACCTGATGGTGCGGGGCCTGTGCTGCCTCCGCCCCGGCGTCCCCGGCCTGTCGGAGACGGTGCGGGTGTCCAGCGTGGTGGGCCGGTTCCTCGAGCACAGCCGCGTCTACCGCTTCACCAACGGCGGCGCCGTCGAGTACTACATCGGATCGGCCGACTGGATGGCCCGCAACCTGAACAACCGGGTCGAGACCGCCGTGGCCGTGAACGACGCGCGGCTCCAGAGCGAGTTGGACGCCATCCTCGACGTGTACGAGCGGGACAACTGCTCGGCCTGGGACTGCCGGCCCGACGGAACGTACGAGCGCCGCGTGACCACGAACGACGAACCGTGCCGGGCCGCGCAGGAGGTGTTCCTCGATCTCGCCAGACGGAGGGTGTCGGCCGGGTAGGGTGTGCGCTGTGAGCTGTGCGCTGTGCGCTGTAAGCTGTACGTTTCGGGGCACCACAGCTCACAGCTCACACCCGGCGCTCACCTCACCAGCTCCGGCCGCACGGTAAGGATGACCGTGCTGCGCCGCGGCCCCTCGCCCACCTGGGTGTTCCCGAGTACGACGGTCTGGCCCTCGCGGGCGTTGATCTGACTGCCCAGCCCGAGGCCGATCAGCGAGCGCAGCCGGACCTGCATGGCTACGATCCCGGTGTCGTTGACGGTGCGGACGTCGTGAATGACGACCTCGATGAAGAACTGCCCCTCGCCCTCACCCACGGCCTGGCTCACGTCGCTCTGCGCGGTGCCGCTCATCACCGCCTCGGTCAGGAGCCGGTAGCCGGTGAAGCGGAATAGCTTCCGCAACTCGGTTTCCACCTCGGCGATGCGGGGATCCGCGGCGCGGGCCCCGTCGGCCTCGATGATCTGGAAGTGCAGCCGGACCCACGGCTTGGGCTTGTCATACTCGGCCAGCACGGCGGCGATTCGGTCGAGGTTGTCGGCCGTCTCGCGGACGGTCAGCGTCTGCGCGGTGTGGGTGATCCGGCCCGGCGCGCCGTCGCGTTGGTCGTAGACGTAGGGCTCGATCATCGTCGCGGCCACGTCCGGTTGGAGGTGCTGCAGCGCGAACGTGCGGGTTTCGAGGGTCGGTGCGGCGTTGCAGGCCACCAGGGCCAGTAGGAAGAGCGGGAAAGCGCGCATGGCCAGAGCTCCGTATGTCAGAATTGCCAGACGACCACGATGTTCGGATTGTCGGTGGTGAACACGGCGACCTTCGCTGCCGCGCTTTCGACCAGCGGCGGCGGCGGCGGGATGGGACGGGCGGCGAGGGGAAGGCTCGACTCCGGGCCACCGCGCACCAGCAGGATGGCGGCCAGCCCCGCCGCCGCCACGATCGGTGCCAGGGCCCACCGGGCCCGGCGCGCGCGACGCGCCCGGCCCGCTTCGGCCTGAGCCAGGGCCGCGGCCGCCTCCGCCGATCGTCGCGGCCCCACGGCCCGCTCGGCCCGCAGCGCGTTCGTCGCGGCCAGCACCCGGTCGGCCAGGGCGCGGCAGGCCGGGCAGCTCGCCAGGTGGGTTGCCAGCGAGCTGGCGCGGCTCCCGTCCAACTCCGCGAGATCCGCAACCAGCAACGCATCCCGGGCTTCGTCGCAGGGAATCATCCGCGGCCCTCCGCCAGGGCGGGATCGAGGGCGAGCACGGCGGCGCGCACCGCCCGCCGGGCCCGGAACAGGTGCGCCCGCACGGTGCCGTCGCTCAGGCCCAGCACGGCGGCCGCCTCGTGGGGCGCGTGTCCCTGGAGATCGACCAGGTCGAACACCTCGCGCTGCCGGGGCGGCAGCCCCGCGAGGGCCGCCCGGGCCGCGGCCGCGGCGTCCCGCTGCTCGAAGGCGACGGTGGGGTCGGGCCCCGCCTCATCGGCCGGGCCCATGGCCTGCAACCGCTCGAGCGCCCGCGCGCGCCGGCGCCGCCGGCGGAAGGCGTCCCGCGCGGCGTTCCGCGTGATCTGATACGCCCAGGTCGAGAAGGCGGCCTGGCCGCGAAAGCGCGACAGCTGGAGGTGGAGCCGCACCAGGACCTGCTGAGTCACGTCGTCGGCCTCGTCCGCGTCCGCCACCCAGGCAAAGGCCCACCGGTGGATTCGCGCGTGCCAGCGGGTCACGAGCGCCGCGAACGCCTGCTCGTCGCCCGAACGGGCTCGTCGGACCAGGTCCGCGTCGGTGGGCTGCTCGCCGGATCCCAAGGACAGTCGGTCTCCCTTTCATGCCACCCCTAGACGCCGGAGCCGGGCGCCGCGTTTACCGGCCCGTTAACTTCCGTCCGACCTACAAATCGGAGCCCCGAGTCCCATGCCCACCAAGGCCGTCGAAGCCGCGATCAACGATCAGATCGCCAAGGAATTCTACGCCGCGCACCTCTATCTCTCGATGAGCGCGTGGCTGGAGGAACAGAATCTCTCCGGATTCGCCAAGTGGATGCGGGTGCAGTCGGACGAGGAGCGCGGGCATGCCATGCGCTTGTACGACTACCTGATCGAATCCGGCGGTCGCGTCCGGCTCGAGGGGATGGAGGAGCCCCCCACGGAGTTCGAGGGGCCGGCGGCCATCATGCAAGCCGCGCTGGCGCATGAGAAGAAGGTGACGGCCTCCATTCGGAAGATCTACGAGCTGGCGGACAAGGAGAAGGACTACCCCACGCAGCTCATGCTCCAGTGGTTCATCAACGAGCAGGTGGAGGAGGAGAAGCAGGCGCAGGACATCATCGCCCGGCTCAAGATGGCGGGCGACTCGAGCGCGGCGCTGCTGTTCATCGACAGCCAGCTGGGGAGTCGCGCGGCCGAGTAGAGACCGTGGCGACCCTGAAAACCAGCAACGCCGGCTCACCGAGCCGGCGTTGCGCGTTACGGACAGGGTGGGATTCGAACCCACGAACCGGTTACCCGGTTACACGCTCTCCAGGCGTGTGCCTTCAGCCGCTCGGCCACCTGTCCAAGCTGCTAGACGGCTAGACGGCTAGGGGAGTGCGGCGACAGGGAACGTAGTGGGGTCCGGCGGGGGGCTCAAGGCCCGCCGCTCTCCCGCCGCGCGCGCTCCACAAGGTCGCCGACCCCGAGGCGGGCCGCCCAGACCGCGAGGCGGTCCCAGTCGAGCCCGGTTCGGTGCGCGCGGAGGACGCCGAGGACATCGCGCCACTGCCGTTCCGATACCTCGTCCCCCCGGCGATACCACTCGAGCTTCCGCAGAATCGTGTGCTCGGCCGTATCGACGTCCAGCACGTCACCCTCGTCCGGGCCGATCCGCACCCGCGTCCGGCGGGCCAGGCGCTCCGCGTCGAACGGGTCACTGCCGGCCACGAACACGTCCACCTTCACCGCGGTCGCGAGATGGATCAGGTTGAACGTGCCGCCCGTGCGGGTGGCCTCTCCGACCGCGTCCGGGCTCACGTAGTAGCGGTCGCCGAGCGCCTGCAGCAGGCCGGACACGTGCCCGGCGGCGAGATCCACCACGAGGTCCACATCGTTCGTGGACCGGGGTTCCCCGTGCACGGAGCTGGCCAGCGACCCGGCGGCGAGATAGGGGATTCCCAGCCGCTCGAGGATCCCCGCCACATCCAGCGCAACCGCCAGTGGGTCGGGAAGTCGGTCAGGCGCCATCGTCGGGAGCCCGCCAGCCATACACCCGCTCGACGACGTCGGCGCCCAGCCGCA
>Ga0214473_10006562_pt1 | contig 13843 bp, 13 predicted proteins | sample RVTome_7_FD_203509 | JGI IMG/M metagenome (GOLD analysis project Ga0214473, IMG submission 203509) | Soil microbial communities from uranium-contaminated site in the Upper Colorado River Basin, Wyoming, United States - RVT98D197 | ecosystem: Environmental > Terrestrial > Soil > Contaminated >... | reverse complement strand
GCGAATGCCCGAACTCACTTTCCACGGAAGATTCGGGTGAATCTCGAATTCCTCCGTGTACGTCCCCGACGACGTGGTGACTGTTGCCGTTAGGGCCAGCAAACCCGTCTCTTCCAACGAAAACGGGTTCAAGCCGACCACGTGAAAGCGATCCTGCAATCCGCCCGGAAACTCACCGTCCGGCAAGGGTACGTTGGGGGGCAGCTCGTCTTCGCCGATGGGCGGCTCGGCCAGAATGCCGAACAAGGTTTCCTTGTAAACGGACGTGCTGGGAAGCGTGACCCCGGCCGTCTCCGAATCCGCGCCCTGCACCGTGACCGCCACGGTGCTCTCCGCCGTCCAAGCGATGCTCTCCTGCGTCGAGCCATCGTTAATGGTCACCTCGGCCGTGGCCGTCAACGCCGCGCCGGGATCGGGATCGCCGTCCAGGGTGATCTCGATCGTGACCGGATCTTCGTTATCGTTGTCATTGTCATCCGGAGGAATGGTCAACGTGCAACTGGATACCAACATCACCCCTAACCCGAAGATCAACCGCGTTGGCGCCGCATCGTCAGCGAACCGCCTTCCGCTCTTTACGCCTTTCATTGTCAGCTCCTTTGCTGTCCAGTCGATTGTTTTTCAGAATCAGGACCATTGGATACTGCGGGCCCCGCCAATTCGCAATAAAAACATCGCCGTGCACCTGACCCCCGCAAGGACGTTGGAACAGGATCGCCACCCATCTACCCACCTTTTCCATCAGGTCTTTCGGTGGTTTCCTTGGCTGCCGTGGGATATCACCCGATCCGCGCACCACACAGTTCGGACGTGATGGATGCTGGTTTGATCGGATCGTGGGGTGACAGTGGATTAACGACTTCCGGCGAATTCCCTGTCATCCCAAAATCGAGAACCCCTTGGACCGGGGCAAGGGATTCTCTCTTCTGGGAATCACACGCACAGCAACGTTGCGACCAACTCTCATTCTCGATTTTGACCTGTTCGCGGTTCCGGTTTCTTTCGTGGCGAGATTCAGCTTACCGATTGGTACGTGCTTACTGAGTAGGTCATCGCGAGGGAGGCCGATAAGCCGACCGTGGCGATCTCTTGGTTCCATCCGAGATTGCCACGGTGCGCCCGCGCCGGGTCTCACGATGACGAAGCCGGGCAACCATGCTACCCCCGCACCCTGATTCTCGGGAGGTTGCGGCAACCCATGCGGGATCTCCAGATCGCCGCGATCAGCTAATGGATGTCTCCGGCGATCGCCAGACAGCCTAAACCCCCGCAATCGGAATGGGGACCGTCGTCTTCCTCCGCCCGAATAACGCTGCCATGACTCGCCCGTCTTGTTCTCGAAAACGTTGCGTCCTTTTGGAAGTTGAGCCTCCATAGCTCCCCGGCCACCTCCCTTGGCCGAAAAGTGGCGGGAACAGCGCCGATGGGATCGAGAGGACGCCGATTCCATTTGTCCCGCCCACGCATGAGAGATAATATGGTACGTCACTTGAGCGCGCCGATGGGGCTGATCGGTTGCGCATGCGTGATCTACGGGTCAACTGTTTGCCGCCCAACGTCACGCATGAGGAATCCGTCAACGATGGCTAGAATGCGGCGCCACCGATCGTCAATTCCATCGATTCACATCGCCCTAACCCTCTTCTTCCTATGGATGGGACCGGCGAACGCCCCCGCCGGGCTTGAAGTCAACGTCACCCGCGTAGGCTTTCCGACCTTGCAGGGCGATGCCGTCCGACATGGCCGATGGGCGCCGGTGATGGTCGACCTGGCTCTTTTGAATCAGCCGGAAGTCCACGGCGTGGCGCGCATCAGCCAGCCGGACATCGACGGCGACCGCGCTTTTGACGAAGTGCCCTTTCATTTGCGCGTCGAAACCGGCGGAACCCAACGACTCTTTCTTTACGTTCTTCCCGTCGCTTCTTCTGCGGAATCGCCGCTTTATCTCGAGCTCTTTGACGAGAACGGCGAGGCCTTGGAAGTGCTGTCGGACGGGGCGATGACGTACCAGGCGCGGCCCGGTCAGCAACCGTCGTCGCTCCCGGACGATGATCTGCTGGTGTTGTCCGTGTCCACAGGCACCATCGGTCCACTGGAAGGTCTGGGCGATTTCACGCGTCAACAGAGTCTTTCCCGTCAAATCCACGTCGGGCACATGAGTCCCATCGACCTGCCGGAACTCTGGATCGGTCTGGAGGCCGTCGACGTGATCGTCTGGGACGACGCCGATCCAAACGATCTCAGTGCCCGGCAGGTAGAGGCGTTGCTGCATTGGGTCGCGGACGGCGGAGTGCTGATCATGGGGGCGTCAAGAACCGCGCCGTCCTTGGCCTTGACCGCCTCTCTTGCCACCGTTCTTCCCGTGGAGATGGGAGAATTGACTTCCGTCGCCGACCTTCCCACGATCCGCCGGCAGTGGATGACGTCCTTCGAGGGTGCGAGTCATGTCGAAAGCGGCCCGCCCTGGTGGGAGGCGCCCTACGATCCCCCCATCCCCGCCGTGCGTTGCAAGCTGAAACCCGATGCGCAATCGCTGGTCGATCCGAAACGCTTCCCGAACCGAAAACCGGAGGAAGCGGATTTGATGTCCCGGCGGCGGGTGGGCCGCGGGGAGATCGTGTTCGCCGGCGTGACGCTGCGCGATCTGTTCAAAGGGGGCGGTGAAATCCGCGAGTTCTTTCTTCATCTCGTGCCTATCCCCAAACTCACTCAATCCGAGCGTGTGATGACCTCCCAGCAGTCGCTGTTTGCCCCGGTGGTTTCCGCGGTCTCGTTCGCAACCTCGGGCGGACTGTACCTGGCGTTTGTTTTCCTGTTTTCCGTCGTTTATTTCCTGGCGGCGACGATTGGAAGCTGGTCCCTGCTGGGCGCTCGAGGTTGGCGGCACCACAGTTGGAGCGGGTTCGCCGCAGTCGGCGTCATCGCCAGCGTCTTCAGTATATTGATCGTGAATTCCATACGTGGACTCGCCGATTCGCTTCACCAACTGACGATCATTGACCTGGACGTCGGGGGACCTCGCGGCTGGGGCACGGCGTACTTCGGTCTGCGCTCCGGACTGGATCGCCGGGTGGACGTCTGGCTGCCCTCCGACGCCATCGCCGCGGAAGCCCCGGATCAAAGTCCTTGTTTTCTTCGCCCGCTGCCCTCGTCGGGATTCGACGATGCGGTCGCGGGATTCGCCGATCCCGAAGTATACCGGCTGATACCCGGTAACGGGGTGGTGCAGGACACGCGTCTACGGGGCACGTTGAAGCGTTTTGAGGGAAGGTGGACGGGAACGCTGTCGGGACGTTTGCACGGCGAGGTCCGCATCAAACGCGATGGTTTACGTGTAGAACCTGAAAGTTACCTCGTTAACGACCTGGGCGTGGGGTTGCGGGATTGTCATCTGATTCACACCACCAGCGCCGCAGAGCCCGGTAGGACGTTTCGGGGGGCGGACATCTTTGTGTTTCCGATAGGCGAGATGAAAAACGGCGAGCGCCTCGACTTGGCGGAGCGTTGTTACCAACCGTCGCCGGGGGAGTCCCTGTCCCAGTATTTCGGGCGCCACTCACTGACCAATGCCCAGAAGGGATGGGCCGGGGGGCTGCGTAGCCGCCTTCGGGATATCGGACAGGGCGGTGCTCCCGCGCCGATGCCGTTGGGTCCGGAAGAGGCGGCGCTGCTTCTGCTTTCGACGCTCGGGGAGTACGATCCGGCGCAGGACCAAGGCGTGACGTCTTTCCTGGCCGGCACGTGGTCGCGGGATCGAGCCCGGCAGTTGGACTTGTCCGGCGAACTTCGCCCCGAAATCGTCTGGCTGGTGGGCTTTGCTGATCATCCCGGTCCGGCGCGCCTGTTCCGCCGCGCCGGCGATCGCCCGTTCGTGATGGTGGAGCCGGAGGAGGGACACGCCCGCACGTTGTATCGCATGCGAATTCCCGCGAGAATCCTGGAGGTTTCGCAACCGCGTCCCCCGGAATCGACCGAAACAGCTCCCTAAAACGCGTAAGAACCGCCCGGATCGATCGTGTGGGCCGAGCAACTGGTGGCGAGCGGTGGCGGCGGAATCGTTCATGCTCTGGGGCGGTGACGAAGGGTCCAGGCGTCAGGCGATTACATGATTGTTGAAACCATCAATCTGACGAAACGCTACGGGAAGCTGGTCGCCCTGAACAACCTGCATCTTAAGATGGAGGAGGGGGAGTGCCTGGGTTACATCGGTCCCAACGGCGCGGGTAAGACGACGACGATCAAGATTCTCGGCACGCTGCTGCAACCGACGTGGGGCGAGGCCCGCGTCTGCGGCCACGTCATCGGCTACGAATCGCGAAAGATACGACCGCTCATCGGGTACGTCCCGGATTTCTTCGGGGCGTACGAGGACATGGTGGTGCAGGAGTATCTGGAGTTTTTCGCCAGCGCTTACAATATCACCGGCAAGCAGCGGACCCGCGTGGTCAATGACGTCTTGGAGTTGACCGACCTGGTGTACAAGCGCGATGCGATGGTCGATTCGCTTTCCCGGGGGATGAAGCAGCGGCTCTCCATCGCCCGCGTGCTCCTGCACGATCCCAAGGTTTTGTTTCTGGACGAACCGGCCAGCGGCCTCGATCCCCGGGCGCGGATTGAAATCCGCGAACTGCTCAAGGAACTCCGCCGCATGGGCAAGACCATTCTCATCAGTTCGCACATTCTGCACGAGCTGGCCGAGCTTTGCACGACCGTCGGCATTCTCGAGCGCGGGGAGTTGCTTTTCCACGGCCCCATCGAGGAGATCATCCGCCGGGCGAAGACGGGCACCAAGGTGCAGGTGCGGGTGGTGGAGCAGATGGATCTGGCCGCTTTGCTGCTGCAACGCACGCGCGGGGTCAAGAGCGTCGAGCAGCGCGACGGATTGCTGACTATCGAGCTGGAGCGGCAGACGCACGATTTCACGCCGCTGGTCAAGCTGCTCATCGAGAACAACTTCAAGGTCCACGAGGTCCGCGAGGAGGAAGTGAATCTGGAGACGGCGTTCATGCGGCTGACGAAAGGAATCGTGCAATAGGGAATTCGCATTTGTCTTCTTTCTTCATGAATGCGCTTGTTAATGCATCCTGAAGTCGAGCGGATATGGTCGTTTTCATTTGTAATTCGTAATAGGTAATTCGTAATTCGTAGTAATTCTCGTTTTCTCGATGAATGCGATCCTCCATCGCCTGTGGCTTTGGTTCTGGCACTTGTTGCCGGCCAATCCGATTCTGGTCCGCGTGGTCTTCGGGGCGTCGCGGCGGGTGCGGCATTTGTGGATGCGCGTCGCGTACCTGGGCGTTCTCCTCTCCGTGGTTCTGGTCATGCTCTTTAGCTCCATGAGCGGCGAAAGCGCGTCCCTTGCCGAATTGGCCAAGAGCGCTTCGCGCACGTTCATGTATGCCTCCATCACCCAGCTCGCCCTGATGTGCTTTCTGGCCCCGGTGTTCACCGCGTCGGCCATCACCCAGGAACGCGACGCGCAGACGTTTAACATCCTCCTCTCCACCCCGCTCTCCAGCGCCCAGATCGTTTTCGGCTCGCTCATCAGCCGTCTCTATTTCGTCGTCATGCTCCTGGTCGCCGGTTTGCCGATCTTTCTGATGACCATGGTGTACGGCGGCGTGACCGCGGGTCAGATCGTCGAGAGTTTCGCTCTTTCGGGTGCGACCGCCGTTCTCACCGGGGCCATCGCCATCTTCACGGCCATGATCGGCGTCGGCACGCGGCGAACCATTTTTTCCTTTTACTTGTTGATCGGCCTTTACCTGGTGAGCGTCTATCTGCTTGGTTTGTGGCCGCGCATGTGGATTGCGGAATCGGCGCCCAACATAGAAGGACGGCAGATGAGTTGGCTCACCCCGTTGCATCCGTTCCTGGCGCTCGAGGTCTCCTTAAACCGCGTGTACGCGCCGTCCTACGCGCGATTGGCGGATTACTCTTCGATCAGTCGGTACGCCCTGGCCTTCCCTTCCGCGATGTATGTTTCCTGGACGCTTGCGGCCGCATTCCTTTTGACCTTGTCCAGCGTGCTCTTCGTGCGCCGCGGCGCCAAGATGGGTGAACCCACGCTGTGGACGAACCTGGCGGCACGATTCAAACGGCTCATGCGCGGCGAGAAAACGCGACCGCCGCGAAGCGTCTGGCAAAATCCGGTCGCCTGGCGAGAGGCCAAGGCGCGGGCGGTGGGTGGGGGGTTGCTTCGCTTAGTGATCATCGCCATCGGATTCGTTGGACCGTTGATCGTCCTCATCTATTACTTGTCCGGGGGACTGTCCGCGGCGGAAGCCCCGCGCTGGCTCGCCGGCCTCATGGTGATCCAATACGCCCTGGCGATCATCATCGCCACCAACACCGCGGCGACCTCCATTACGCGCGAGAAGGAATCACAAACGCTCGATCTCTTGCTCACTACCCCGCTGACCAGCCAGTACATTCTTTGGGGAAAACTGCGCGGGTTGGTCAGCTTCGCCATGCCGCTGGTCATCGGACCGGTGGTTGTGCTGGTGCTGTTTGGATTGATTGACGTTTTCGGTTCGACAAGGCCGCCCGCCGTCTGGTTGGAGACGGCGCTGGAAGTGTTCGTCCTGCTCATCGTCTATACGTCCGCGGCGTGCGTGTGGGGTCTGAAAGTATCGCTGGGCACGCGGCGGAACGTTTCCGCCGTGATGTACAGTTTGGGGGGAGTCATTATCGCCTTCGGGCTTTGGTCGATGATGATCTTTGCCTTCGTGAGCAATTCCGGCGGAGAGTTCGCCTCGTTTCTGGCCCCCTTCGCCCCCTTTTCCTCCGTGTGGTATCTCGTCCACCCGAGGGAGCTGTTCCCCACGGCGAACGAGTTTCTTCAAGGCGCATCCGCGGCGCGCTACGCCGCCTGGATCGGCTGCGTCAGCGCCGCCGCCCTCTACTCCACCTTCATCTGGCGGTATTACGCTTACCTGGTACGCAGCTTCGACATGACCCTCCGCAAACAATCGGGCCTGTGAGCGACGCTCTTCCGAGGACTACATGATTCCCAAAGCGACAGGCGATGTCGTTACCGTTGGCGGTACCATGATTTTGCGGAGATTGCCACGAACCGACTTAACCGGTCCGTGCTATGACATGCCGGCGAATCGTTCCCCTGCGGCGGGAACAAGCGGCTACGTCCCCCGATCGTGCGTGTCGATGTCCAGGGGCGCGTGCAGGTGCCCCGCCGTGGACGGCTTGCTCAGCACTTTCTTGAAGCAGAACGCAAGCAGCAGCACGACAAACGAAATCGAGCATACCATGAAGATCCAGCCCGCCGTAGTCATCGGTCACCTCGTCAAGAATGAGCCTTCGCCCGACCGCGCATAGGTCGAGCCGTGTTTTGTTGGTCCGTCGTCGTCAGGCAAAATCCTTCGTTTCCGCCTGCCAGCGGCGTCCGCCGATGGCGATCAGCACGAGCAGGAAAACCGTCACCACGATCACCAGGCCGAACGTCGCGGCAATGACGTTGTCCGTTCGGATCTGATTGACGTATTTCCCCAGGTCCGTATAGCACCACAACCCCAGCATGAGCAGCAGATAGGTTGGCGTGACGTACTTGATTACGAAGGGGAAGAAGCGGGGCAAGTGCATTTCCGCTCCCTCATGGGCGATCTTGACGGCCCGTTTCACCCCAAACACCCAACTGAACAAAACGGTTTGCACCGCGGCGAGAATCACAATCGTGATATCCCCGATTGTGCTGTCGAGGAAAAAAAGCGCCTTGAGGTCCTTGCTGAAGTAAATGACGAACAGTGAGCCCATGCCCGTCACCAGTCCAAGCAGCGCGACCGACGCCTTGCGGCCTATGTTGAGCGCCTCTTCCAGAAACGCAATGGCCGGCTGAAGCATGGAGAGCGAACTGGTGATCGCCGCCAGGAACAGCATGAAGAAAAACGCGAACCCGACGATCCGCCCCCACGGCTGTCCCATGTATTGAAACACGATGGGCAGCGTCTTAAACCCCAGATCAAACGTCCCCGTCGCCGTGGCGCCGGCGATGCCCAGGAACACGAACGCCGCCGGAATCGTAATCAACCCGCCCAGGCACACCTCGAAGAATTCGTTGGTCGCCGAGGCCGTCAGACCGGAGAGCACCACGTCGTCCTTGCGCTTCAAGTAACTCGCATAGTTGATGATGACGCCGAAGCCGACCGAAAGGCTGAAGAAAATCTGCCCCGCCGCCGCCATCCAGACTTTCGGCCGGGCCAACGCCTCCACCCACGATCCACCCCCATCCACCGGCTTGGGATTCCACATGAAGCCCAGGCCGTTGAGCACGTTCAAATCCGGCTTCGCGGGATCAGGTGTTCCGAGTGTCAGCACCCGAATCAGCACAATAAACGCACAAATCGCCATCATCGGCATCGCCAACGTGCAAACGCGTTCAATCCCCTTCGAAACGCCGCGATAGATCAGAATGAAATTGAGGGAAAAGACGGTCACCCAAACCAGCACGCTGATGTGGATCTTGCCGTCCAGCATCAACCCGTCCTGGTTGGCTCCAACGAATCCGTTGAAAAACTCTTTGCACTTTTGGGCGAATTGCGCCGGCTCCGATCCGAGTTCCACGCCCTGAGTCAGATATAAAAACGCATAACCCACGCACCACGATTCGATCAACACGTAATACATGTAAATGACGATCGGGATGATCAGCCCCAGCACGCCGAGGTAGCGCCACACCTTGTTTCGACCCAGCAACCCGAAAATCGCCGGGCAGGAATTGAACCCGAACTGCCCGCCGTGCTTCCCCATCGTCCATTCGGCCCAGCAGATCGGAATTCCGAGGAAAAGGAGAGCGCAGAAGTACGGGATCATGAACGCCCCGCCGCCGTTGCCCGCCGCCGTCCCCGGAAATCGCAGGAAATTCCCCAGCCCCACCGCCGACCCCGCCACCGCGAGGATAATGCCGATGCGGCTTCCCCAGGCCTCTTTCGGTTTGGTCATGGATGGCGGCGCTCCTTTCCACAGCGGCGTCTGGTGTCAGATGGATGGCAGAGTCTTCCGACTGGGCGAATCCTATACCAGAGGACGGCGCGCTTCGCAACCAATTTTTATCGGTGCCGGCGTCCCACGTCGTTTGGACGGCCAGGCTGGCTTGGTGAGACGGTCCGTTAACGCATCGAGAATTCGTGGGAAAACCACTTGACTCGCCGGGCGTCGGGCCCAACGATTCGATACCCGGAGCAGTAACGGGCCAACCGAAGGTGACAAACAGATGACACTAAGAATGCGATCGTTCCGGCGAGTCATTCGGCGTTTCGGCGCCGGGCAGCGCGGCGCCGCGGTGGCGGAGTATGTGGTGCTGCTTGGTCTCCTGGCCGTTCTCGTGCTCGCGTCGATCATCGTCCTGGGCGGTGGCGTCCAACGGGCGTACCGGAGCTTCGCCGGCGCCATGCCGACGGGGGAGGGTCAGACGCAGGCCTATCAACTGGGCGGTTCGTCCGCCCACCCTGTCCAAGTCACCAGCGATTCCGCGCACGCCGAATCGGGCGGAATTTTGGCGGTCAAATAGAGCTCCCTCCCGGTGTCGGCCCTTTCATCGATGAAGGGGTTTGGTCGGGGCCGGAACGCAGCCCCATTCGTGAACCATGCGCTTCCCCATGCGTCGTTCAGATTCGGCGTCGGTCCCATCTTATGGCCATGACAACGTCGGCTCAAGCGGTTACGCTTTCTCATGGTGCCTGGAGTTTGAATGAAATCGGTTTGAGGAGCGTTGCGATCCATGTCTGGTCCCCGTGTCGCCATCGTATTTGGCAGTGATTCCGATTGGCCGGTGATGGAGGGGTGCGTCGCGCAGCTTCGCGCCTTGGGCGAGGAGCCGTTCGTCGAGGTGATGAGCGCGCATCGCAATCCGGATCGGGTGGCCGACTTCGCCAGAAATGCGGAGAAGAACGGAATCGAAGTCATCATTGCCGCAGCGGGCCTGGCCAACGCATTGGCCGGCGCGGTCGCGGCGCATACCTGTCTTCCGGTGATCGGCGTCCCGCTGGCCTCGGGTGCGCTGCCGGGCATTGACGCCTTGTTCTCGACGGTGCAGATGCCCCCGGGCCTACCCGTCGCCTGCGTCAGCATCGGGGAGGCCGGAGCGACCAACGCGGCGCTGCTGGCGGTGCAAATCATCGCCCGTCACGACAAGTCATTGGCGGAGAAGTTCCGGGCTTTCAAGGCCGGGCAGGCCCAGAAGGTCGACGAGCGCAACGCCAAACTGCAAGACAAGCTGCGACCATGACCGCGTCGTCGCTTCCCAGGTCGATCGAATGGGTCGGCGAACTGGATGGATTCGTCCGAATCATCGACCAAACTAAGCTGCCGACCCAACTCCTATTTCTTGAGTGTCACCATGTTGACACCATTCACGAGGCCATCCGAAGTCTCCGGGTCCGCGGCGCGCCGGCGATCGGCATCGCCGCGGCGATGGGGGTCGTTCTAGGCGTTCGTCAGGCGTCCGAAGAGGACGGGGATCGTGCCGCCCTGGTCGAGCGGGTGAAGGGGGCTTGCGACTACCTGGCCACGGCGCGTCCGACAGCGGTCAATCTGTGTTGGGCGCTGGCGCGAATGCGCCGCGTCCTGGCGGATCACTCCGCCGCTTCGATTCGCGATGCGAAGAATCTCTTACTACGAGAAGCAAAACAGATTCGCGACGAGGACGCGGCCATGTGCCGGCGGATCGGCGAGATCGGCGAGCCGTTGATCTTGCCGGGCATGGGAGTGCTGACCCACTGCAACGCGGGGGCGCTGGCCACGGCGGAATACGGGACGGCGCTGGCTCCGCTGTATCTTTCCCATGAACACGGCAAGCCCTTCCACGTTTTCGTGGATGAGACCCGACCGCTGTTGCAGGGTTCGCGGCTGACGGCCTGGGAGTTGGGGCAATCCGGCATCGACGTGACCCTGCTGACCGACAGTATGGCCGCGGCGCTTATGAAGACGGGAAAAGTGAACTTGATCCTCACCGGAGCGGACCGCATCGCGGCCAACGGAGACACGGCCAACAAGATCGGCACGTACGGATTGGCCGTTCTGGCCCGGCATCACGGGATTCCGCTATATGTGGCCGCCCCCAGCAGCACCTTTGATCTTGCCACGGGGCGGGGGGACGATATCAGGATTGAGGAACGGGGCGCGGACGAGATTCGTCGGGGATTCGGGGTTTTGACGGCCCCGGAACACGTTCGGTGCTATTCACCCGCGTTTGACGTGACCCCAGCCGCCTTCATCACGGGGTTGATTACGGAACGGGGGATCATCAGGCCCGTGACCCGGGAACGGATTGCCGCTGTTGTCGGCCGGGGGTAGTTATTCGGTACTGGTCAAATTTGAACCGAGCCGCGCGTGCAAGCAAGCGGTCCAGGTGTTTGCCGGGCCGAAAAAGCCCGCTCCCTCACGGTCGCGGCTCGGATCACAAACAAACTTAACCTGTACCAGTTATTCTGTGCCCTTGTCAGGACAGCCGATTGAGTTAATAATTAACCATGTCTGAGGTCGAACGGCGAGCCATGGACCAGCCGCCTAGAGTGCCCGTGAGCGGTCGCGAGGTGGATCACGGGACTTGCCGGCGGGCGCCTTCGATCCTACACTGGTAGATCGGTAAGGGCGGAATCGGCCGCGACGTTGCCCCGGAGAAGGTTAGCTCCGCCAGGCCTACCCCGAAACTCAACGGAGGCTTCCATGCGTTCACGTGCTCGAAGGTTGGCGCCCGTCGTCGGTCTGGTTTTGGGCGGTGGGTATCTGCTTGCCGGAATCGGCAACGGCTGTGCGACGTATTTGGGCGAATCGCTGATGACCGCGGCCGATTTCTGCTTCATCTTCGATTGCCAGAACGGATTGCTCGGCGGCACGATCGACCCGTGCGCGGGGGTTGCGGACCAGAGCGGTCAACAGCCGCTGCTTCGAGATTGTCCGGATTTTACCGGTCCCTGAGTGGATCGATTCGGCAGGCACGACGTGACTCGGTCATCGCGGGAATGAGAAAATCCAAGAGAGGAACCCGACTATGAAGTCGTTATGGAGTAAGGCCGGTCGAGGGAAGAGTCTCGCCGCGTTGGCGCTGGGTACGGCGCTAATCACGGGTTTCCTTCAGTCTTGCGACGACCGCCTGGTCGGGCTGACGCAATTCATCGATCCTTGCGTGACTATTTTGGGCAACTGCAATCCGGGCGATTTCCAGGCTAACAACGCCAATGTGGGCGACTTTTGTGTGGATCCCGCCTGCACCGTTCCGGGGCAATGCGGCGGCGGACAGCCGCTGGGCACCATTCGGCGTATCTGTCCGTGACTAATGATCGAACCTCTTGAGGATTCCCGTCTTCGGGTCGGGCCCATCGTGAAGCGTTCATCCGACCTGCGGCGGTCCGGTTGCCGTCGAATCCTTCGGATTCTCGCGTTGGCCTCCACGGGTGGATTCATGTTGCAACTGACCGGCTGCGCGGCCGGCCTGGCCCCGGTTCTGGTGAGCCTCGTCGAATCAACCGTGTTAAGTCTACTTTTGGGCGTGCGCTAGGGTTTCTCTCGGTATTTCCTCCGGCGTCTTACCGGACGTGGCGAAACGAAGACGCGCGTGGTCACTGTCCGCCCTTCCGGGCCAGCGCTTCTTTCAGCGCGGTCTGGATGTCTTTATCCCCTGGTTTACGCGCGTCCGCCGTCTGGAGATGTCGGACGGCCTCATCCAGTTGGTCGAGGTTGAGGTACACGCGGCCTACGTTGTACAGGTGATTGGCATCGTTCGGTTCACCCGCGAGGGCCGAGCGACAAGGCGCCTCCGCGTCCTTCCACTTTTTTCGGTAGATCAGGACTTCGCAAAGGGCCTGGTGATAACGCGGTTCATCGCCTTGCAGTTCCACGGCCCTCCGCAGGGCCTGTTGCGCGTTGTCGTATTGTCCCTGTCCGGCCAGCGATAATCCCAATCCGTAATGGGCCTCAGCGGATTTCGGGTCCGCGTTGATCGCCGCCTCCGCGTGTATCTGGGAACCGGAAATGTTACCCACCATATAAAACGCGGCGGCCAGATGAATATTGGTTTTGACGTTCATGGGATCGGTCTTGAAGGGTTCCAACAGCACACGGGCGGCGTCCCGTCCTCGATCGCTCCGCAGGTAGATGACCGCCAACTCGTGGGCGACATCGAGGTCCGTGGGGTCGCGGACGAGGAGGGTTTCGTAAATGCGAACGGCATTGTCCGTATCGCCGGAAGACCTCAATGCGCGGGCGATGCCCAGCAACGGGGTTCGACTCGCGGCTTGACGGGAGATGTCCATATACCATGGATCGGACAGATACATCCATCGCTCATCCGCCCCTTTGACGGCTTCCGCCCGCGCCTCCTCGATACGCCCCTGAGCGCGCAAGGCCGCGGCTAGGAAATGGTGGGCGGCGTTCCATTGAGGCGCTCGGGCCACGGCTTGACGAAGCGGGACTTCCGCTTCGGCGGCTTTCCCGTCCGACAGGAGGACCCTGGCCAATCCCACGTAACCCGAAGGTGCGTTGGGCCGCAGCTCGATCACCTTCTTAAAGTGGGTGGCGGCTTCCGCCATGGCGCCGCGCTGGAGCATGGACAACGCCAGTTGCTCATGGGTCGGGGCGTGATCAGGTTTTTGGGCGAGCACCTTTTGAAACAAAGCTTCGGCCGTCGCCGCATCGCCGCGGACCGACGCGAGAACGCCGAGATGAAACGACCAGCGGCTATCGGCGGGATCTTTTGCGGCGACCTTTTCGTAGCACCGCTGAGCGAGGTCGAGAAAGTCATTGGCCTCGTAAAAGTGGCCTAGCTCGCCAAGGGCGATAACCTCGTTGGGATTCTCGCGGATGTTCTCCATCAGCGCGTCGAAGCGCTTGG
>Ga0214473_10006561_pt1 | contig 13843 bp, 12 predicted proteins | sample RVTome_7_FD_203509 | JGI IMG/M metagenome (GOLD analysis project Ga0214473, IMG submission 203509) | Soil microbial communities from uranium-contaminated site in the Upper Colorado River Basin, Wyoming, United States - RVT98D197 | ecosystem: Environmental > Terrestrial > Soil > Contaminated >... | reverse complement strand
GTCTGTAACACCATCGGTATGCGGTTCCTGTTTACAAAGACCACGATCTGGCTCATGCAGACCACCGAATATGCCCTGTTGTGGATCGTCTTCCTCGCTACCACCTGGCTTCTGAGAGAAAAAGGGCATATCACAACCGATCTCATCTACACTCATCTAAATGAAAAAGCCAAGCGCCATCTTGATTGCATCATGTTTATCATCGGGGGCGTTGCTTGTGCCGTCATGGTCTATTTCGGAATTAACTATACGTATGAATGTATTACCAAAGGGGTAACAGATGTACGGGGAGTGACGATTCCGAAGTGGACCATCTTCATCATCATCCCCATAGGCAGCATTCTCCTTACCATCCAGTTTCTCAGGATGATGTGGAGCAGATTGATCAATATTCGAACCTAACCCGGCGTTGCCGGAACCAAGAAAGTTGTTAGCAAATTCGAAATCCGAATATCGAAATCCGAAACAAATCCGAAATCCAAATGACCAAATCCCCAAACTATCTTTCTTCCATTCGCTTCGAATTTCGGATTTCGTGCTTCGGATTTAGAACCCGTTTGACTAAGGAATAAGTTTTTGAGCATCTTGCGCATAATTTCATATCTAAGCGCCTAAAGGCACCCTATGGAATGGTGGTTGATCATCAGCTTGCTCTTCGGGGGTATGGTGTTCTTGCTGCTCACCAACCTCCCCATCGCCTTTGCTTTTCTCATTGTCAATATGGTGGCCGCCTATTTCTTCCTGGGCGGGATACCCGGTCTTATTGCAGTAGTGACGGGAGTCTTTTCTTCCATCACAACCTTCACTCTGCTACCGGTGCCCTTTTTCATCCTGATGGGTGAATTGATATTCCATTCAGGCCTCGGGCTGAATGCTGTGAATGTGCTCGATAAATGGCTTGGTAAACTCCGGGGCAGACTCTCTATCCTCGCTATCATGATGGGTGTGATCATCGGGGCATTGAGCGGTTCCACGATTGCCACATGCGCCCTCCTTGGAACGATCCTGCTTCCTGATATGCTGAAAAGGGGCTACAGCAAGAATATGAGTCTCGGTCCACTCATGGGAGTAGGCACCGTCGATGCGCTTATTCCTCCCAATGCACTTACGGTGGTGTTTGCAAGCCTTGCCAATATCGATGTCGGGCAGCTTCTTATGGCCGGCATACCTGCAGGCATCATGATGTCCGGTCTCTACCTTGTCTACGTGATATTCTGGTGTCGCATCAGGCCAGAGGAAGCCCCCCTGTACGAGGTTCCCCATATTCCTTTGAAAGAAAAGGCGATGGCCACCCTTCAATACCTGCTGCCCCTCAGCCTCATCATCTTTATGGTATTAGGCTTCATCTTTCTTGGCGTTGCAACCCCTACGGAAGCCGCTGCCACAGGAACTTTGGGATCATTTATCTTAGCCCTTGTTTACAGGCGTTTGAATTGGGAAGTGATCAAGAAGTCGGCCCTGGGCACTGTCAAAGTTACCGTCATGATCTTCATGATTGTCATCGTCTCAACCACCTACGGTCAAATATTGGCCTTTACCGGTGCGGCCTCGGGAATGACGAGTTTTATTACCCAACTCAGCATTCCTCCGATTGTGGTACTCATTGCCATGCTGATGGTCGTCCTGATCCTCGGTTGCTTTATGGAAACTGTTGCAATTATGATGATTACCCTGCCCATCTACATGCCTGTTGTCAATGCCTTCCATTATAATCCCATCTGGTTCGGCGTCCTCATGCTGATCGCCCTCGAGACAGGCTTGATTACCCCTCCCTTTGGTGTTACCCTCTTCGTGATGAAAGGGGTAGCTCCTCCTGAGATAAAGATGTCTGATATCTGGAGGGCGGTCACTCCCTATGTCGTTGTAGATATGTTGTGTATTGTCCTTGTGCTGGTCATGCCATTTTTGGCAACTGTTATACCCAGTCTAATGGGAGTGAGGTGAAAGCCCCTCACCCTATCCCTCTCCCCTTGGAGACTGTGTCGCAATTCACTTTTTTTCACCCTGAACTTGTTTATTCACATTTGTTCGTCACTTCGTGTCAGGGTCTCATAAGGTCTTGATTTTGTTAGATGCCGAAACAAGTTCGGCATGACATTTTTCTTCACTTCCCCGTAGGGTAGGCGAAGGGGGGAATAAAAAAAAGAAAAGGAGGTTGAAAAATGAAAAAGAGATTAGCTTTCTTGGTGTTCTTGTTTTTTTTCGCATCTGCGGCATGGGTTACTCAATATGGGCCTGCTCAAGCTGAAGTCATTACCCTGAAAGCACTTACTGCATGGCCGAAAAATTCGGCTGAGGGCAACACGTCTCTCGATTTTTTCCTGGAGAGCGTGGAAAAACAGGTCGCGCAGAAATATCCCGGCGAACTGAAGATTAACCTCATAGGAGGCCCCGAGGTCGTAAAGATCACTGATCAGGTTGAGGCAGCGAAGACAGGCATGGTCGATATCGTCCATACGACCAATGCCTACTATGTCCACCTGCTGCCTGAAGCCGATGCGATGAAGCTTTCGAACCTCACTCCCTGGGAAGAGAGAGCAAGCGGGGCCTGGGTATATTACAATGATTTGCATGAAAAGAAGCTGGGACTCTATTTTATCGGAAGGATAGGGACAGATTTGCCATTTGCCCTTTACCTGAACAAACCCATTAAAACTGCAGACCTCAAAGGGTTCAATATTCGCGTCTCTCCTATGTACCTTCAGCTTGTGAAAGGTCTTGGCGGAAACCCTGTCGTGATCCCGCCCACCGAGGTTTACACCGCCCTTGAAAGAAACGTTGTCGACGGCTATGGCTGGCCGACCATAGGCATTCGTGAGTGGGGGTGGGAGAAGCATACCAAGTACATCGTAGTGCCTTCATTTTACTCAGGACCGCACCCCATGGTTATGAACCTGAAGACGTGGAACGGGCTTCCCCAGAAGTTCAAAGACGTACTGAACCAGGCCGCCAAGGAAGCTGAGAAAAGAACAGTCGCCTTTTACCATGAGCAAGAAACGAAGGAGATGGCCCTATTGAAGCAGGCCGGCCTTCAAGTCATCGAACTCCCTCCGGCTGAGAAGGAGAAATTCTTGAAGGTCGCTGACGAAGAAGGCTGGAAGGATATCCTTGCCAAGTGTCCTGAGACTGGCCCGAAGTTGAGAGAACTGCTGACAAAAAAGAAGTAATACTCCTTCGTCATTACCCATCCTCCGCTTGTACCCCCCCCTCTTATTCCCCCCTTAAGTTAAGGGGGGAATAAGAGGGGTTAAGGGGTCGATGAGTTTGGGTATGGGGATAAGCCATGAAAAAAATACTTGTGCTCTGGATCATCATTATTTTTCTTTTAACCGTCACGCTCTCTTTTGCGGCGGATAAGGATCTGGAGATCCGGGGACAGCAATTGATCTCCATGAAGCCGCCTTTTTCTTTGAGGCTTCCCTTGCCATTGTATCTGGTGTATTCCTTTTCCCAGAACCATCCGGAGGAGGGATCCCTCACCAGGGGCTATTTCTTCGTTCAACCTCAAGGGAAACAGGTCGAAGATATGTTGATCCTGCAGATCTCGGATAAAACCAATCCCCAAGCGGCACCGATGACGCTTCCTCTCATAAAACCTTATACAGAGAAGAGATCATATGTAAAAGAGAAGATAAAAAAAGGAGAATTGACAGGAGAGGTCCTGATCCAGCTCATGGCATGGAATCCGGATGCCCCGTCTCTTCAACCTCTTATGAAGAAGGGAATATCGATTCCTTCCTATTGGGCTTTGCAGGGCCAATTCACATTTCTTTACCTGGGGGACCATGCTGTCTCCATTCGATATTCAAAAGATGTCCGTTCTTTTGGGATGAAGGTTTCCGAGGAAGGAAAAGCCTGGGATAAGGACGCAATCTCAAGCAATGAAAAGAAGGCGGTAGATGCTTTCAAGCAGGTCTTCACGGAAATGGTCCATTCTTTCGAAGTCCAGAGTCAATAAGTTAACCTGAGAGATTTGGTGACTTTTTAGTAATTTCACAAATTTCACTTGACAAAAGCCTCTTGCTAAATATACTCTTCAGAGAATTCTCAAGTGTGGAACGGACCTCTCTTTTTTACCTTTAGAAAATGAACAGAAAACTTTTGCCCCAAGTCATTTTTTTCGAATGATGACAAATAGTTTCCTATTCGATTCGTTCAGTGTCATTTGAATTATTCGAATGCAAAGGAGGTGATAAGATAAGAGAAAGAGTGAACTTCTTATCCCACATATCCAAAAGGAGGCTTAGAATGAAAAGTTGGAAAGCATTATCCCTATTTTTGTGTTTATCAGTGATCGGGTTTTCTTTTTTTATTTCACCCGCGTTTGGCCAGATCAAGTTAAACCATTCCAATTTATGGCCGGCCGCTCACAAGCATAGTGTGCTGGCTACCGAATGGGCAAAGGAAATCGAAAAGAGGACCAATGGGAAAGTGGTCATCACGGTCCATCATGGAGGCACGCTCACACCGGGTGATAAGAATTACGATGGTGTGGTCAAAGGAATTTCTGATATCGGCATGTCCGTCTGCGGTTACACGAGAGGAAGATTTCCTTTGACAGAGGTCATTGAGCTCCCATTAGGGTACAAGACCGGATGGGCGGCAACTCAATTGATCACTGCATACTACAATAAATTTAAACCAAAGGAATTTGATGAGACAAAGCTTATGTTCTTGTTTGCTCACGGGCCTGGGCTCCTTCATACCAAAAAACCTGTTCGTAAACTCGAGGACCTCAAGGGAATGAAGATACGTGCCTTTGGCGCGGTTACAAAAATAGTCACGGACCTTGGAGGAGCCCCTGTATCCATGCCTATGGGTGAGACGTATGAGGCTTTAAGCAGAGGGGTTGTCGAAGGATCGGTAGCACCCTATGAAGCCCTGCAAGGATGGAAGTGGGGAGAAGTGGTGAAATCCAGCACGGAAGCGCCGGGTATGGCTTATAGCTCTGCTTTTTTTGTGGCCATGAATAAAGATAAGTGGAATTCATTGCCTCCGGATATCCAGAAAATCATCGAACAGGTCAATGGAGAATGGGTTGAAAAACATGGAAAGGGTTGGGATGAGATTGATAAGGCAGGAAAAGATTTTGCCATAAAATTGGGCAATCAGATCATCACCCTCTCCATGGATGAGAACCGGAAATGGGAAAGGGCGGTCAAGCCCCTCTATGATGAATATGTTAAAAGCATGAAGGAGAAAGGGTTGCCCGGAGATGAAGCGCTGAAATTCTGCCTGGAGCAGCTCTATAAAATCCAAAAATAGAACTATGGGAAAGTCTCAAAAAGTCGAAAAGGGCTAGTAATCGTCACTCCGGTCCGTATCCCGATGCGGGCCTTCTTACGAAACCATCAACCATGACAAAGGGGAAGAAATATTTCTTCCCCTTTGTCATCAGCGATGTGAAAACGGATAATCCCCCCTATCCCCCCTTTAAAAAAGGGGGGGTGGGAGGAGGAGGAGCCATGTATGGGACAGTTCTTGGATAAGGTATGGAAACTCAGCCGCCTCATCAATTTCATCGGGGGAATCAGCCTGGCATTCATCATGTTTCTCACGGTTGCTGATATCATTTTAAGGTCCCTTAGAAGACCCATCATTGGGACCTATGAGATCGTGGCCTTTTCAGGGGCAATAGTGATCGGCTTTTCTGTCCCTTTAACAACCTGGGTCAGGGGACATGTCTATACGGATTTTCTCATCTTAAGGTTCTCACAAAGAAAAAGAAATATCATCAATATCTTAACGAGATGCCTGGGGATAGGGCTCTTCTTCATAATGGGCTGGAATCTTATAAAATATGGAATGGACCTGCTTAAATCAGGAGAAGTCTCCCCCACTTTGACAATGCCTTTCTATCCGGTTGCTTATGGATTGGGAATTTGCTGTTTTGTCCAGTGCCTTGTGCTCGTGTGTGATATCTTGAAGATCTTCGGGGGGAAATATGAATGAGGTGATGATCGGAATTTTAGGCTTAACCGTTATTTTGGTCTTATTCCTCACCGGGATCGAATTAGGGTTTGGTATGGCGATCGTCGGTTTTCTCGGTTTCGGCTATCTGGTCTCTTTCAAAGCCGCATTCAACCTGGTGGCTAAAGATATCTTCGATGTCTTCGCTTCCTATGGGTTCACCGTTATCCCTCTTTTCGTATTAATGGGACAGATTGCCTTCAATGCAGGGATTGCAAAGAGATTGTACGATTCAGGCTACAAATTCATTGGACACGTCCCGGGGGGACTGGCTATGGCCACTGTAGCCGGGGCAGCTGCCTTTGGCACTGTCACCGGTTCCGCTACGGCCACGGCATCCACTTTCGGCAGCGTGGCATACCCCGAGATGGATCGCTATCATTATAATAAGAAACTCTCCACGGGAGTTATTGCCGTTGGGGGGACCCTTGGCAGTCTTATCCCGCCGAGCACGACCCTTATTGTCTTTGGGATGATTACTGAAACATCGATCGGGAAACTATTTCTTGCTGCAACGGTTCCGGGGCTGATTGTCTCCTTAACGTTCATTTTTATCATCTATGGATGGTGCAAAATAGATCCATTCTTAGGGCCCACGGGCGAAAGGTCGACATGGAAAGAAAGGTGGGTATCGCTCAAGGAAATTATATGGGTCATCCTAATCTTCACCATTGTGACAGGAGGGATGGCATGGGGTTTTTTTACCCCCACAGAGGCAGGCAGCGCCGGGACGTTTGCTGTTCTTCTCTTATCGATTTTTAAACGGGACCTCGATCTTAAAGGGTTTATCAAATCGATTGCAGAATCCCTGCGCACGGCTTGCATGGTCTTAATGCTCATTGCCGGTTCTACCATCCTGGGCCATTTTCTTGTCGTGACGAAGATTCCTATATATGTTGCAGATTGGGTCGGGCAACTTCCCCTTCCACCTTTCCTAATTATGATTCTCATATTGTTGATCTATGAAGTGGGTGGCTCTTTTATCGATGACCTCGCCTTCCTGATCCTGGCCACTCCAATCTTCTTCCCTGTTGTCATTAAACTGGGTTATGATGGCATATGGTTTGGCGTCATCCTCCATATTTTCGCAATGATCGGCATCGTCATTCCTCCGGTGGCCATTAATGTCTTTGTTGTAAGGAATATTACCAAGGTGCCCTTTGGTGTGATTTACAGCGGGGTCTATCCCTTTTTGATTGGTATGATCCTTTGTGCAGCGCTGTTGTTCATATTTCCACAACTCATTACTTTCCTTCCCTCTCTCTTTGGAATTTATTGATATTGAAAATTATAAATCCCCTATTCCTTCCCTCTCCCCTCTCCCCGCCGGGGAGAGGGAAAGGGTGAGGGGGAGATAATGATTTTTTGAATAACAAGGATAATGAGATGCAAAAGACGATGAAAAAGAGGATTCTGCTGGGGAAAATGGGCCTCGATGCTCACGACAATGGCATCGTCATCGTGGCCAAATGGCTTTTGGACGCAGGGTTTGAAGTGGTTTATACCGGCCTTTACAATTCTCCCGAGAGCCTCATTCAGACCGCCATCCAAGAAGGGGTGGATGCCATCGGTTGCAGTTTTTTAGGAGGAGAGCACTTATTTTATACCCGGCGGCTGACCAACTTGATGAGTGAGAAACACATCAAAAAGCTTAAACTTATACTGGGCGGGGTGATCCCTCCTGAAGATGTCGATAACCTCAGAAGGCTTGGGGTGGCTTGCGTTTTTACTCCAGGAACACTCAGAGACACAATCATTGAAACCATAAACAACCTTTTTAAAGAACCTGTATAATTGAGAGCCGCGTAGCCGCCACCGAACCATGAGAACTATGTCTCTCCTGGGCCATGGCCCGGGATAGATAGCCTCTTCGGGGCAGTATTTCCTGGTAGCCGCAACCTTAAGCACCTCAACGCAGGCTAAAGCCTGCGGCTACCGCTTTGGTGTTTTTCAAACATCGACAATTTTTGCCGATGTGATTTTCCTAATGGGTGCTATTTTCCAAATAGAGGGGGTCTGAAAAACATGAAGAAAAAAGAGACTTTGAAAATTCAAAGCAGCTATCTTGAGGGGGAACGAGTTCCAAACTTCAAGACCCTTTCAGGGCTGGAATATAAGGAAGTCTATACCCCTGAAGATGTCACAGGTGCACGGGAACTGCCTGGTGATTATCCTTTCACCCGGGGTATCCATAAGACCATGTATCGCGGCAGACTCTGGACACGCCGGCAGCAGAGCGGATACCGCTCTGCCAAAGAAAGTAATGAGCGAATTAAATATCTCTTATCCGTAGGACAGACCGGAATAAATATGGATCCGGACTTGCCAACCCATCTGGCCCTTGATCCGGACAACCCCCTCGCCCGGGGAGATGTGGGTCTTCAGGGCTCTTCCATTGTTATCTTGAAGGATATGATCGATTTGTACCGAGACATCCCGCTTGACCAGGTCAGTAATACCATGATTATTGAAGCTCCCACTTCTGCTGTCATTATCGCCCAATATCTACTTCTTGCTAAGGAAAGGGGCACCCCGTGGGAGAAACTGATCGGAACGATCATGAACTGTCCTCTGACCCAGTTTGTTGGACCCACCTATCAGGCGATTACGACATTCTTTCCCGTCGATTACGGTGTAAAGATAGCCTTGGATGTCATGGAGTACATGATCCAGCGGGCGCCGAGATGGAATATTGTGAATATCAATGCGTACAATATCCGGGAGACAGGGGTGAATGCCATACAGGAGGCTGCATTTGCCCTGGCGGTCGCCCAGGATTACATCCGGGGGCTTATCAAACGGGGGCTGGAGGTGGATGCGTTCGCTCCACGGATTGGATTTTTTAGCGCCGTGCACATCGATTTTTTTGAGGAAATTGCAAAATTGCGCGCAATGAGGCGTATTTGGGCGCGCATCTTAAAAGAGAAATTTAAGGCCAAGAATGAAAGAAGCATGCTGTTTCGGACAGCCTGCCAGACTTCTGCTTTGCCTCTCACAGCACAGGAGCCTCTCAATAACATCGTCAGGGCAGGCATCCAAACGCTGGCTGCAGTTCTCGGAGGGGTCCAATCGATCCATACCACCAGCTATGATGAAGCGTTCTCCCTCCCCACGGAAGAGGCCCACAAGCTGGCCATTCGTACCCAGCAAATCATTGCCTACGAAACCGGTGTCGTAAAATCGGTGGACCCTTTAGGCGGGTCTTACTTAGTGGAACACCTTACCGATGAACTGGAAGAACAGATTTGGGAACTTCTCAAGGTCATTGAGGACAGAGGAGGATTTGTACAATGTTTCCTGGACCGCTGGGTAGAAGACCAGATTACCCAAATGCGCTACCGGATGGGAGAAGAAAACTTCGTTTCCGGGGAACAGCCCATTGTGGGCGTTAACCTGTTCCGCGATGAGAGGGATTCAACAAAGATAAACATTTTCAGGCATAGCGAGGAGTGGCAGGGGCAAAGGATCCAGGAAATAATCGATTACAAAAAAAACCGACCCCAGGACCTTTCCCAACGTGCTATCGAGGCTCTTGAAAATCAAGTAAGGAAAAAACCGGAAGAGAATTGTATAGAGGCCATTATGAAGGCCGTAGAGAATGGAGCCACCCTGGGTGAGATCATGGATGCCATAAGAAGGGCCATTGATTTTAAGAGACCCGGACTATAACTTAAGAAATTCGAAACGTTCAGTGTCAGTAGACTGTGTCTGTGTCAGCAAAACCTTTCACTTCTCCCCCATTTGTTCCCTGCCCCTCTCCTGTTCGCCCTGAGCCTGCCCTTCGACTTCGCTCAGGACAATCGGTAAAGACCGTTCACCCTGAGCCTGTCGAAGGGTGCTTCCGAAAACGCCGCCGTCTCCTTTTAATCCTTTGGGGCCACCAGGGCAATAAATCGACAGGAACGGCTGTTTGAAGGAGAGAAGGGACCCTTTCTCCCCTGGCCTCTGCCTCAATGCCGAAGAAGAGGACTGCGTCCTGAAAGTGTTTTTTCCCCCTCAATCGTTTTGGGATGCTCCCACGGTTGACTAATTTCCTAAGGCCTGATTGAGCAATGAGAATCTGAGAGGCGCCTTCTTTCATGTTCCCCGGAAAAGTATAGGGTGACAGGACCTGGTGAACGATGAACCGGACCGTCTGGGCATGATAGCTATTCCGTTCCTTTTCTCCGAGAAAAAGATGATCTGGCATGATAGAACGGATCAGGGGAGACAGGAGGAGGGCGACATGAATCGATTCCGGGAATTCTTTATTCATCCCCACCAGTTGATCCACAAGCCGGAAAGAGGAAAGAAAGAATTGAATCTCTCTGATTTTGAAAGGATTTCGATTCCCCAAAGCGCGGTCAAGGTCGGGGAAGATAGAAAAGAGAAGGCCTGTCCGAAGCATCAGATCTAAGGAGGAACGGGCTGTTCCTTCTCTCAGGTCACGGAGAAATTCATCCCGAACACGGGAGGAAGAACATTTCTTGATTTCATCCCTGCGCTGAATAATTGCTTGATAGGTCTGATCTTCAATAGAGAATCCGGTTCGACCGGCATGGCGAATCACCCGGATCATCCGGACGGGGTCCTGCTGGTATCTTTCGTCCGGGTCACCGATAGTTCGAATGATACCTTTCTCAAGATCGGTCATTCCCCCGACATGATCAATAATGGAGAAATCTCCGATATTGTAAAAAAGGCCATTAATGGTGATATCCCGGCGGAGGGCATCCTCCTCAGGCGTTCCGAAGCTGTCGGTGCGGATGATCTCTCCGTTCTCCGTCTGTTTTTCTTCATACTCTGAGCGGCTTCTGAAAGTGGAAACCTCGACAATCTTCCTACCCTTGAAGAAGACATGAACAAGCCGGAAGCGGCGTCCGATAATCCGGCTGTTACGGAAGAGACCGGTAACCTCATGAGGATGGGCATTGGTGGCGACATCGAAGTCTTTCGGAACTCTTCCCAGAAGCAGGTCACGCACGCTTCCTCCCACCAGGTAGGCCATAAACCCGTGATGGTAAAGCCGGTAGAGAACTTTTAAGGGTTCTTCGTCGATCATCTTTCTTGAGAGGATGTGCTGCGCTCTTGCAATGACGAGAGAGAGGGCTTTGGGGTGGCTATCGCTAAGGTTCTGAAGGTCTTCACTCATCGGGTGTTTTTGTCATAACTCAATTCACAGAGAGATGTCAAATTGAAGCCCAATCTCCTGGCACAAACGAGTAACTCCCCCCGCCCCTCTTACGTTAAGAGGGGGATTAAAAGATTCCCCCCTTAAATTAAGGGGGGTTAGAGGGGTTACTTCTCCTTCCTTGAGTTTCATATCCTGTGTTTCATATCCTGTTGACACTCTATTTTTCATATGCTATAGCTCTCTAACCCTTGCGGGTGATGCTCACGTCATGAAATATTATGTTAAAATTATAGGAACTTAGCCTCTGGGAAGAGCACGAAAGCAGAATAGACCAACCCTAAAGGAGGGATGAAAATGTGTCACGGATTCACAAGAAGGGATTTCCTGAGAAATTCACTGATCGGTAGTATAGCCTTGGGAGCCGGTTTAGGAAGCCTTGGGGTAGCCTACGGACAAACAACCAATTTAAGATTTAGCACGTGGCATCCGCCTCTCAGCAGAGAGGTGAAAACGGTCTGGGAACCGATGCTTGAAGAGTTGAAGAAGAAAAGCGGAGGCAAAATCACATCCACTCTATTCGCCGGGGGAGCTTTGGGTAAAGGGCCTGAGCATTACGACATCGTGGCAAAAGGCCTTTCTGATATGGGTTACTTCACAGCCACCTGGACACCCGGCCGGTTTCCACTGTCTGATGTCCTTTCCCTAGCGGTTTGGGTAGAAGGCAAAGACCTTTCCACGGATATTGGAAATGCCATGTATGATCGTATCCTTCATCAGGAGTTCAAAGATGTCAAAATGATCGAGCTGAATGGTTGCATCCAATCTTTCTTGTGGACGAGGAAACCGGTGCATAGCTTGGAAGACTTAAAGGGACTTAAGGTGAGGAGTCCGGGAGGACATCAGACCCACTATATTAAGGCGCTGGGAGCCGAGCCTATCTTTATGCCTCTTGGCGACGTCTATATGGCAATGGAGACAGGGACGGTGGATGGAATTGTGACGTGTCCGCCTTTAGTCTTAGCTTATAGACTTCATGAGGTGGTAAAACATGGGGTGGTGGCGACATTTGGGTGTGTCACAGAGGGTGTCATCATGAATACGGACAGCTGGAAGAAAGTCCCTGATGGTGAAAAACGCGTTCTTGAAACCGTCAGCCATAATCCTTTCCGCACCACCGGCGGGTTGACGAAAGAGGTTTATAAAACCATGATGAAGGAGATCACGGACAAGGGAGTGGCCCTCTCCAACCTGCCTTCCGATGAGGCGGAACAGTGGTCTGACCGGTTCAAGGATGTGACAAGAAAATGGGCGGGAGACTTGGAGGCGAAAGGGCTCCCGGGCAAAGAGGTTGTTAAGATGTTCAATCAGGAATGCGAAAAGAGAGGCGCAAAAGTAGTGGCCTTCCCGCCGGAATGGAAATAATTTTGGGGAAGGGGCTATGAAAGGATAAGAGTGTATCCCTGAGATGACATGGCTGGGAAAGGCAAAAAAAGGAATCCAAACTCTTAATCTTTTTATTGGGGGGATCGGCGCGTGTTTTCTTATCCCTCTGATGCTCCTTACGGCAGCCGACGTCCTTTCAAGAGACGCATTCAACCATCCCATCCCCGGCACTGTGGAATTGTCCCAGTATATCCTGGCCGTTTTTATACTTCTTGGACTCGCTTATACCCAGCAAGTAAAAGCCCATGTGGGAGTCTCTATCTTAACCTCCAGACTCCCCTACCCTGCTCAATTCATCCTCAAAATTGCCGCCACACTCCTGAGCTTATTCCTTTTTGGCATCCTCGCCTGGCAGGGGTGGGTAGCAGGCATGGAAGAACGCACTGTCTCAGACATGCTGAGAATTCCGCAATATCCCTTCCGGCTGCTCGTCGGGATCACCGCTTTCTTGGTATGTCTCCAACTTTTGATTGATCTCGGAGATTCCATAAAGAAAATTACCAGGAGGCCTTCCTGATGGACCCTGTCATGGTAGGCATCCTGGGCTCCTGTCTCCTTCTCATTCTTCTCCTGATTGGCTTACCCATTGCTTTTTCCTTAATGCTCGTAGGTTTTCTGGGGATTAGTTATCTTGCCTCGATCAAGGCAGCCCTCCCTCTGATGGCAAGAACAGTCTATGAATCCGCTTCCCATTATCCCTACACCATCATTCCCCTCTTTATCGTCATGGGAGGATATGCAGACATCTCGGGAATGAGCCGGGATCTTTACAATGCATTTGATAAGTGGCTGCGAAAGCTGCCGGGCGGCCTTGGAATGGCGACGATCGCAGCTATTGCCGGATTCTCTGCCATTTCGGGTTCATCAATCGCCTCTTCAGCCGCTTTTGGAAAGGTGGCTTATCCTGAAATGAGGCGGTTCAACTATTCGCCCAGGCTCGCTGCCGGAACGGTTGCAGCTGGGGCAACCATCGATTTTCTTATTCCCCCCAGTCTTGGGTTCGTGATATTTGGCATGCTTACGGAACAGTCCATCGGAAAACTGCTCATTTCAGGCACGATCCCAGGCCTCATGCTTGCAGGAGCTTTCATGGGGATCTTATATGCCTGGGTTAAATTCAATCCCAGCTCGATTTTGAGCCGTCCTGAGGGGGTATCGTGGAAAGAGAAGATATCAGCGCTCAAAGGCATCTGGGAAACCGTCGTGATCTTTCTGCTTGTGATTGGCGGAATCTATACCGGGTTGTTTACACCCACGGAGGCAGCAGGGGTCGGGGCGACCCTGCTCTTCTTGATGGCCTTATTGAAGAGGAAATTA
>Ga0214473_10006560_pt1 | contig 13845 bp, 11 predicted proteins | sample RVTome_7_FD_203509 | JGI IMG/M metagenome (GOLD analysis project Ga0214473, IMG submission 203509) | Soil microbial communities from uranium-contaminated site in the Upper Colorado River Basin, Wyoming, United States - RVT98D197 | ecosystem: Environmental > Terrestrial > Soil > Contaminated >... | reverse complement strand
AAGCCGTTGCCGTAGAGCGCGTGACGGACCAGCGACTCGAACGACGGCATGTTGACATCGACGGCATCGACCCAGCTTCCCGCCACCCGCCAGCGGCCATCGGCGATATACTTTTTGAGCCTCTCAAATTCCTCGGGGTAATATTCCTTGGCCAGCATGTAACGGAACGCGCCCTCGAAACTGAAAGTGTAACTGGGGTAGAGATCGAACAGCTTGAAATTGTCGCGAAGCGTAGCAGGAACATATTCGTTAATGGTATTTTGAATCGTCCAGCGCCACTGCGTGTCCAGGTGCGACGTTGCCACGACGCCCAGGGTGCCGGTCTTTTGCGCCGGGGCGTTTTCGGGTGGCTGGTTCTGTGCCGCCATCGGCAGGCAGAGCAGTATGGCGCATGTGAAGATAATTCTCTTCATAAATCTATCCTCCGAATATTCTCCATTGGGAGTCAGAGTTTGCTCTGACCCCAACCCTATATACATCTAATAGGCGGCTCCTCCGGAGCCGCGAAATGCGGGGCAGGATGCCCCGCCTATTAAGTAGGCTGGCGACTACTTCTTACGTCGCCTTTGCCAAGCGTTTTCTGGTGTTTCAGGAACTGCGATTCCCGAAACACCGGAATGGACGGGCGCAATATATTGCGCCCCTACAATGTCGTATCCGGCTTTTGTGCCTTGCTATTGTCTTTTATTCCGCAAACCACCCTTCGGTAAGCTCAGGGCCTTCGGCATTCCGCACTCCGCATTCCCTATCTGGCTATCTGGCTACCTGGCTATTTACGCTCTCGCCATCCGCCTCTGTTTGATTCGGTCCAGCATCACTGCCGCCAATATTACCAGGCCCAGTACTACCTTCTGGGAGTATGTTTCGACGTTGGTCAGGTTCATACCGTTTTGAATCACCGCAATGATGAAGGCGCCTATCAAGGTGCCGAAGATTCGTCCCTCGCCGCCCGACAGGCTGGTACCTCCGACAACCACTGCCGCAATTACGTAAAGTTCATAAGTCAGGCCATACGTAGGCGCGCCGCTTTTCAACTGCGATGCCATTATAACACCGCCCAAGCCCGCCAGCATACCGCATAATGTATATACAAAAAGCAGAACGCTCTTTACCCTGATGCCTGCCAGGCGGGCCGCCTCGCTGTTGCCGCCCACGGCGTAGATGTAACGCCCGAGCGTGGTTCGGCTCATCAGGAAATTTGCCGCCAGGTAGAGACCGATCATCAGAATGACGGCATAGGGGATCTTAAGTAATGGTTCGGCGCCGCGCCCCAGCACGATGAACGACTCGGGCAATTGATAGATCGGCTTGCCCCGGGAGATGATATACGCCATGCCCGCCGCCACCTGCATTATGGCCAGGGTGGCGATAAAGGGAGGAATATTGAAACGGGTGATCATGATACCGCTGAAGGCGCCGGTGATTCCACAAAGCGCGACTGCAATCGCTCCGGCAAGGAACATCTCGAGATAGGTGGCATCGGCGCCGCCCATAAATCCTACCATCCAGGCAATTACAACCGCGGACAGGGCCACCAGGCTGCCGACCGAGAGGTCTATTCCCGCCGTGATAATCACCATCGTCATGCCAATGGCGATGATGGCTATCACCGCAATCTGGTTGGCGACATTGCGTATATTATCCGGAAGCAGAAATGTCGGCCAGCGATAGGAGGGAGGAGTGAAAATCTCCGCCGATGCCATTTCAGGAAATTGAGCAACAATATTACTGACCACCGGCGCGTACGATACCGTTGTCAGTATTTGGGGTTTGTTTCCGCCCGAATCGGAGAGGGCCCCGAGCAGAGCGCGGATTTCTGATGGATCGCCTTGAACGATCGAGGCCCTTAGATTCTTTGCGGTAAGCCCATCGCCGATCGAGCGCACGAACAAATCGTCCTGTTCATTTCGAGGAGCTATGATTAGAAATCGACTATCGGAATCGAGGCTCTTAATCTGCCCAAGCAGCTGACGGGCTGCCTGCAATCCAGATGAATGTTGATCCCGAAGAGTCAATATCGAAAACAGCAGGCAGAGCAAGAACAATATGGCCAGCATGCCATACTCGGAATTGAGCCTTTTGAATGTTGAGGGGCGTTTGAATTCATTTGCTGTCACAAGACGCCTACACTGCCAGTGCCATGATGGATTCCTGGCTGGCGCGGCTGATATCGTCGATCTCGCCGGCGATCCGGCCGGCCTTCATAACCAGTATCCTATCGCAGATACCAAGCACCTCGGGTAGTTCGGATGATATCAAAATGACTGCCTTCCCCTGGTCGGCCAATTCATTTATTAATAGATACATTTCGAATTTGGCTCCCACGTCGATACCGCGAGTCGGCTCATCGAATAAAATTACTTGCGATTCGGTCTCCAGCCAGCGGGCCACAAGCAGCTTCTGCTGGTTGCCGCCGGAGAGGTCCCGGGCCCGCTGGTCCGGCCCGGTCACCCGAATATCGAGATTATTGACGCGCTCGAGAAATCGAGAGGATTCCAGGCGTCTGTCGACAACTCCCAATTTGCACCAATTGGGGAGATTGGGCAGTGCGAAATTTTCGATGGCAGAGGCCATCAATATCAATCCCTGCGATTTCCTATCCTCGGTGAGAAGGCAGATGCCGTGACGTATGGCTTGCCGCGGGTTCTTGATTTCGAGTAGTTTGCCATCGAGGATAATTTGGCCTGATTCTTTTTTGTCGGCGCCGAAAATCAGCCGCGCCAGCTCGGTTCGTCCGGCTCCCATCAGGCCGGTTATGCCGAGAACCTCGCCTCGCTTAACCGATAAAGAGATGCCTCGCACGGCGCTGCCGCAGAGCTCCTTGATTTCCAATCGTACGTCGCCGATCACGGACGTCCTCTTTGGGAATTCCCGGTCGAGGGGCCGGCCAACCATTTGCTCTATCAGCGACGCCTTCGTGAATTCAGTTGTCAGGGCCGTCATGATGGTCTTGCCATCGCGCATGACCGTAATCCTGTCGGCAATTCTGAAGACCTCGTCCAGGCGATGGCTCACGAAAATTATGGAGATTCCATTGGATTTCATCCTGGCCAGGATTTCGAAAAGTTTTTCGACCTCGCGCGGCGTCAAGGCGGCCGTTGGCTCATCCATCACAAGAATCACAGCTTCCGACGATAGCGCTCTGGCGATTTCGACCATCTGTTGCTGCGACACGGTCAATTCGGATACGAGGCAGCGGGCGTTTAATTTCAGGCCGAGGCTTTCGAAAAGCGCCTGGGCGGCCTCCAATTCCCGGGCGCGATCGATCATGAATAATTTGGTTTTCTCGCGGCCGAGAAAAAGATTGGCTGTCACCGGTAGAGTGGGAATAAGCGTAAATTCCTGATAAATGGTGGCAATGCCGGCCCCCATGGCATGGGGCGGGGACGAAAAATGCGTCTTCTTACCATTTAGAATTATGTCGCCACTGTCGGCGGGGTATATGCCATTGAGTATTTTGATAAGGGTGCTTTTACCGGCGCCGTTTTCTCCCACCAGAGCATGGATCTCACCGGGAAGCAACTCAAGCGACGCATTGTCAATGGCCAGTACCCCCGGAAAAGCTTTCCGTATCTGGCGCATTTCAAGCAGGGGGGCGGCTCTCGATCCCGAGGAAAATTCGGTAAATGTGTCATTCACATCAGGATCACTGGACATCGGCCTGGGTCAACAGACCGCACGGAATTAGAATCGACGATGGCACTGTGCCTCCCGAGAAGTAGGACTTCAGGGCCGCAACAGTCGCTTTGCCGATATCTCCGGGCTGCTGGATAACGTCGGCGTAAATCTTGCCAGCCCTGATGGCCTCGCGGGCTTCAGGAACTGCGTCGAATCCGATAATGACTACTTTGCCGAGTTTGCCAGCCTTTTCTACGGCGGCAAGGGCCCCCAGGGCGGAGTCGTCGTTGATACCGAATATGGCGCTCAGATCGGGATGGGCTTGCAGGATATCCTCGGCGGTGCGGAAAGCCTGGTCCTTGACACCATGGCCAGAGAGTTTGGCGACGATGTCGATATTGTGATTGATTGCGATCTCATCCTCGAATCCCTTGACGCGCTGTATGACCGATTCGACTTCGGGGTGATCGATAATGGCCACTTTTCCGACGCCGTTGATCGCCTTCGCCACGGCCTGAGCCGCCAGTTTGCCTCCGGCAATGTTGTCCGAGGCGACATGCGTCACAATATTGACGCCTTCGGCCAGGCAGGCGATATCGGCCGTGAAGACGGGGATACCGGCGTCATTGGCGGCCTTGACCGCGGTGCCGATGGAGCGGGAATCGCATGGCGATATAATTATGGCGTTCACCTTGCGCACTATGAAATCGTGTATCTGGTCCTTCTGCCTGGCGACATCGAATTCGCCGGCCGTTATGAGAAGCTGGTAGCCCGCTTCTCTCGAGGCCTCCAACAGCCCGGCCTCGAGATCCTGATAAAACGGGTGTGTTCTGGTGAGGAGGGAGACTCCTATTGTTAAGCCGGTTTCATCTAATTTTCCACTCCTGGCATCTTTGGCCTCTTGCCGTTTTTTGCTGCAGGCTGCGACCATGATCGTAAACATAATGGCGATGAGGAATACAATTTTCATTTTAGTCATATCACGCTCCATTCAATTCCGCCCGAATCTCCAACGCTCCCGTGAAAAGACGCATTGCAATTTTGAATAGAATAAGAGCCACCAGCGCCTGCTTGTCAATCTCTTTTGGCGAGAGGGGACGGCGCGATAAGTTCACCCGCCGGGAAACAGGGTATTTACCGAATTGGAGATTCGCGGATTCGATGGCTGGAATTGCGCCTGCGAGGAAGGCAGGGTCGACTCCGCGGCAGGGGAAACGTCAGCCGGATTTTCGGGATAAGCGACGGCCTGCCCTGGGTTCCTGATCGTCGGAGAAGTAAGTATATACCAGGTCTGATATCAGTTTCTCAATCCGCTTCCAACTGAAGTTCGAGCGAAGGTCTATACTCATGTAACTTTCCCTGGTCCGGGAAGAAAGCACCAGGTATGTAAAGCCGGCGCAGAGAAGAGCGGTAAACGCTTCGATATCTTTCTGCGGATATTTTTCTCGTAATAACGAGAGGCGGCCGTATAATTCGTTCGCCAGTTTTTCGCGAGCCGCATCCTGAGCATTTGTGAGAATATTATTTCCGAAAAGTTCGCCCCTGGTAATTTCCTGGATGACTTTGCGGCGCCTTATTTCCTTGAGCTGCCCGATTATGTGATTGCTGATAATTTCCTTAATATCCGAATCTCTTTGAAGATTGAAACGATCGTCGTATGATTGGATGGACGTTGGGGTTAGAGAATACTCCGCAGCATAGGCGGTCAGAAGCTGATCCAGCCCCCCAAAATATCGATATATAAGTACCTTATCTATGTTGGCCCTGCGGGCGATGGCATTGACTCCAATATCAGCCATGCCCTGTCGAACAAGAATATCGTCGACGGCCGCCAACACTTTTTTTCTGGTGAGTGATTTGTCTCGTGCCATCAGGTAAACCTCCTGCAGAATTGAATTCAAAGTCGAAAGTCTTCTGCTTATCAGGCTTGAAATATATGCAAATATTCGAAACCCGTTACTCAATATTCATGGATTTTCATTTTTGAATTGGAGAGTGTCATTGGCATTACTTTACCCGTGCAGAAGGCGGGCAGGAGAGCTGCCTTTCTTAAGAGCAGCCGCCGACTATAATTATGTCACCACTCAGTGACTGGCAGTTTCCATTGTCACCAATCGGTGACAGAGGAGCTTAAAAATATTAATATTTATTACTAACACTTAGAAAGATAATGACTTGCCTATATTAATGCCTTGAGTCGCCGAAGGTTAGATTTGTTGGTGTGGGGCGGTTGATTTTCTTACCAGCGAGAAATTGCGGTTTTTAGCATAAGTTTGTTAAATTAATCACAAGACTGCCGTTATGGCAGTCGTCTTATGACAGGGCGGTTTTAGCAAGAACAAAGCTCTTGACAACAATTAATAGCTGGATTAGTGTCATTGTTGACCCGATGGGTGAATAGTTGTCGGCCGGTAAATTGGCCAATTAAAATTAAGAAGATGGACTTTTTGGCGAGGTTGTATGGGCGGTAATATGATGCCTTTTGCCCCGAAGGAAGCAGATCTTCGGGCCGCTTTCTGGAGCCAGGTTTCAAGTTTTCCGGACGGCGGTAAGATCAAACTCTGCCTGCAATGCGGCACTTGCACTGGAAGCTGTCCAGTCTCATACGCAATGGATATTACTCCGCGCCAGACGATAGCGCTGTTTCGAGCCGGTATGGTCGAGGATATTCTTCGAAGCCGGGCGATCTGGATCTGCGCCTCCTGTTACTCCTGCACGGTGCGATGTCCCGTGGGAATCAAAGTCACCGACACCCTGTATGCCCTGAAACGACTGGCAATGGAAAAGCAGATATATCCTCTGCGGTTTTCGGTGCATTCACTTTCAAAGGCGTTTGCGAAGAGTGTTTACAGATACGGCAGAAATTTCGAATTGGGGTTGGGGATAAGGTATTTTTTATCTACAGATATTGTGAAATTATTCTCAAATTTCAAATTTGGTTTAATGATGATCGGAAAACGGCGACTCGGTCTTATACCTCGACGTCTCAAGCGCATCGGCCAAATTCGCGCGATCATAGAAAAAGCCAATCAATTCGGAGAAGGATGATGGATTACGCTTACTACCCCGGGTGCAGCCTGGAGCATTCTGCCAGCCCTTATGACAAATCGATAAGGGCCGTTTTCAAAGCGCTGGAAATCGGATTGCATGAGATCGAGGACTGGAATTGTTGCGGCGCCACCATGTATATGTCGGTCAAGAAGATTGTCGGCTATTCGATCAGCGCGCGCAATCTGGCGCTGGCGCAAAACATGGGAATGGCAATCTGCGCCCCTTGCAGCAGTTGTTATACGATTCTTCGAAAGACCAATCGCCATATTGCCTGGGAACCTAAGGAAAGAGATAAGATCAATGATGCGTTGAAGGCTGCCGATCTGTCGTATACCACGCTGGTCGATATCAAACATCCCCTCGATATTCTGGTCAACGATCTTGGCCTCGAGACGCTTGCCACCAGAGTTAAGAACCCATTGAAGGGAGTGAAGGTAGCCCCGTACTACGGATGCCAGATAGTTCGCCCGCACGGACATTTCGATGATGTCGATGAGCCTGTTTCCATGGACAGGTTGTTCCGCACTCTGGGAGCGGAAGCGGTCGATTATCCCTGCAAGGTTCGCTGTTGCGGCGGCATGCTGATGACAACTTCGGATGAGATAGCTCTGGAGCTCAATTTAAAGCTGCTTGACAGAGCCGCGGACAGCAACGCCGACATGATCGCCACCGCCTGTCCCCTATGCCAGATGAACCTCGAAGCTTACCAGGGAAAAATCAATAAGGTCTTTGGACGCAACTATCATATGCCGGTGGTCTATTTCAGTCATCTGGTGGGGGCGGCGCTGGGATTAGGCCCTTCGGAATTGGGACTCGACCAGCTTCTAATTAGACCGGCGCAATTGTATGTGGGAACGAAGGAGGTGCGGGCATGAAGGCGGCCATTACCAACGGCGGAGTCCGCATAGGGGTATATATCTGCCATTGCGGAACCAATATTGCCAAGACCGTCGACGTGGTCAAGGTCTCGGATGCGGTAAGGGAAATGCCCGGCGTGGTGGTCTCGCGGCATTACCGTTTCATGTGCTCTGACCCGGGCCAGGAACTGATTCAAAAGGATATCAAGGAACTGCAGTTGGATCGAGTGGTTGTCGCTGCCTGCAGCCCGTTGATGCACGAGCAAACGTTTCGTAAGGCCGTCGAGGCGGGCGGCCTTAACCGCTATTTTTTCGAGATGGCCAATATCCGCGAGCAGGTAAGCTGGGTGACAATCGATCCCAGGGCTGCCACAACCAAGGCAATCGCTTTATTAAAAGGGGCTGTCGCCAGAGTGAGATTCCATGAGCCCCTGGAGATGCGGCGTGTCAATATCACCAATAAGGTTCTCATTGTCGGTGGAGGAATCGCCGGCATAGAAGCGGCATTGCAGATTGCCGATGCCGGCTTCGAGGTAATACTAGTTGAGAGAGAATCATCGATTGGAGGTCACATGTCGCGTTTCGACAAGACCTTTCCAACACTCGACTGCGCCGCCTGTATCCTGACTCCCAAGATGGTCTCAGTTGGCAAGCATCCCAATATCAAGCTTATGACCTGGTCCGAGATTGAAGACGTCAACGGCTATATCGGGAATTTCAAGGTCAAAATCAAACGCAAGGCCCGTTATGTGGATATCACGCAATGCAACAGCTGCGGGACATGCTATGAGGCCTGTCCAGCGCGGCAGTATCCGTTAAAACGACGGCTGACACTGGGAGGCAAAGTTTTCAAGGAGGGTACGGCATTGGAGATGAAATTTCCCGGAATCATGGGGCCGGAGCACGATCTCACGGTCCTCACAGGCGCGCAACCGATGCCGGAGGCGAATGCCATTCCCTCAGCAGGAGGCGCCAGATGAGCTTGATGGTCAAAGATGATTATGATTTGGGGCAGACGATTCACGATATCGTGGATCGCTATCAGGCCAGGCCAACGGCGCTTATCATGGTCTTGCAGGATATTCAAAAACATTACAGATATCTTCCCGGGGGAGCTCTGAAATTGGTAGCCCGAAAGATGAGGCTTCCGATAGCGCAGATATACGGGGTGGCCACGTTTTACCGGGCTTTCAGCCTCAAACCCAAGGGCAAAAATCACATTTGTGTTTGTACCGGGACTGCCTGCCACGTGCGCCAGGCCAACGTCATTGTGAATAAGCTTGAGACGGCGCTCGGTATCAAAGCCGGTGAGACTTCCGCCGACCATGATTTCAGCCTGGAAACGGTCAATTGCCTGGGCGCCTGCGCCCTGGGCCCGCTGGTCACCGCCAACGATGTCTATTTCGGCAATATGACGGCCTCCCGTGTAGATCGCATGCTCGATAAGCTTCGAGGAAAGGAAACCGCGGGCGAGGAGGAGGAGGACGAATCATGATGGCAAGACTCATATCGTCGCCGGCCGACCTCGAAGCCCTAAGTGCGCAGCTGGTGCGACACAGAAGCGAGAACAGAACAATTATCACGCTGTGCGCGGGAACCGGTTGCATGGCCTGCGGATGCGAGGCGGTGGCCGAGGCTTTCCGCGATGCGCTCAAGAAGGGTAACCTCCAGTCGGACGTAGAGCTTAAGACAACCGGTTGTCACGGTTTTTGCGAGCGCGGGCCACTGGTTGTAATTCAGCCGTCGGGAGTGTTCTATCAGAAGGTCCGGCCGTCCGATGCCCGCCTTATAATCGACCAGACAATCAAAGGGAGCCAATATGTCAACCGCTTGCTTTACCGCGATCCCCAGACCAAGCAAATTATCACGCATGAAAAGGAGATCCCATTTTATAAAAAGCAGATGCGGCTCATTTTCGGCAAGAACGGATTTATGGACCCGACCTCCATCGACGATTATATCGCTCTGGGCGGATACAAGGCTGTCGTCAGGGCGCTAACTAAAATGCAGCCCGAGGAGATTATCGAGCAGATCAAAAAATCCGGCCTTCGTGGTCGGGGCGGAGGAGGATTCCCGACCGGAAAGAAGTGGGCCTCCTGCCGCAAGGCCATGGGAGAGCCGAAATATGTCATTTGCAATGCCGATGAGGGTGACCCCGGAGCGTTTATGGACCGCTCTTTGCTGGAGGGCAACCCGCACTCGGTAGTCGAGGGGATGGTCATCGGAGCATATGCCATCGGAAGTAATCAGGGCTTTGTTTATGTCCGCAATGAATATCCATTGGCTGTCAAGAACCTGTCTATTGCAATCGCCGCCGCCACCGAATGCGGCCTCCTGGGGAATAACATCCTGGGCAGCGGGTTCAATTTCAATATTGACGTGTCGCGCGGGGGCGGCGCCTTTGTATGCGGTGAGTCAACCGCCCTTATGGCCTCACTGGAAGGCAAGACAGGCGAGCCGCGCGCCAAATACATCCACACGGTCGACTCCGGTCTGTGGGACAAGCCGTCGAACTTGAACAACGTCGAAACCTGGGCCAATGTCCCGTTAATTATCGAAAAGGGAGCCGCCTGGTACTCATCTATTGGAACGGAAAACTCCAAAGGCACCAAGGTCTTTGCGCTCACCGGCAAAGTCAACAACACCGGATTGGTGGAGGTCCCCATGGGGATCACGCTCCGCGAAATACTTTACGATATCGGCGGCGGAGTCCGTGGCACCAAAAAGTTCAAGGCGGTTCAGACCGGGGGACCGTCCGGAGGCACATTAATCGTCGAAACCGGCGAAAGGAAGGTTCATGAAAGCCTGGTTGCCCATGGCGATATCCGTGACGACGAGGAGGTGGTGAGCCTGCTGGACCTGCCGGTCGATTTCGACGAATTGACGAAGGTCGGTTCAATGATGGGTTCGGGTGGCATGATTGTCATGGACGAGGATTCCTGCATGGTCGACGTCGCCCATTACTTCCTCAAATTCCTGCGCGAGGAGAGCTGCGGCAAATGCCTGCCATGCCGCGAGGGCCTGCGCACCATGCTCGATATTCTGGATCGGATAACCAAGGGCCAGGGAAATATGGAGGATTTGCCTCTGCTGGAGGAGTTATCTCAGGTAATGATCGACACCAGCCTCTGCCAGCTCGGAGGCTCGGCTCCCAACCCGATACTTTCCACGCTTCGATATTTCCGCCAGGAATATTTGGCCCATATCATAGATAAGCGATGCCCGGCCGGAGTCTGCAAAGAACTGGTATCTCACGCAATAAACGCCAAATGCACAGGTTGTCACGCCTGTTTCAAGGCATGCGGCAGCGACGCGATTATCGGCGACCTCAAGAAACTTCATAAGATAGATCAATTGAAATGTATCCAGTGCGGCGCATGTTACCAGATTTGCAAACAGGATGCCATAACCCGGGCGAAGCGCGGCGAAGGTGTGAGGATTCAAAATACGGCTGCGGTCGGCTGGAGTCTTCCGGTAAAAGCCCCCGCACGATCCGCCGTGGCATAGGAGTAATTGATGAGCATGGTGAAATTAGAAATAGACAGCCATCCTATCGAAGTTGAAGAGGGGTCGTATGTGCTGGAGGCTGCGAGGACGCTTGGCATATATATACCAACTCTCTGTTATTATCCATATATGACCCCCTATGCGGCCTGCCGAATATGCGCAGTGGAGGCTTGCGATGGCAAAGGATGGTCGAAGATAGTTACAGCTTGCAATTATCCGGTATGGAATGGCCTTAAGATATTGAGCGGTACGCCGCGGGTTTTGAACGCCCGTCGCATTAATCTGGAAATGCTCTTGGGTCGCTGCGCGCCCGTGCCGATCCTGCAGCAGCTGGCGGAGCAATTCGGCATAGATAAGCCGCGTTGGGGCACAGGGGATGACACCTGCATATTATGCGGCCTCTGCGTCCGCGTCTGCGACGAGGTTGTCGGCGCCCATGCGCTGGCCTTCGGCGATAGAGGGATTTACCGCAAAGTGGTGACACCATTTTCCGAGGAAAGCGACGACTGCATTTTATGCGGGGCCTGCGCCAAAGTCTGTCCCACGGGTCATATCAGGCTTGAAGAAATCGATGGGCGAGAGATCGTCCATCGCGAAATGATCTTAGGACCCAATTCGGCAATATCGATGCCTTTCCGTCAGGCGGTCCCCAATGTGCCGCGGATCGATCCCGAATATTGCATTCATTTCAATACCGGGGGATGCAAAGTTTGCTCGAGGGTATGCCCCAAGGAATGTATTCATTATGATGACACCGAGCAGTTTGAGGAAGTGGAAGTTGGCGCAGTAATAATGGCGACGGGGTTCGACAATTTCGATCCTACTCCCATGAAGCAGTATGGATACGGCAAATATCCCAACATAATCACGGCCGAGGAATTCGAGATGATGAACAATGCGGCGGGGCCGACCGGCGGCAAGATCCTGCTCGAAAACGGCCAGGAGCCGCGGGCCATAGCGATATTGCATTGTATAGGCAGCCGCGACCAGGACCACCATCCATACTGCAGCCGGGTCTGCTGCATGTACGCTTTTAAATTCTCGCACCTGGTGAAGGAGAAGACGAACGCCGAGGTATACCAATTTTACATCGATATTCGCAGTTTCGGCAAAGGATACGAGGAATTCTACAAGAGAATTCTCGATGAGAATGTGAATATAATACGCGGCAAGGGCGCCGAGGTGGTGCCGTCGACGAGCAGGCGCGGAGTAGAGGGGCATTTGCTGGTGAGATGCGAAGATACTTTAATCGGGAAGTATCGGGAGGTGCCGGTCGACATGGTGATCCTCTGCACTGCATTGGAGGCCAGAAAGGACGCCAAGGAGACCGGGCGCAAATTCAATATCTCTACGGGGGCCGATGGTTGGTATATCGAGGCTCATCCAAAACTGGCGCCGGTTTCGACCACCACCGACGGCATCTTTCTGGCAGGAACGTGCCAGGGGCCCAAAGATATTCCGGACACCGTGGCGCAGGGGGGAGCGGCAGCTTCTCACGCCCTGAAGCTCTTGTGCCAGAAGGAAATTATGATGGATGCCGCTTACGCCGAGATTCGCGAGGAATTTTGCAGCGGTTGTCGCATGTGCAATGACCTTTGTTCATACAACGCCATAGAGTTTGTAAGCGATAAGAAAATAAGCAGCATTAATTCGGCCATGTGCAAGGCGTGCGGAACATGCGTGGCCGCCTGCCCATCGGGGGCCATAGTGGGGCGGCATTTCACCGATGAGCAGATTTATGCCCAGATTGAAGGGATGCTATCATGAGTTTCGAACCGAGGATTATAGGATTTCTCTGTAATTGGTGCAGTTACACAGGCGCCGATCTGGCGGGGACGGCGCGCATGAAATATCCTCCCAATGTTATAAGCATCCGGGTAATGTGCAGCGGGCGGGTCGATCCGAGTTTTGTTTTGGATGCATTCAGCAAGGGGGCGGATGGCGTGCTCGTATGCGGCTGCCACCCCGGTGATTGTCATTACGTAGAGGGGAACTATAAATGCATGCGGCGCATGCCCCTGACACGCAAGATTTTGGAATCAATGGGAATCGCCAAGGAAAGATTGAGGCTCGAATGGGTTTCGGCATCCGAGGGAGGCAGATTTCAAGAAGTGATCGGCGAGTTTACCGAGCAAATCAGAGCCCTTGGGCCGATGCAACTGAAGGAATGGAATTTTGAACCGCCCGAAGAGACCATTCATACAGGCAGATTGGGGAATACCGTATGAGCAAGCCAAAATTGGCGATCTACTGGGCGGCGTCATGCGGTGGATGCGATATTGCAATTCTCGATATCGAGGATAAAATTCTGGCCGTTACCGATTTTTTTGATCCCGTATTCTGGCCCTGCGTTCTCGATTTCAAATATGATGACGTCAGAAAAATGGATGACAAGTCGATCACGCTGACGCTTTTCAATGGCTCCATCAGGAACGACGAAAATTATGAAATTGCAATGCTATTGCGCCGGAAATCGGTGGTTATGTGCGCTTTTGGAAGCTGTGCCGCCGATGGCGGGATTCCATCGTTGGCCAATCTGTATGATAAAGGCTCGATAATAGATTATGCCTTCATCAAGGCGCCGTCGGTTGATAATCCCCAGGGAGTGCTCCCGGAAGTCAAACATCGAGTGCCAGAGGGAACGGTGACGATTCCCAATATGTGGGAAACGGTAAGATCGCTCGGGCAAACATTAGATATCGATTATGTTATTCCCGGATGCCCTCCACAATCGGACCAGATAGTGACGGTCGTCGAAGCGGTGATAGATATACTTTCCAATGGCAAGCCTTTGCCGCCGAAAGGCACGGTC
>Ga0214473_10006558_pt1 | contig 13852 bp, 13 predicted proteins | sample RVTome_7_FD_203509 | JGI IMG/M metagenome (GOLD analysis project Ga0214473, IMG submission 203509) | Soil microbial communities from uranium-contaminated site in the Upper Colorado River Basin, Wyoming, United States - RVT98D197 | ecosystem: Environmental > Terrestrial > Soil > Contaminated >... | reverse complement strand
TGGCGGCCAATCCCCCCGAGAGTTGGATTATAAAGAGAAGTGCATCAAGGCAATCAGCGAGAAATGGGGCGGCTCCTTTCTACCCCAGTTTAACGAACAAAGGGCTCTGGCCCGGGCTTTTATTGATATTGTTTGGTCAACAGGTGTGAATCTTCGGGCAACCGGGGACTTTCTCCCGTCATCATCAAGCCCCGACGGCTCCCCGGATATGTTAAAGAAATTGGCGCTCCAGGAAGCCAAGGTTAAGGACCGTTATGAGAAGAGCGGGGCGTTTATGCCGATGGGGAGCGCAGGAGATAGGATGATCTCCTGGAGGCCGGAAGAGCATCTTTCCATAGGGGCGCAGGGTATTTCCGTCGCGATGTTCGACCCCTATGACCCGGCTTCGCTTAAGGCAGCCCGGGAATTTATCGACGAGTTATTCGACCCGCGAGGCAGCTTCAAGAGGTTTGGTATTCCCTCTCGGGGGGGTGACCTCCAGATTGAGCCCGTCACCCATATCCATCAGAACTGGGGTCATTTGTATGACAATTATGACGTTTGGATAAGGAAGATAAAAAAGATGTTGGACCCCAACACGGTGGGGGATTGGACAGCTTACATCCCTCCCGAGTATCCCGATTACCTCAAAGAAGGAGACTATGTGCTGCCTTCTTACGGAAAAGAAGATGAGAATATAGGAGTATAAAAACCCACCCATCCGACTCTTCTGCATGAGCAGGGAGTGGCTTCAGGAAAAGAAAAGGAGACAACCGATGAAAAGTGAAAGAAAAGTAAAGAGAATAGTTTCCATCTTAACGACGGGCGCAATGGTTATGCCAATAATATTATGCCTATTGTCAACATCGGCTTTCCCAGCGGAAAAACCGATTGAGCTTAGATACACCACAACTGTCACATCCATTCATCCTAATTTTAAAGCTTCTCAGGAATTTGCGGATGAGGTTAATAAGAGAACAGGTGGTAAGGTGCATATTACTGTATTTCCGTCAGGCACCTTAAATCCCCCGTTTGAAACATTCAATGCAATAAAAACCGGTATTGCTCAAATAGGAGCCGCAGCTGTGGGGTATTCAGCCCAAATTATGCCGCTTAATAAGCTGTTTGGTGATGCTTTAAAGGGAATTCCTACTGCGACAGAAGCAGCGAGATTATGGACAATGGCACTGAAGAATATGCCAGAGCTGAAGAATGAATTTGAGGGCTTGCATCTTCTTTGGGTTGGAAGCACCTTACCTTTATCTATCGGTACTTGCAAAAAACCAATTAACAAACTTGAAGATTTTAATGGTCTTGTGATGAGGTTTCCACCCGGGCTGGAACCTTTAGCAAAAACATGGGGAGCGAGTCCAATATCTATTGCTCCAGGTGATCTCTATGTTGCTCTTCAGAAGGGAACAATTGAAGGTTTTATGGGTGGTGCGGAAATGCTTCAGGCGATGAGATTAGCCGAATATATAAAATATACAACCTCAGTATCAATGGTATTTGGATTATCCTATACCGCAATGAATATTAAGACGTGGGAATCGTTGCCGCCAGATGTGCAAAAGGTTTTCAATGACCTTACTGAATGGGCACAGGCTTTGCAACTCAAGTATACGGAGGAATCTGAGAAAGGAAGCCTGGAATTTGCATTCTCACAGGGATGTAAACTCATCAAAATTGATAAGGCAGAAATAGATAGAATACATCATGTTTCCAAGCCAGTGTTCGAAAAGATAGCCGCAGAATTGGAAGCCCGAGGTAAACCAGCCAAAAAAGTTCTTAGCGAGGTAGAAAGGCTTACCTCACATAAATGAGAGGGGCTCATCAGTGGAAAGAAGGAGTCTAAATATTGTGGTGATTATCCATAGAATATGTTCGGTATCGAGTCGTATAGCCGGTAGTATTCTTGTATTCTTGGCGCTTTTATTAGTGGCTGATACGATTGGCCGCTTTATAAAATTCCCTGTTACAGGTTCATACGAAATAGTTCAATATGGATTTGCGCTGATCGTCTGTTTTTCCATAGCTTATACGGGTGTGCAGGGTGGGCACATTGCTATCGATCTGTTATATGGTCGACTTCCGCAAAGGATTAAGCATCTATTTGAGATCATCAGTCAATTCCTTAGCATCATAACATTCGCGTTGATCACATGGCGTCTAAGTGTTGACGGTTTGGAGGCATACGCATTAAGTGAAAGGTCAAGCACGCTCAGTATCCCCGTTTTCTTATTCGAATTTGCTTTAGCCTTAGGTTTTTTCATGCTTGCGTTAGTCATTCTTTTGAATTTCCTAAAATTGATAGGGATAAGAAAATGTCTTTAATCATGGTTGGAATAATTGGTTTTTTTCTCCTTTTCTTTCTCATATTAATTGTTAGAATTCCTATCGGCTTCGGTATGATTTTGGTTGGCGTAGCAGGAATGGCTTATTTGACGTCGATTGACGCGGCAATTAGTTTCTTGGGGCGTCAAGTTTTTGTAACTGCGGCAAGCTATGATATGGCCATGGTTGCTATGTTCATATTCATGGGCGAGTTAGCTTTTAACACGGGAATCGGTGAAAAAGCCTATGAGTCTATACTCAAATGGCTGGGAAGCTTACGTGGAAGTTTAGCCATGGCTACGGTTGGAGCTTGTGGCGCATTCGCAGCAGTATGCGGTTCAAGTCCAGCAACAGCCGCTACAATAGGTAGCATGGCATTACCTGCAATGAAGAAGTATGGATATGATGATTCATTGGCTACTGGATGTGTTGCGGCGGGTGGCACTCTCGGTATTCTCATCCCTCCCAGCCTTGGTTTTATCCTTTTTGGATTACTGACTGAACAGTCCATCGCAAAGCTGTATCTTGCCGGTATTTTACCCGGCCTTCTGCTGGTTGGGCTATTTATGATAACATGCTACGTATTCGCGAAGCTTAAACCACCGGCATTTAAGGCGCCCAGTTCAAGCCTTCGAGAAAAACTCTCCTCGCTTAAAGGTTTATTGGAAATTGTAATATTATTCGTCATAGTCATCGGGGGACTCGGTCTTGGTCTTTTTACGCCTACTGCAGCCGGAGCAATAGGGGCCTTTGGAGTTTTAGTTATGGGTTTGGTTAAACATAGTTTAAGTTGGCAAAAATTTCTTAATGTTCTGACCCGGACAACAACTACAGTTGGTATGATTGTTACTATCTTTGTCGGCGCCATGATTTTTAACTATTTTTTGGCAGCAAGTACTCTTACGTTTCAACTCGGGAAATTAATTGGTCAACTTTCTGTACCACCGGTAGTTACTATTGTAGCGATCCTTTTAATGTGGTTAGCCCTGGGGTGTATCATGGATGCCGTAGGGATGATCGTGTTGACAGTACCAGTGGTTTATCCAATTATTGTTTCCTTAGGCTACAATCCAATATGGTTTGCAGTGCTGGGAGTGATAATGATTGAAACTGGGCTAATCACACCGCCGGTAGGAATGAACGTATATATCATTGGTGGTATTGCTAAGGATGTGCCTTTAAATGTTATATTCCGTGGCACATTGCCGTTTCTTATAGCTTTGTTAGTATGCGTTGCATTCGTTGTAGCCTTCCCTCAAATTGCATTATTTTTACCCAGTATTATGTAATCAAGTTCCTATGGAGTTGGAAGACAGAGAAAAAAGCGTAACCCGTGGGGCAATGACCAGGTGAAATGGAACTCGCCTGATTTGCCTGATTTAGGCTATAGGGGTAAGACCCATTCATATAAAAAAGTGTAATTAAATCATGAAAAGGAGGAAAAAAATGAAAAATCGAAGTTGGAAGTTATGGATTGGGAGTTTGGTTTTAGCATGGATGATGATTGCCCTGCCACTGGCGGCTCAGGCGCAGAAGGTATTGAAAATCGGCTGTAATACGAACTTCAAAACGAAAGAAGGGATAGAAATCAAGAAATGGCATGACCTCATCACCAAAGCGGTCAATGCCCAGGGAGGCTGGAAGGTTGGGAATGAGACCTACCGGCTGGAGATCATAACAGATGACAATGGAGGCGATGCGACCAAGGTTCGTTCCACAATGGAAAAACAGATTTTCAGGGACGGGGTCAAGATTCTTTTAGATAACTTCCTCTCAAATGAAATTACAAGCGCCCAAATCTGCGAAGAGAATAAAGTGCTGGGGCTGGGGGAGGGATTCCGGCCCGATGGGGCGAAATCAGATTTTAACTATTATTACAGAACCAGCGGGATCTTTTTCGGGCGTGCCTTTCACTATCTGATTTACCGCGACTATTACAAGAAGGGAGCCAGAACCGGCCTCTTCATTACTCCGGAGGGCGAGGCTGCCCGTATTCAGGCTGAACAGTATGGGGCGGCAATGACGTTGGCCGGAATAAAACCATTAACGCCGATTTTCTACCTGCCTGACACGGTCGACTTCGGACCGATTGCCACGAAGATAAAGAGCCAGAAGGCTGATATGGTTGAGCTTGCGGGAGCAGGCGGCTCACAGGCCATCGATATCATTAGTTCGCTCAATGATGCGGGGTGGAAGGGCTCAATCTCTCCGTCAAGCGTGAATAAAAGCCAGCTCGAGAGTATCGTGAAAAAAGTTGGGAGCTATTTTGACGGGACAGAGTTGCTCTATTTCGACCCCCGGGGCATCCAGAAAGACCCCGAGATGCTCAAATGGCTGGACCTTTACACGAAGGAATATGGTGAGTTCAACGAATCCGGCTGTTTCTGGACGGGTGGATGGTGGATATTGAGGGATGCCGTGAATAAAACGAAGAGTGTGGATGTCGAGGTGTTGAAGAAATACTTAGATAAGATGCCCACCGGGGTCATGACCCTTACGGGCTACAGCCAGCTTTTCGCAAGACCCGACCTGGGGAACTATCGGACGATCGATGTTGCGCCGGGTCATGGCGTTGGCATCATCAAGAATGGCAAGATGGAATATTTCAAGCAAGTGACCGTCAAGGACCAATACCTGGTCTCCATCAAAGCCTACAATCTGGTCGATCCCTTTAAGAAATACTGGGAGAAGTATGGCAAACCAACCTTCCCGCCTGAAAAGAGTGAGTTTGATTTTGCGGATCTGGATAAATAAGGTGGATATCGGGTTGCCCTGCCAAAAAACCAGGGCGACCCCCTTGACCGAAACGTTACCCACAAGTCCCGCCTTGCAGGCGGTTATAATACCCTTTATTCCCCCTCTCCCTTGACGGGAGAGGGTGGGGGTGAGGGTGTTCAAGGCTTCAGAATTGAAAGGAGAGAACATGTTACTCACAGATAAAGTAGCGATTATCACAGGGGGCGCCAAAGGAATGGGTAGAGGCATCGCCCTTAAATTTGCAGAGGAAGGCTGTTCGGTAGCAATTGCGGATATCAGCATGAAAGAGGCGACCGATACCCTTGCTGAAGTGAAAAAAAGAGGAAGAGAAGGGCTGGCCATACAATGTGATGTTACCAATATTAATCAGGTGCAGGATACGGTGGATCAGGTTTTCCGGAAATTCGGCAAGGTGGATATCCTGGTCAACAATGCGGGGGGAATGCCCCCTACCCCACCCATCGAGGATGTCACTGAAGAGCAGTGGGATAAGGTTCTAGCCTTAAATCTAAAGAGTGACTTCTTATTTTGTAAATTTGTAGTGCCGCTAATGAAAAAAAGAAAATATGGCAAGATCATTAACCTTTCTTCGATAGGGGCAGTCAACCCGCCCGCGCATGTGATTCACTACAACACCGCTAAAGCTGGGGTCATCGGTTTTACTTATGACCTGGCCCATGCACTGGCTCCCTTTAATATATATGTGAATGTGATTCTGCCGGGACCTGTCCGAACATCGTTCTATGATCATATGATAGGGTCTATGTCAGAAAAAGAAAAAGATGCCTTCTTCGAAGGTATAGGCAAGAACAACGTACCCCTGCAGAGGGTTGGCACTCCGGAGGACATCGCAGGAGCCGCCTTATTCCTGGCTTCCGAGCTTTCGTCTTATGTCACGGGTGAGACCTTGTACGTCACCGGAGGGCTGCCTTTGTTGCCCCCTCGCCCGCCCCATTAAGTAAAGGTGCTGGGTAATACGTAGAGTCATTGTTAGTGTGAGTGAGAGTATTAGGGTTTATCGGGTTCGTTGGGTTATTGGGTTAACCCTATAAACACAATAAACTCAAGCAACCCAAGTAACTCGATAGCTCAATGAACCCTAACTTAAACTCACACTCACACTAACACTTTTGTTTTCTACATAAGACGGGAGGAGACTGATTGTGGCCTTACTCGAGCTCAAAAATGTTGTCAAAAATTTTGGCAAACTGCAAGCTGTTTCCAACTTAGACTTCAGTATTGCTAAAGGGGACATCCATAGCCTGATCGGGCCCAACGGGGCAGGCAAGACCACCGTCTTTAATCTTATTACCGGCACTTTCCCGGTGACGAGCGGAACGATTGTGTTCGATGGAGAAGAGATCACCCCATTGGAGCCACACCAGATCGCACAGAGAGGCATCGCGCGTTCCTTTCAGCAAACGTTTCTCTTTATGCATTCGACCGTACTGGAGAACATCTTGACTGGCTTTCATATGCATTGCCGGGCCGGGGCCATGAAGGAGTTCTTGCACACGGGGAGTGCCAGGAAGACGGACCAGGAGTGCAAGCGGCAAGCCTTGGAGATCATTGGATTTATGGGTCTGGGTAACCTGAGAAGTGAACTGGCCGGGAATCTACCCCACGGACATCAGCGGGCCCTTGGGGTAAGCATTGCTCTGGCGTGCAATCCGACTTTATTACTGTTGGATGAGCCGGTCACCGGGATGAACCCAACGGAAACCGTAGAGATGGTGGAGCGAATTAGAAAGATCCGGGACCGGGGCATCACGATTGTTCTGGTAGAGCATACCATGCGGGTGGTCATGAATGTTTCGGACCGAATTACCGTGTTAAACTACGGTCAAAAGATAACCGAGGGCTTACCGGATGAGATAAAACAGAATAAAAAAGTCATTGAAGCCTATCTGGGTAAAGAGGAGAATGAGAATGCTGCTTGAGACAAAGGACTTATGGGTCCATTATGGCAGAGCAGAAGCCATTAAAGGGGTTTCGATGGAGGTCGAAGAAGGGAGTATCGTGACTTTGATCGGGGCGAACGGCGCGGGGAAGACGACGACTCTGAGAACGATCTCCGGTCTCAAACGACCCACTTCAGGAGAGGTCTGGTACCAGGGTAAAAGGATTGACCGTTTGCCATCCCACGAGGTGGTCAGGCGGGGGATCACTCATGTTCCCGAGGGGAGGCAGCTTTTTTATACCCTGTCGGTTTTGCAGAATCTGGAGATGGGAGGATTTCTGTTAAGGGGGAGGAGTGACTTCAAGAAGAATTTGGAGTCCATGCTGGAACACTTCCCCGCTTTAAAGAACAGAATAAGGAACCAGGCAACGGACCTGAGCGGAGGTGAGCAGCAGATGGTTGCAGTGGCTCGTGCCCTGATGTCCAATCCTAAAGTGGTCTTGATGGATGAACCCAGTTTAGGCCTATCGCCTCTTATGGTAAACGAAGTCGCCCAGATTATTACCCAGATTAATAAAACAGGCGTAACCATCGTCCTGGTAGAGCAGAATGCTCGAATGGCCCTTCGGCTGGCGAATACAGCTTATGTCCTGGAAGTGGGGACGATTGCTTTGAAAGGGGATGCTAAAGTCATCGCCAAGGATGAATATGTCACGAAGGCTTATCTGGGGTCTTAAAAAGGCACCGCACATCATCCCTCTGGACGAAACCATAGACTTGCTTTTCGGATTCTTGTATAATCCCAAAACATATGACAAAAGGAGGAAAGAAAATGAAAAAAACACGATTGGTTATTTTTTCAGTCTTCTTTCTAATATCCTCAGTGGGTTCAAGCGTCTTTGCTTAACAGAACGCGCCCGCTAAAACACCTCCATTGGACTTCCTACGATGACTGGCTGGAGAAGTACTGAGAAAGGAGAAGATGCCATGAAAATGAAAGCGGCAGTTTGCAGGGCTTACGGCGCACCCATGACCATTGAAGAGGTTGAACTGGCGCCGCCCAAGGAACACGAAGTCCTTGTCAAGACGAAATTCACCGGGTGGTGCAAGAGCGACTACGTCGTTGTTTCAGGACGGATCCGCATGCCCCTCCCCATGGTCATCGGTCATGAGGCTGCGGGGGTCGTCGTCGATGTCGGTCCTGGCGTGACCATGCTGGAGAAAGGAGACCATGTCGCCGCAAGCTGGTCGTCATCATGCGGGAGATGCAAAATGTGCGTTGCCGGCCGGGAGACCTTGTGCCTTACCTATACTCCGCTGATTGGGAAAGGGGCCTTACTCGACGGGACGTCGAGACTTACCGATGCGAAGGGCAACAGGCTCGGCCACGACTTCTTCGTCTCCGGGTTTGCTCAATACATGGTCATCCCCGAAAGGAATGCGGTCAGGGTCCGAAAGGACCTCCCCCTTGACCAGGCGTGCTTCCTCGGTTGTTGTATGCCCACGGGCTTCGGCGCTGTGTGCAACACGGCCCAGGTGAAGCCGGGAGAGTCGGTAGCCGTATGGGGCGCAGGGGGCGTAGGGCTCAACGTCATCCAGGGAGCAAAGCTCAGGGGCGCCAACCCCATCATCGCGGTGGACCTTGAGGGAAGCAAAGAGTCGATCGCACGGGAGTTCGGGGCAACCCACTTCATCGACAGCAGTAAAGAAGACCCGGTGCCGAAGGTTCAGGAAATTACCAAAGGCGGCGCCGACGTCATCTTCGAGGCGACCGGAGAGGGAGGGGCGATCGCGCAACTCTACTGGGCCATGGCAGTAGGAGGTAAGCACATCCAGATCGGGGTCCATGCCGCCGATGAAATGGTCTCGATGAACTTCACCTTCACCCCGGGAAGCCACCGTCAGATGATCGGCTGCAATTACGGCGACATCCACCTTCATCAGGACCTTCCCGTGTTCGCGGACATGGTGATGGATGGCAAGTACAATCTTAGTAAGCTCATCACTAAGAAGTTCAAGCTTGAAGAGATCAATGAGGCGTATGAGGCGACAGCCAAACGCCAGATCAAAGGCCGATGGGTCTGTGAGTTCGATTGATGATAGAAAAAAATGGAGAGAAGACGATGGAGATATACGGGGAATACGATGCGGTCGTTGTAGGCGGCGGGACATCCGGAGTGGCGGCAGCCATTGCCTCGGCTCGGGCCGGCGCCAACACACTCTTGATTGAGCGCCTCGGTGTTCTCGGGGGTCAGATGAATGTCTCCGGACCTCCGGGCTTCGCTTATGCGTATATGTTTAACCCACGCAAAGAACAGATCATCGGCGGCATCATGGAGGAGACCCATGACAGGCTGTTGAAAGAGGGACATGCCTTGCCGCACACCACGCCCGACTTCCGGGTCGGCTATAGCTTCTCCTTAGTTGATCCCGACTATTGGGGCCTCCTGATGTTTGAGATGATGACTGAGAATGCCGTCAACCTATTATTGCATTCTCTGGCTGTTGACGTTGTCAAAGAAGGAAATACCATTAAAGGGGTAATTGTAGAAAATACTTCCGGCAGGCAGGTTGTTATGGGGAAGGTGGTTATTGACTGCACCGGGGAAGGTCATATTTCCGCGAGAGCTGGGGCCCCCTATGAACAGGTGGCGAAAGACGAGCTTGAGCCCCACACGGTTTCCTTCACGGTGGATGGGGTAGACTGGGAAAAGGCCTTAAGCTATATAAAAGAAAAAGCTGACACCGAGTTCAACCCGATGGTGAACCCTTACCTGGGCTGGACCAAAGAGCAGGTGATAGAGCGTATCCGGCGTGTTAAGGATATAACTGAACTGAGCAATATCATGGGGTATTACTCTTTGAGGGATGCCGCCCTGGCCAAGGGAGAATGGCACCCCTATAGCGGCGTAGGGTTCTTCATCATGCCCAGGGAGAACGGCAGAATACAGGCTCACTTCCAGCATTCATCCCAGGTGGATAACCGCGATCCCACGGACGTAAGAGACCTGACCTATTGTGAAGTGGAGTGCAGAAAACAGGTCGTGATGGCCCTGAAGTTCATTAAGAAGTACCTGCCCGGGTTTGAGAACTCCTACCTTACAAGAATGTGCACAGAGCTGAGGATACGAGAGAGCAGGAGGATCATGGGGGACTACGTTTTGAAAAAGGAGGATGTTGCTGAAGCCAGAAAGTTTAAGGATGTGATTGGAAAGAGCTCCTTTTCATCAGGGACCAAACACGTTGCAACAACGGCAACCCTGGCCGGGGTGGATATCGTACATCCGAAAGACGGAGGATCTTATGACATCCCATACCGATGTCTGGTCCCGAAGGTCATTGAAAACCTGCTCGTAGCCGGTAAGGCGATCTCAACGGATCGAGACTCGTATGCCAGATTTCTGCAGATAACGATGGTAACCGGGCAGGCGGCCGGAGTGGCGGCAGCTGTTTGCGCCAGGAGAGGGATAACGCCGCGGCAACTCGAGGATGACGTTACCGAATTGCAGAATATCCTTATTAAGCAAGGTGTTATACTGTTTGGCACACACTAAGATATTGTTACTCATGAGTCCATTATTGAAAAGACACATTCATACTGCCCCAACAGATTCCCATCCCCATCCTACCTCCCCCTTGAAGGGGGAGGAAAGTAGTGATTTCCCTCCCTCTCAGGGGGAGGGTGAGGGCGGGGGTGGGGTTGACCAGATGTCTATTTAATTAGGAACCGATTAGTAAGGGAAATTCCCCAGTATTCACAAAAAAGAAGGGAGGCTTTGGAAATGGATAAAGTAAAAAGTTCGACGCGGCAAGGGGTTAGCCTGACTCTAATCGTTTTTGTCAGTCTTTTGCTGGCCATACCCGGTGCAAGAGCGGCTTCGCCTCAATACGGCGGGGTCATGAAGGTCGTCGATATGGCAGAGGGCGCGGCGCCTATCGGCGTTCCATGGGAAAACAATACCATTGACACGAAACTCATGGGGCCTGCCATTGAAACGCTTTATCGCGAGGATCCTTCTGGGAAGGTTTTTCCTCATCTGGCCACGGACTATAAACTGGACATGGACAATAAAACCCTTACGTTCAATCTCAGAAAGGGGATCAAGTTCCATGACGGAACGGACTTCAATGCCGAAGCGGCGCGATGGTGTTACCAGAAGGGGATTGATGCCAAGATCGCCGCTGGCTGGGAATCGGTGGAGGCTGTGGGCGACGCGGCTATTCGCATACACTTTAAAAATTATCAGAATGACTTCTTGAGCAGAGCTTCGGGACGGTCTTTCGGTATGATATCCCCCACTGCATTCAATAAAAATGGCATTGAATGGGCCAGGTGGAATCCTGTCGGGACGGGTCCATTTAAGTTTGTCAGGTTCCAGCGGGGCAATATCCTCCAATATGTAAAGAACGAGAATTACTGGGTCAAAGGGAAACCCTACTTGGATGGCATAGACTTCCTTTTCATCAGAGACCCGATGACACAGCAGGCAGCGATGTTGACAAAGGATCTAGAGCAGAGAGTGGACGTGCTGTCGGTCACTTCGGGAGAACAGGCGGCGATGATGAAAGCCCAGGGTTTTCAGGTGCTCAGCATGCCCATTGGTCCTGTATCTTTAATACCCGATAGTGCAAACGCAGATTCGCCCCTGTCGAATATGAAGGCGCGCGAGGCGATTTCATACGCCATCGACCGGGAGGGCATTGTCAAGGCGAGAGGATTTGGCATTTGGAAACCAGCGTATCAATTCCAGCCTGACAACCAGCCGACTTACATCCCTAATTTTCAGGGCACACTCTACAATCCTCAAAAAGCAAAACAGCTTCTGACGGAGGCAGGTTACCCCAACGGGTTTAAAACAAAGATCATTGTCATGCCTGCTATGGTTGATAGGGACGCAATCGTCGCGGTGCAGCGCAACCTTGCTAACGTAGGGATTCAGGTTGAACTCGAATTTCCCGATATGGGCGGGTATATGAACTACCGATTCAAGGGATGGTCGAACGGTATGATGGCTCAGCACACCCGTGCCCTTGCAAACTTCAATTCATCTTTTTCCATCTATTTCCTTCCGGGTTATAAGCAGTTCCCCAGCCTCAAGAGAACGGAGGGCCTGATTGAATTGATCGAAGCATCGAATCGATCGCCCGAACCTTCTGCGGAAAAAGGTCAACCCATGGAGAGGTTGATCGCCCAGGATACCATGGTGATACCCCTTTATTATGTTTACGAGCTCTACATCACCAGACCCACTGTTCATGATACCGGGTATACGCAATGGTCGGGCAGTACGGTATTTATCCCTGAAAACGCCTGGCTGAGCAAGTAAAATAACTCGGTTCTTTCGACTTTTGTGTGGGTGATGTTTCCCCCTCTTAAGATTAAGAGGGGGTGAGGGGGAGTTATGGCAGTTTTGAACAATTCAGAATTGCCTGATATACAAAGCTTCCGCCGGGCCGAACCGGCGCCGAAGGTAACCCCTCCTAACCTCCCCTTTATCAAAGGGGAGGGATTATAACAGGATCCACAGAAATGCCGGAAGATCCAAAATCTTAAGGAGACGTGCAAATGAAAAAGACGTTACGCAGTAATTCAGTAAACAACTTTATGCGGCGGGCCCACTGGCTGACTCTCGGACTCAACGACGAGGACATGGAGAAGCCGAAGATCGCGGTCGTCTCCCGGAAGCACGCCCGTGCTTGCCAACAGCACAAAAATGTGGCAAACGGTCCGGCAGGTCGGCGAAAGAATCGTGCAGATGGTATGGGAAAATCTGAAACCGCGCGATATCTTGACGCCTGAAGCCTTTACCAACGCAGCGAAAGTGATGCTGTGCGTAAGCGGTTCCATCAACACCATTAAGCATCTTCAGGCGATTGCCAAAGAGGCCCGGCGCGATGTGGATATTTATGGCCTATATGAGCGCTTTGCAGACGAGGTTCCCCTCCTGACTGCGATCCGGCCAAATGGGGAATATACCATTGAGGAATTCGAGGCTGCCGGCGGCACGAGAGCAATCATGAAGCAGCTTGAAGGTTTCCTGAACTTGGAAGCAAAAACCGTCACGGGAAAGACGGTTGGAGAGAATCTGAAAGACGTGAAGGTGGCGGATGAAGAGATCATCCGTCCGGTAAACCGCCCGTTTTCAACGCGGTCATCCATTAATCTTGTCCATGGATCACTCGCTCCGGATTCTGCTGTAATCAAGCTCGCGGTCATAGACGACCGGCCCCTCCATTTCACAGGCCCCGCTGTCATCTACGAGGGGCAACAGGAAGCGATCGATGGGCTGAATACGGGTAAGATCAAGGAAGGGGATGTCGTAGTGTTGAGAGGACTGGGTTTGAAAGGCGGGCCTGGCTTTGGGCATGCCTCGGGATTTGTTTTTGCCCTTGATGGGTCTGGTCTGACTGGGAAGGTCGCGGTGATTACCGACGGCCATGCGTCCGGACTCGTTAACAAGACGCTCCTCGCTGTTGAGGTCACCCCTGAGGCCGCAGATGGCGGACCGCTGGCCCTTGTGGAAAACGGCGACATCATCACCATCGATGTAGAGAAAAAAGTCATCAATCTCGATGTTCCGGAAGTTGTACTCTCGGAGCGGCGTAACCGCTTGTTAAAATCGCCCAATAAGAGGGAAATCGGCTGGCTTTCGATTTACCAGCGCACCGTTAGGCCCCTTCGCGAAGGTGCGGTCTTGATAGATTAAGAGAGGGTGTGATAATCCACTGTGAGGCATTACTGTAGGTGTAATTTTTGTCTGTAATTTTTGTCTTGACAAAGGGAAAAGGGTTAGGTAATCTCCTGTTGATTTATTCCATCGAATGTCTAAATTCCACAGGATAAATGCGGTTTGTGACAGGAAAGGGGGTGGGATGCAAAGG
>Ga0214473_10006557_pt1 | contig 13855 bp, 11 predicted proteins | sample RVTome_7_FD_203509 | JGI IMG/M metagenome (GOLD analysis project Ga0214473, IMG submission 203509) | Soil microbial communities from uranium-contaminated site in the Upper Colorado River Basin, Wyoming, United States - RVT98D197 | ecosystem: Environmental > Terrestrial > Soil > Contaminated >... | reverse complement strand
CTACATTGTCTATGTGCTGTCGGGTCTGCTCCTGTGGAACTTCTTTTCCACGACGACGACCCACGCCATGACGCAATTGGCGTGGGGAGGGAGCCTGTTGAGCCGAATCTACCTGCCCAAAGCCGTCTTCGCCGCCTCGTCGATCGGGACGGGGCTGGTCAATATCGCCCTGGCGATGGTCCCGATGCTGGTGATCATGGCCATTACTCGGGCGCCCTACACGCCGGCGCTGCTTTTCCTGCCGGTGGCCGTTGCCTTGACGGCGGTCTTCGCCTTCGGGGTCGGGCTCTTCATTTCGACGCAAGCGGTGTATTACACCGACGTCGTGAACATGTACGAGATCATCCTCATGCTCTGGTTCTATCTGACCCCGATCATCTATCCGATGGAAATGCTTCCCGCCCCGCTGACCCGGTTCGTCCTGCTCAACCCGATGTATACGTTCCTGGAGCTGTTCCGCGCTCCGATCTACCAGGGCCAGCTCCCGGATGTGGAGGTCCTGGCGCTCGGGGTCCTCTGGTCGCTCGTCTCGCTCACGATCGGTTGGTGGGTGTTCACGCGCAAGGCGGATGAGTTCGCCTACCGCGTGTAGCGGGTGTTTCAGGAAAGCAGCCTGACCAGAATGGATACCGCCGTCCGGGTCGAGAACGTCTCCGTGCGCTATGCCATGCCGGGTGAGCGCTTCTCGACATTTAAGGAGTACGCCATCCGCCGGCTTCAGGGCCGCGTCAGCCGCCAGGCCCTGTGGGCCGTGCGGGATGTCAGCTTTGCGGTGGGGCGGGGGGAGGTCTACGGCCTGATCGGCCGAAATGGGGCGGGGAAGAGCACCTTGCTCAAAGTCATCGCCCGCGTCCTTCGTCCGACGTCGGGCCGAGTGCGGATCGAAGGCAAGGTGGCGCCTCTGCTTGAATTCGGCGCCGGGTTTCACCCGGAACTGACCGGGCGGGAGAACGTCTTCCTGAATGGGGCATTGCTCGGCTTCACCCGGCGGCAGATGCAGGAGAAGTTCGACCGCATCGTCGATTTCGCCGAGTTGTGGGCTTTCATCGATGCGCCCTTGCGGACGTACTCCTCCGGGATGGCGGCCCGCCTCGGATTCGCCGTTGCCACCGACGTCGACCCGGAGGTGCTGATTGTGGATGAGGTCCTGGCCGTCGGGGACGAAGCCTTCCAGAACAAGTGCGAGGCGAGGATGAGCGGCTTTCGAGACCGTGGGGCGACCATCCTACTGGTCAGCCACAACGTGCGGACGGTGCGCGGCCTCTGCCGCCGGGCGGTGTGGTTGGAGCAGGGAAACGTCAAGGCGGAGGGCCCGGCCGAGGCGATTGTGGAGGAGTACCATCAGGCAAGTCTGCCCTGAGGCCCTGACGCCGTTGGACCGTCGCAGCAAGGGGGTGGAAGGCTGCCAACCAAGACCCTCTCCTCCGTCCATTGAATGGGAGCCCTGCGACGACCCTCAGGTGGTTTGCGAGCGGACGCGATGAAAGCCAGGCCTGTAGCCATCTCGGATGTCCTGGTCCTCGAATCGGAGGTTTTTGAGGACGAGCGCGGTTTCTTTATGGAGACCTATAGCGCAGAGAGCCTCGCTGCGGCGGGCATCGCACCGACCTTCGTCCAGGATAATCAGTCGGGCTCATGGCAGGGGGTCCTGCGGGGGCTTCATTATCAGATCAGCCAGCCACAGGGAAAGCTCGTGCGCGTTGTGCGCGGAGAGGTTTTCGATGTTGCCGTGGACCTGCGCAAGAGATCGCCGACCTTCGGCCGCTGGGCGGCGGAGCGCCTGTCTGCCGACAACAGGCTCATGGTCTGGGTTCCGCCAGGATTTGCCCACGGCTTCTATACGCTGAGTGATTGGGCGGATGTCGTTTATAAGGTGACGGTGCCGTATGCGCCGGAGTGGGAGCGGGCCTTGCTGTGGAACGACCCTGACCTTGGCATCGAATGGCCGCTTGTTGGGAACAGGCCGCCTGCCCTTTCTCCCAGGGATGCGGCGGCCAAGCTGCTGCGAGAGGCGGATCTCTTCGATGATCTCTGAAGCAGGACGCGGGGGTTCTCATTCCCCGCGAAGCGTCCTGGTTACCGGGGGGGCCGGTTTCATCGGCTCGAATTTCGTGCGCCTTCTACTTCAGCGCGAGCCGGACGTGAGGGTGGTGAATCTGGACGCCCTGGCCTACGCGGGAAGCCTGGAGAACCTGAGAGGCGTAGAGCTCGAGCCGCGGTACACCTTTGTCCACGGCGACATCTGTGACCGGGCGCTGGTGGAGGACCTTCTGCGCCGGCATGCCGTCGACACGATCGTACATTTCGCCGCCGAATCCCACGTCGACCGGTCGATCCTTGGGCCGGCGCCGTTCATTCAGACGAACATCGTGGGGACCTATAGCCTCCTGGAGGCGGCGCGCACGGTTTGGCCGGACGAGAAGAAAGTCAGGTTTCATCACATCTCCACCGACGAAGTGTTCGGTTCGCTCGGCCCGGACGATCCGCCGTTCTCGGAGGCGACCCCCTACGCGCCGAACTCGCCCTATGCCGCCACCAAGGCCGCCAGCGACCATCTCGTCCGGGCCTATCACCACACCTATGGTCTTCCCACGCTCATCACGAACTGCTCGAACAACTACGGGCCCCACCAGTATCCCGAGAAACTCGTCCCCCTGATGATCCTGAACGCCTTGGACGGGAAACCGCTCCCGGTCTATGGAGACGGCGGGCAGATCCGGGATTGGCTGTTTGTGGAAGACCACTGCGAAGCGCTGCTGGCCGTCTTGGAGAGAGGGCGGGTGGGCGAGACGTACATGATCGGCGGGGGCGTCCAGCCGACGAACCTGGAGATCGTGGCCGAGTTGTGCGCCATCCTCGATCAGGCCCTCCCGGACTCTCCCCACCGACCGCACGGCGCTTTGATCCAATTCGTGGCCGACCGGCCCGGGCACGATCGGCGTTATGCGATGGACATCTCCAAGATCCAAAGCGAGTTGGGATGGAGCCCCCGCCACAACCTCGCCGAAGGCTTGCGCGCCTCGGTGATGTGGTACCTGCGGAACTCGACCTGGCTGGAAGCCATCCGCTCCCGCGAGGGATTCAGGGAGTGGATGGATGTCAACTACGCCAAACGGGGGGTGACCGAACCGTGAAAGGCATCATCCTGGCCGGCGGACGCGGCACGCGCCTGCATCCGCTCACCCTGGCGGTGAGCAAGCAGCTCCTGCCGGTGTACGACAAGCCGATGATTTACTATCCGCTGTCGATGCTGATGCTGGCGGGGATTCGCGAGATCCTCGTAATCAGTACGCCGGAGGACCTGCCGGCTTTCCGCCGGTTGCTCGGAGACGGGGCCCAGTGGGGCCTGAGGTTCTCGTACGCGGAGCAGGACGAGCCGCGGGGCTTGGCGGATGCCTTCCGCATTGGGGCGGAGTTCATCGCCGGGCAGCCGTCCTGCCTGATCCTGGGCGACAACATCTTCTTCGGGCATGGCTTGCCGGAGATCCTGAGACGGGCGGCGCAGGTGGCCGAAGGAGCCGTGATCTTCGCTTATGCCGTGCGCGACCCGCAGCGTTACGGCGTGGTCGAATTCGACACCGAGGGCAGGGCGCTCAGCATCGAAGAAAAGCCGCAGGCTCCCCGATCGCACTTTGCCGTTCCAGGGATGTACTTCTATGATTCCGACGCCGTGGAGATAACGGCCGGGCTCCGGCCTTCGGCCCGTGGCGAGCTGGAGATCACCGACCTGAACCGCGCCTACCTGGAACGAGGCGAGCTTCGCGTGGAGGCCTTTGGTCGGGGGGTGGCGTGGCTGGACGCCGGGACGCATGAGTCCCTCCTTCAGGCGGCGGCCTTCGTGCAGGCGGTTCAAGAGCGGCAAGGGATGATGATCTCGTGCCCGGAGGAGATTGCTTTTCGGATGCGCTACATCGATGGCCCGCAGCTCCTACTGGTTGTGAAACGGCTTGGTGCAAACAGCTACGCGAAGTACCTAACGACTCTTCTCGAAGCAGATCGCCCTTCCGACTCCAGCCCGTGATTCGGTACCTCTACCCGACGGGAAGTCGGCAGCATGGCTATCGGGGATAACATGGAACCAATTCAGCTCTTTGTTCCCACCTTCCGAATCGAGGAGACCCTGAGTGAGATCAGGGAGTGCCTTGAAAAGGGATGGACCGGCCTGGGTTTCAAGACCGTCCAATTCGAAGATGCCTGGAAGGCCTACACTGGACTGCCTCACGCCCATTTCCTAAACTCCGCGACCTCTGGATTGCACTTGGCTCTTCGTCTTCTCAAGGAAGAGAGCGGGTGGAATGAAGGCGACGAGGTCATCACCTCACCGCTCACGTTCGTCTCCTCGAACCATACCATCCTCCACGAGAACCTCCGCCCCGTGTTTGCCGATGTGGATGAGCACCTTTGCCTCGACCCTGCCTCAGTCATAGATCGGATCACACCACGCACTCGCGCCGTAATGTTCGTCGGTATTGGAGGTAATACAGGTCGGTTAGAGGAGGTAAGCACGTTGTGCCGCGAGCGCGGATTCAAGCTTATCCTCGATGCCTCGCACATGACAGGCACACGTCTGCATAACAAGCACGTCGGGAGCGAAGCGCACGTTGCCGTCTTCAGCTTCCAGGCGGTGAAGAATCTCCCGACGGCAGACGCAGGCATGATCTGTTTTGCTGAACATCGGCTGGACGAAACGGTCCGGAAGTGGTCGTGGCTAGGAATCAATAAGGACACGTATACTCGCACTGTGGGTCAAAGTGCGTATAAGTGGTACTACGATGTGGAACACGTGGGCTTCAAGTACCACGGCAATTCGATCATGGCCGCTATTGGCCTAGTGGCCCTTAGGTATGTGGAGCAGGACAACGCGTACCGTCGGCAAGTCTGCTCTTGGTATGACGACTGGTGTGGGGGGGCGCCGGGGATCGAAAGGGTGCCAATTCCGCCGGGGTGTGTCTCGTCGCGTCATCTGTACCAGGTGATGGTCGATCGGCGCGACGAGGTCATGATGGCGCTCAACGAACTTCAGATCTACCCTGGTGTGCACTACCGGGACAATACGGCTTATCCTATGTACGCCAGCGCGAGAGGCTCCTGCCCTCGAGCCAAACGCGCGAGTGAACGTCTGGTTTCGCTGCCCTTACATCTACGTCTCGGATACTACGATGTTAAGCGGATCGGTGACGCGTTGCGAGAAATCGTTGGTCGAATCTAGTGCCGGGAGGAGATGTTGCCGAAGCGCCAGATCCCCCCGATTGAAGGCCATCGGGTGCGGCTTCGGTTGCTCGAGGAAGGCGACCTTCCTTTGACCCTAGCATGGCGCAATCAAGACCATATTCGCCGCTGGTTCTTCAGTTCGGACCTGATCTCGTCCGACCAACACCGTGGTTGGTTTGATCGGTACAGAGATCGAGATGATGACTTCGTGTTCGTCATCGAAGAGGTGAAACCGCTTCACCGCGCCGTTGGCCAAGTCGCGATCTACAACGTGGATTGGCTTGCTCAGCGGGGCGAGTTTGGACGCCTCATGATTGGAGAAAGCTCAGCCGAAGGCAAGGGCCTTGCCAAGGAGGCAACGTTGCTCCTTGTCGACGAGGCGCTTACACGATGGGGATTGGCGGAGGTATTCCTCGAGGTTAGAGAAGATAACCAGCGTGCAATCGGGCTCTACCAGAACTGCGGTTTCTCAATTCAAGCACATGTTGCCGGCGTCATCACTTGCATTCGCCAGCGTATCCCCGCCGAGGGGTCGTCAACCGGTGGCCGAACAGCGTGGACTTAACTAACAGCGACGGACTCTAGGCACGCCAATCTCGGATACCGGAAACGTACGGCAGGCTCGAGAGCCCGCTGCCAAATCGTATCCCAGAGAAGACTAGATGCACGTTCCGGTTGCTCGCTTCCTCGCCGATCAGGAGACTGTGCGTAGGGCAGATGCCCCAAGGTCTCCGCTTGTCTCTGTCGTGATGCCCACGCACATGATCAAGCCCGGTCAGAGCAACAGGCGAGCCATCGAGAGCGTTCTATGTCAGACGCTGCCGGATCTGGAGCTGCTCATCATCGACGACGGCTCCATCGACGGTCTGTACGAGCTTCTGCGGGGCTATCAAGACACAGACGGCCGCGTCACGGTGATAAGACACCATATAAACTCCGGGCTACCCGCCCTGCGCACAAACGAAGGCCTGATGTTAGCCAAGGGGCGGTATATCGCGTACATCTTTGACGACGATGAGTGGCACGCGGATGCGCTTGCGCATCTCGTCGAAGCTGCAACCCAGGCGGGTGGCGACGCCCTTATCTACGGTGCAGCCGAGGTTGTGGGGCTTGATGCCTCTGGGAGGCCTTTCACGGGCGTATTGGGAGATCGCAACCTCGACTACGGGATCCTGCAATCCGGGAATCAGATCGCCAATTGCGCGGTGCTTCATCCGAGAGAGGTCCTGCAAGAGTGCGGCCTCTTCGACCCGCATATTCTGGTCCGCAGGCTGGCGGACTTCGACTTATGGCTCAGGATGCTGCGGGCAATCCCCTTGGTTCGTTGCAGCCACGCAGTCTCAAAGGTGGCATTGCGGGCGAAGCACTCGCTCGGTGCTACCGTAGACAGCGATTACTATCTCGCCATGCGGTATATCGGCGTGGTTCGGGATTCGCAATTGAAAGAGGAGGCGCTCGCCGCCTTCGAGGTCGACTCCCTGAAGTTCCTTCCAGATCCGGTGGAGGGGGACGCGGTGCGCGAACGTTATGTCATACCCTTCTGGTGTCAGCATCCGGATATCCTCACGGCAGAGGAACGCAAGTTGGCATTGGCGACCTCTCCACGGGCAAACCGGCTGCTGGTCACAAAAGGAGACTATTCAACGTCTGTCGATGTCACCCTCGGCAACTTTGGGGCGCTGCTTGCGCCCGATGTTCAATCCCAGGGCTTCATTAGGGAAAGCAATATCGCGGTTGTTTCGGAGGGCTACGATACCCTGGTTCTCTATCGGACTATCGGCGCCCCCTCTCGTCAGGCCTTGGATCGCTCACGAATGGCCGGGAAAAGCAGCGTTTATCTTATGGACGACAATATGCTCCAGTTTGGCACGGGTTACCTCGCCGACGAGTTTGACTACCTCAGGCATGGTTCCGTCCTGCACTCGGTCCTTCTCGAGGAGGTGGCGGGCGTAGATCTTGTTATCGCCTATGGTCGGCAGATCGCTGAGGACGTCGCGCCCATCAATCCGCGTGTTGTGCGTTTGCACACCAGCATCCAAGCGAAGTTCGTCCGTCGAGCCGTCGCTATTCCGGGGGGGATATCGACGAGGAGGCGGCTCAAGTACGGCATTTTGACCGGGAACGCGCGGAGGAAAGAGCTGGAGCTGCTGTGGCCAGTGATTGCCGAGTTTTGTCGCCGGTGGAGGGATGTGGTTGAGCTGCATGCGTGGGGCTTCGACCCGTCGGAGTACGGGAGCGTCGACTGCCCGGTGTTCTGGCGCCCGTTCGACCAATCGTACGAATCGTACTCGCGCGCCCTCTCGTCAGCAGGCTTCGATTTTGTTATCTGCCCGCTCTTCGGGGATCATCCCGCAAAGCTGAGCAAGTCGCCTATCAAGTACCTTGAGATCACGGCGGCTGGAGCGGTAGGCCTCTACTCAGACACCGAGCCGTACGATATCGTAGTCGACGGAAGCACCGGGCTCAAGACGGGCAATACCGCGGAGGAGTGGTCAGCGTGCCTCGAGCGATCAATTGGCCTTGCAGATGCACAAAGGGCCGAAATTCACGGCGCGGCGAAGAGACACGTGCTGGGCCAGCTGACGAGTGAAATGCAGGTCCTTGACTACCTGGCAGCGTTCGAAGCGGCGGAGCTGCACCGTGGCCTGGACTCCCACGCGGCGCGTGGTGGGCGGGCCCGCATAGCCTACTTCTTCCGTGAGGGATTGCTCGGAGGGGCAACACTTCATCTCCTCAAGCACGCCGAAATCGCAGAACGGTACGGCTTTGGTCCGGTTCTGTGCTTCCCCACGCATGCGGGTCCAGACCCCTCAACTGTGGCGCTAGCCCATTCGAGAGGCTGGACGATCTACAGGCAGGATTTCGAATCGACTGTCCATTGGCGGGAGACCTCACGCGAGGACCGCGGGCGAGCCCGCGGACTTGGGGAATGGATGACGGAGAGCAACATCCGGATGGTCCACACCGTCACCTGTATGGTGGATGTTGTATTGGCAGCGAAGCAGCTTGGGTTGCCTGTAGTTGCTACGTTGCATCAGTTCTACGACCCCCCAATATCCTCTCCGGATAGGAAAGGGAATGCACAGGAGGATATGTCATTCCTGGTGGTTCATTCCTCATCTCAGCGATACGCAACGCGCTGGAAAGAGGCTCTCCGTGTCCAAAACGCGTACTGCATCCGCGCGCCAGTGATCGAGTCAATGTTCGAGGCCTTCCCCAGGCGGAAACTGCCTACACCTGGTGCCCCGCCGCGCATCCTCTTGGTAGGTACCATGCAACCCCGCAAGGGGCAGAGGGAGGCTATCCAGGCCGTAGGCTTCCTTCGGCAGAGTGGCGTTGATGTCGAACTCGCGCTTCTGGGATACGACGACCTCGTCCCGAAGTACGTCGCCGAATGCAGAGAGTTGATTCACGAGCTCAACCTCGACGACAGAGTCCAGATCAACGGATTCACGACTGACCCGTCTTCCTTATACGAGAGCGCGGACTACCTTCTCTGTGCCAGCGATGACGAATCCTTCCCTCAGGCGATTCTACAGGCTATGGCGCGTGGCTTGCGGATTGTCACCACGTCTGCCGGAGGCATCCCGGAACTCGTGCTGGATCAGTGGACAGGGGTAGTGGTCCGCAACAGCACAGCAACCGCTCTCGCAGAGGGCATCGAACGCGCGCTGACCATCCCCGACGCGCAATGGGAGCAAATGCTCGAGAGGGCTCATCTCTCCGCGAGAATGGTCACTTCAGAGGATGCAGTAGCCTACCAATTGTTGAAGCTCTACAACCGGGCGGCGATGAGAAAACCTCCTCGACTCGGGAGGGAAGCCCCCGACATGCGTGGTACGCAGGCACTCAAGGTCGAATTCACCCCGGAGCGTCGGTGGTCCGATCCAGAGTGGATTCCGCGAAGGGCGACATCCCGTGGGCTCACCTACCGTATCTCAGTGCCGGAGCGTAGCTGGGCGGGCCTGGGAGTGCGATTCGCCACGTACGCGGCAGCCCTGCGCGGGACGCTGCATGTGTCAATCAGGTCTGCGGGCGGCCATGGTGATCGGCGCCGAATCGCGATTCCTTTGTCGAGTCTCGCCGATAACGAGGTATATCCGATTCGATTCGACACGATCAACAACGAGACGCCTAGAGAGTATTGGATCCGCATCCGCCCGGTCTTCGCCGAGAGAGGCATGAAGATTGCGATCTACGAGACGCACAGGTCGCGCGGATGGCTGGGCAAAGTGTGGAGGCGGCTTGTCACCAAAGGAGGGGATCTTGATTGTCACCTCCTTGCCGAGTAACGTGCCCGTGGAGATTGTTCCCTCTGCCAGCCTTGGAGGGATAACCCTAGCCTACCTGGGTGAGGATCTGTGAGGCCTCCAACGAAAGAGACATCGAGCCGACCCGCGGTTCTTGCGGTCCTCCCGGGCCTGATCCCATCCACCCTCATCGGCGTCGTCAAGCCGTTGCTCCTGCTTCATCAGCGTGGTGAGCTAGAGTTGACGGTAATCCCGGAGCAACTCGCGACCCAACGGGGGGTTGTCCGTTGTGATCTCCTTGTCTTCGCGCGCAATTGCGAGCCGAGGTTCTGTCTTGCTTTGGACCTTGCACGGAGACTCAGGATCCCGTATGTCTATGACCTTGACGACGATCTATTCAACGTACCAGCTTCAACAAAGGTCGGGGTATACCATGAGTCTAGCGAAAGAAGAGCGCTGCTTATCGAATACTTGCGCGGCGCCGCTCTTGTGCGAACGTATGCCGGTACGTTAGCTGAGCGTCTTCGCCTGTACGCAGAACGTATAGATGTTGTAAGGCCGTCCTTTGATCTATCTTTGATCCCTAGCAGTCCGCCAAGTCGGAGAAGCCAGATCCGCGTCGTCTATGCTACTAGCCGCGCCGAGGACGAGCTCGCGTCCATGTTCTTGCCCGCCATACGGCGCTTGACGAAAGAAGCGCACGGGAGAGTGACGTTTACTCACTGGGGCGGCGCGCCAGATGAGAGGCTTGCGAGTCGCGAATTCGGCACCATCCCTTTCGACAAGGACTACGACCGTTTCGTCCGTCGGCTCTATCGAGAGGCGTTTGACATCGGGCTAGCGCCATTGAGCAATGACGAATTCCACCGCTCCAAGACAAACACGAAGTTTCGTGACTATGGCGGATGCTGGGTCGCAGGTGTGTATTCCGATGTTGAGGTTTACTCTAGCTGCGTAGAGGACGGAATTACAGGATTGCTCGTCGGGGATAGTGAACAGGAATGGTACTGGGCTATCAGGCGGCTAGTGGAGGACGACACCCAACGGCTCGATATTCAGAGGTTGGCGCGGAGGGCCGTTGTGGAAAACTACTCTGTAGCAAGTGCGGCACAAGCCTGGAATCGCGAGATCACTGCGATCTTGGACAAAGGGCCGTCTCCCAAGCGCGGAACCGGCGGTCCCTTACGACCCGCAGGCAGCAGCATGACGTCGAATCCCGTCGATTGTGCGGAGAGCCTTTCGAAGCTGGCTCCAGATGCCACTGTGGCGGACTTGGTCGGCTCCGCCCTCCAAGGCTCGTGGAAGATATGGTTTTCGGGTGCCCTCGTATTCATTCGGGCACACATGTCCGAGCTACGTTCATATGCAAAGCTGTGGCTAGCTACACGCTAGACCACGGGACTCCGGTGTAGCCTAGGATGCTATGTCCATGTGCCTGCTCTCTCGCCCCCCAGCCTTGTCCCGGGAGAAGCGATGTCCCGGCCAATTGAGCCGGTTCAAGTCTGCGCGGTGATCGCGACCTTCAACCCGGATTCGGGTTTCGCCTCTCGCATCACACGTATCCGAGATCAGGTGCCCCTTGTGGTTGTCGTCGACAACGCCTCCGGCAATGTCGAGGCAATTCAGCGAACGACCGAGGCGATGCCGGATGGGGTGGAGCTCATCCGCAATGAGCACAATGAGGGGATCGCGCAGGGTTTCAACCAGGGCTTGGAGCGGGCCATAGAACGCGGCGCGACCTGGGCAGTCACTCTCGACCAGGACAGTCTGCCGGCGCCGGACATGGTCCGTGAGCTCCTTTCAGCCCTGGAAGCGCTGCAAGGCGCCGGAGAAGTTGCCGTCGTCGCGCCTCTGGTTGTTGATGTCCAGCACAGCCGGCCTTCGCTGTTTCTTCGAAGACGGAATGGTTGGCTGTTCGAAAGGACGCCATGCCAAGGGGGCATCCTGAACGACGTCACCATGGTCATATCGTCGGGTTCCCTCATGAACCTGAGCGCCTTCACCGCGCTGGGCGGATTCCGGCGGGACTTCTTCATCGACTACGTCGACACCGAGTATTGCCTTCGGGCGCAGGCAAGGGGCTTCCGCATTGCCGTGGCATGTAGAGCGCACCTGGAACACAGGCTGGGAGATCGCCGCGAAGCGAACCTGGCTGGCCTTCGCATGATGCCGACCTTCCACTCCCCGGCCCGCTGGTACTACATGAGCCGCAACCGGATCCCGATGATCCGCACGTACGCGTGGCGTTTCCCGCATTGGTTCACCTACGAAGTCGTCGCCAGCATTCATGGGCTCCTGCGGATGCTGCTCTTCGAGGACCGCCGCCGAGAGAAGCTCATCGCCGTCATGAAAGGCACCATCGACGGGCTTCTCGGCCGGCTGGGGCCCGGCCCGCTGGGCGCTCCATGACCCCGTTGGGGTGTTTGCGCCTCCTCTAAGGTCGGTGTAATCTGTGGTCGTACACGCTCGGCGAAGCGATTCCTCGCAGGGGCAGGGGGTTGTGCTCTCCATTTCGATCGTTTCCCACGGACAGCTCGAGCTCGTGCACAGGCTCCTCCGGTCGCTGGAAGCCCACCGGCCCCAGGTCCCCCTCCGGATTCTCGTGACGGAGAACCGGAAGCGGGGTCGCCTCGTTCTTGACCATCGGACGGACCTAGACGTCGAATTGACGATCAATCCCCGCCGGCGCGGCCTGGCCGGCAACATCAACTCCGCCTTCCGCCTCGCCATGGGAAAACAGCGTGGGGCTTTTGATTCGGACGTGCCGGCTCCGGCCGGTCCGAGCGGAGGCAGCCCGTCGAGGGACATTCATCCGACGCCCAGCGACGCTGCCGCAGGATACTTCTGCGTGTTGAACCCGGACGTAGTCTTCGTGGAGGACGTGTTCACGCCGCTGATCGAGGATATCCGCCGCGGGGAGGGGGACATCGTGGCGCCGCGCGTCGAAGACAGATCCGGCCGGATTCAGGACTCAGCCAGGCCTCTCCCGTTGCCCTGGACGATCCTCGGTCGCCGTCTCACTCGGAGTCCCGGCACCCTGGCCAACCTCGGCGACCTGCCCGCGCGGCCAGACTGGATCGCCGGCCTCTTCCTGCTTATGCCTTCAGTGCTCTTCGGCGAACTGGGCGGGATGGATGAGCGCTACTTCCTGTACTTCGAAGACGTCGACTTCTGCTTGCGGGCCCGGCTGCGGGGATACCGGCTGTTCGTCGACAAGGGGGTACGCGTCATCCACCAGGCCCGCCGGGCCAGCCGTCGCAACCCCGAGCACCTGGGGCAGCACGTTGCGAGCGCGGTGCGGTTTTTCTCATCTCCGGTGTACCGCGAGGCGCGGCGGCAGCCCGCGCCTTCCCAGGAATAGTGTCCTGTCTCAAGAGTCCGATGACAAACTCGTTCGGTCTTGCCTAGAATCGCGCCGTCGGTGGAGCCACTCCGGCCAAGACCCTTAGGCGGAGTGCACCGCGGCTTCCGCGGGTTCGTTCCGACCTTCCCTCATGACGGAACCTCCAACCAGGGAATGCTATAATCCCTGCCTGAATTCCCCGTATCACCGGGCAAGGGGCCCTGCACCAAGTGGATGCGTACGCTCACTGCCGGTGACGTGATTCAAAGCCAACACATGGAGGTCCGGGTGCAGGCGAAGCCACAGAAAGAAGCGCAGACGGTCACGGCCGAGGGGAAGCGCATCGGCCAATTGATAGACGGAGTGCGGCTTCATTTCCCTGAGACTCATCCCGACGAGCGCGGCGACTTGTGTGAGATCTTCAACCCGGCGTGGGGCCTGCGTGAGAGTCCTCCGGTCTACGCCTACCAGGTCACAGTCCGCCCGGGGAAGGTGCGCGGTTGGGTGGTGCACGAGGAGCAGGACGACTGGCTGTTTGTCAGTTTCGGGACGCTGAAGATCGTCTTGTACGATGACCGGGAGGGCTCGCCCTCCCGCGGCATGCTCAACGAGATCTGCTTGAGCGAGCACAATCGCGGCGTGGTCGTGATCCCGCGCGCCGTGTTTCATGCCGTCCAGAACATCGGCGAAAAAACGGCGATGTTCATCAATTTCCCCACCCAGCCGTACCGCTACGAGAACCCGGATAAGTACCGCCTTCCGCCCAACTCGGATGTGATCCCCTATCGTTTCGAGAACCGGTTGGGCTGGTAGTCATCGCCGGATGGCCGCCGGACTCGTCGTCGGCCTCGTCGGCTGCGGCCGCTGGGGCCGCAATATCCTGCGAGACCTGGTGGACCTCGGTTGCGAGGTATTCGTCGTGGCCCGGTCGGAGGCCAGTCGACTGCGCGCCCGGGAAGGCGGCGCGGCGGCGGTCTACGGCGGGTGGGAAGACCTTCCGCCGATCGAGGGAGCCGTCGTGGCGACCACCAGCTCCAGCCACGCCGAGGTC
>Ga0214473_10006556_pt1 | contig 13860 bp, 9 predicted proteins | sample RVTome_7_FD_203509 | JGI IMG/M metagenome (GOLD analysis project Ga0214473, IMG submission 203509) | Soil microbial communities from uranium-contaminated site in the Upper Colorado River Basin, Wyoming, United States - RVT98D197 | ecosystem: Environmental > Terrestrial > Soil > Contaminated >... | reverse complement strand
GAGGTGTGAACACGGTAGGTTTCCTTCAGGTAGGCGAGTCGTTCTTCCCGGACGTCGGAGACCAGCAGGTCATCCGGCGCCATGAGCTTGGCCGCCAGGAGACCGCGAATCATGGCCTCCGCCATGTTGCCGCCACCGACGAATGCGAGACGCTTGCCGTCGAGCATGATTCCTCCTGTCGGGGCTTTATAGCCCCCTGGACCCCTGGAAGTCAAGTCTTTGAGTTCTGGAAGATCGCCTCAGCGGCTCCGCATCTCAATTGGGATAGGTTTTCTCGTCGTTGCTGTCTCTGGGAAAAAAAACCAGGCAGGTGGTCTTTACTGGGCGGGGTTGTCACAAAGAATTCGCGGCGTGGTCGCGAGAGCACCTGCCGGCTGGTCAGAAGGACGCCGGTTCAGCCCAGACATTGCATTTGAACCGCAAAGGACACCGGTACCAACGGCCTCGCCGTTGGTGCGCAGAGAAACCCCCAGTATTTCCGGCCCTCACAAGTGAGAATACGAGAGTGGACCAGGAAAGTTCTGAACAGTCGGGCCTCCGGGGTTTTCTGAAATACGGGGGCCCTTTGCGGTCTTTGCGCGCTTTGCGGTGAAATATCTGGGTTCAGAGGATGCCAGACGCTCCAACTTGGTCCTGGATCCCTGGGGCGGGTCCTCCGTGCTCTCAAACAGGCGAAATCTCTGCGATCCTCGGCGCGTTCGTCAGACTCCGGAGGCCGCCAACGTTCCTCACTGACGCCAGGCGGTCTGCTGGGCCGGGACCTCCTTGCCTGAAGCGGTGATGAACACCACGCGAGAGGAACCGCCGAGGGTGCTAGAGACGCGGACCCACTTCACCTCTTCGCCCTCGGCATAGATGGGCCCAGTGCCCGCGCTGGCCACGAGGGGGAAGGTCGCGGTGGCGGTGAGGACGCTCACCTGGGTGAGGGACAAGGTCAGCGTTGCCGTCGCGGTGGAACTGGCCACGGTGCCGGCGAGGCCCGAGCTGATGGCGGAGGTCTTGCTCCCGCTCTGGGGCGTTGCGGTCACCAGGATGGAGGTGCCGAGCGGGATGTTGCTGGCGGTGAGGGTGACGGTCACGGGGTTGGTGGTCCCGACGGGCAGGAGGATGTCAGGGGCGGCCAGGATGCTGCCCACGGGGCTCGCGGGGGCGGGGAGCCCGCCGACGCTCGCAATCGTGAGGCTGGGCTGCCCCGTCCCCGGGAAGACCGGTTGGGGCAGGCCCGTGGTGGCCCCGGGGAGATTGTTCGCGCTATAGGTGAGCGTGGTCGCCTCCAGCCGGAGGTAGCCATCCCCCCCCGTAGCCGCCGAAGTACTGCCCGCCGTTCCCCCGACCGACGCGCAGGTAGCCGGCCCCCGAGATGCTCGGGGCAATCACGCGGATGGCCCCCCCGGCGCCGCCCCCGCCCCCGTTGCCGCCAACGCCCCCGGTGGCGCGGATGACGTCGGTGGAGGCCGTCCCGAGGGCGATACTGGTGGAGGAGGCGAGCACGACCGCGCCCCCGCCCCCGCCCCCAGCGTAGCCCCCGCCAAGCGTGGTGCCACCCCCGGCGCCCCCGGAGCCCCCGAGGATGGGCCGGAGGGCGGGATTGCCATAGGCCGGGCCCCCGGCGCCCGGGATGCCCACGACCGAGCAGTTGGTGCAGACGCCGCCGCCCTGGCCGGCCGTCGCGTACCCGCCCCCGCCCCCGCCGGCCTGGCTGTCCCGCCCGGGGCTCCCCCCGCCCGGCCCCAGCCCATAGCCGCCGAGGTTCAGGGTGACCCCGTCGGCCCCCTTGCCCCCCTCAAAGCCGCCCGGGCCCCCCAGCCCCGGCCGGCCGAGGGAGCCCCCGGGACTGCCGCTGACCTCGAGGGTCCCAGTGAGCGTGACCGTCCCGGTCGCGAGGAGGATCACGGGGGTATTGGCGGCATTCCGGGTGAAGGTCACGGTGATCCCACTGGTGACGGTGATGGTCGTGAAGTTGAAGATGCCGCTGGGGGGCAGTGGCACCGTGTACGTGCTCCCGTTTACCGTGGTCCCCGGCGGGACGTTCGCCGGGGGATTGAAGGGCCCATCCGCCCCGGTGCTCCCACTGCTGAAGCTCTGCGCGGCACTCATGGTTGGGAGGAGCAGGAGGCTCGCCCCGAGGAGAATGCTGGCCACGGATCCTCTGCTGCGCCGGTTCATGGAATCCCCTCCCTCGTTTGCCTTCAGCGATCAGCCATCAGCGGTCAGCGCTTTCGCCGCTCAGCGCATAGCGCAAAGCGCAGAGCGCATGGGACAGAGGGCACAGCGCCTTGCCCTATGCACTTGGCGCGTTGCGCATTGCCAGCTGCCGGCTGCAAGCCGACAGTCACGGTATCACCGTCAAGCGATTCCCCCCGATGTCCACGTCGGTGCTCGTCCCCTGCGGGGTGGCGACCTGGAGGACGCGGGGACCCGTCGGGGCGGTCCCGCTGATCGTCAAGGTCAAGGTGATGCTGGTCCCGTCCAGACTCGCGGTGAGCGCAGTCGTGCTCAGACTGCTATCCACCGTGCCGTTGCGGAGCGCTCGGACTGTCGAGGCCCCCTGGAGGTTCCCCCCGCTCAGGGTCAGCGCGACGCTTGTCCCGACCGCTCCCGTGGCAGGGGTGATCGCCGTGAGGACAGGACCCCCCGTCACGCTGAGCGGTCCACTCATTGCCTGGGCGCCCTGCGCTTGGGTCACGCCCACAGTCAGGGGGCCCGCGCTCGCCTGGGCGCCCTGGGCGGGGGTCACGCCCACGGTGACCGCCCCCGCGACGATCTCGACCCCCGTCCGTTGGGTCAGGCCCACCGTGACGGGGGCGGCCGAGGTCAGGCCGGCCGCCTGGTCCACCACCTGGACGCTCGCCGTGGCTACCTGGGAGGGGTCCGTCGTGCGGATGGCCTCGATGAGGAGCGGCTGGACGGGGGGAAGAGTCGTCGGTGCCGTGTAGAGGCCAGATGCACTGATCGTCCCCCCCGTGGCATCCCCGCCCACGATGCCGTTGACCCGCCAGGTCACCTCCGGGATTGCCGTCCCCCCCAGTGTGGCCTGGAAGCCCACGCTCCCCCCGCGAGGGACCACGGCCTGGTCCGGCACCAGGGTGAACGCGAGCACGGTGAAGGCCTCCGGCGATGTGGCGGAGCCCAAGGGGGTCGTGAGCGTGATCGGCCCCGTGGTGGCGCCAGCGGGGACCGTGGTCGTGAGGCTGGTAGCAGTGGCCGCGGTCACCGTGGCCGGGGTCCCACTGAAACGCAGCTGGTTGTCGCCGGGCGTGGGGCTGACCCCTTGCCGAAGATCTGCACGGTCGCGCCGATAGGACCACTGTTAGGGCGCACCAGGGTGATGCCTACCGCAGCGTTCGGGTCCACGGTGAACCGCTTGACCTGGATTATGTTCCCGACCGCGTCGTACACATATTCCGCAGCATTCCCCTGCTGGTCCACCACCCCGATGAGGCGATTCAACTCATCGTAGATGTAGCGGACCTCCTGGGCAGGCGCCACGCTCGTGAGGCCGAGGACCGCGAGCAGCAACCCCGCACACACAAGCACAGCGTGGTGAGCGGTTCGCCTATGGATGGACCATCCACGGATCATCGTCACGTCGGCCACCTCACTCACGACTCACGCTCGCCGTTGCCCACTCCCCCGCTGGCCCTCGTTCACGCCCGCCTGCCCGTCCGAGAGATGCCACTCCACTTCGGATACAACCCGAGGCTCGACACTCCGTGACACGCTCCATTGGCGGGAGCAACTCCTTCGCGCGGGTAGACGGGTTGCAGCACACCCTCCAGCCGTAGCGCCCGAAGCATTGACCCGCACACCCCAACCAGTCACGTAGTTGGCCCTACTTGGTGTCCGGGGCCTTCTTCGGGCCGCCGTCTGTTGCCTGTTGCCCGGCCAGCCAGGGGCCGCAGTACATCCCTTGGCTGCGCACCTTGACCGCTTTGCCCGTCTCCACCTCGACCACGGTGCATCGTCTGATGGTGGGCCCGATCAGGTCCATGCCTACGTTGAAGGATAGGTACCGGCCATCGGGGCTCCAGTACAGTTCGCCAGAGAATCCCCGGATCCACCCGGAGGCCCGGTGAACCTCTTGGGAGATCCGACGGGCCGGGTCGTAGATGAAAACTGCTCCCCCCTGTGAGTCCTCCCGGTAGTACGCCAGGCGCTTTCCGTCCGGGGACCAGGCCGGCACATGGCCCTGCACCAACCGCTCGATGCGCTGGGTCTTCAGGGTTACGGATTCAATCCAGCCCTCTGGGGTAGGGTAGGTGAGCTGCTCCCCATCCGGAGTCCAGGAGAGCCCCTCATAGGCCCTCTCGCGCAGCACAGGTTTTACGCGCTGCGTTGTGCGGTCGTAGAGGAGAATGTCCAGGAGCGGCCAGAGTAGTCCAGACGGCGACCGAGCGGACCGGCCCTGGCCACCCGAAAGAAAGGCGATGGATTGATTTCCCGGGGCGATAGCAATCGGGCCAATGCCAAGACCTTCATCCTCGAACGCCTTCTCATACCGGCCAGTCAGGGGATCAATGAGATACAGCTGCCATTTCCACTCTCGGTTTCTCGGAAGACGGACAAGCACGGCAAGGAGGTTGTCGCCCGGGCTTGTCGAGGTATCCCGTACGTGCATGTTCGCGGGGAACTCCGTGAGCAATCGGGGTTTCAAACTGCGCCCCAGCCAGTCCGCAAGGTACACACGTGGAGAGTCGGAAGGCTCTGAAAGAACGATCTGCATTGGAGGGCGCCCCTCGCGGGAGGATGAATCGCATGCTGTGAGACCCACGACGAGCAGGCACGCCATCATCAGGCGGGTGGTCCTCCCGCTCATCGTACTTGCAGCTATGATCGGATGAACGCACTTCACCCTACCTGGCTCCTTGCCTGGACCGGACCCGGCCGGTTCGGGGGTCAGCAGCAGGTGGTGCGGATTATAGACACCCGCCCTCGTCCTTGAAGAGCCCAAGAGGCCCGAGCCATCGAGAGAACCGCTTCACGTCAGCCACCTCGTTGGGCTGCATTGTCCGGCCACATGCATATCCCTCACTTGGCGGGCTGAATCGCACGAATTGGAATCATTCGCATGATTAATCAACCAGTTAACCTCCAACTGGTATCTAATACCCTACTGGAACCTCTTGGCCCAAGGAACAGGTCCTACCTTCTCATAAGTCTTGCCGTTCCATCTGTATATGTCCGTCTCGGAAGTTGGTGTTCGGCTCCACTGCCCGCTGGTCATTTGCATTTGCGTGACTAGGATTGACTCTCGCTCATTTTCATCGATTATCACCTCCGGCATACCTCTAGAGCCAGCTTCGAGAACCTGCTGCACCCTGCCATCCACGTAAGCAAACGCGCGTATGTGGTAAGCACTTCCGCCCGTCCATGTTGTCAGCAGCCTGGCATCGAGTTCGCCTAGAGGGAACATATTCAGGAGGGTATCTGGAGTCTGAAACCTGTAAATTCGCATCAGCCTAGATCCACGCTTCCGATAAATACTTAGCGTCTTCGTCGTCAAAACCGCAACAGGCCCTCCCTTGTTGGGCTTCTGCGATACGACGCATACCAGATCACCGCCGCTTACGCTCCAGGGCACTATCGATAGCACACCCTTGGTGGGCAAGATTGATGACAAAGGAACTGTGCCTCTGTCGTCTTGCCCCACCGCAGAACTGGCTACCAACAATGCGACGGCATAGCCAATTATGACTTCTCTTACTGAGCGAAGCACGGTTACTTCCCTCCATGAAGGGGCAACAAGCATTTCTCCGTCCTGCAATCAGGGGGCTTAGCCGCGTTGTCTTGCATGCACTTTTCGCATTGCAGGAGCGCACCTGCATAAGCGTCCCCCTCACCGTATCCCGCGAGACCCGCTTGCACGTCACCGTTCCCATAGGCTTTCCAGTTTATACGCCGGTACAAGTATCTGGTTCCGGTGTAAATGTTCAGCGCAGGATCACCTAGTCTGGTGTAATCGATGCCGATATCCTTGGCAGCTGCGTTTGTGACTCCCGTCAGCCCCCGCGCTGTATTTGGTGATTTCTGCGTTGCCGCAGGATTGAACGTGCTCTCTTTATAGATTAGGCAGATGATCAACTCGTCGCTTTGGCCCGATCTGTTGTTTTGTTCAACCAGCTTAGCTATTTCCTCTAGCTTGAGCGCTGCCAAGCCGAGAGGGTCGACAAAAAGGATTGGATTGTTGCCTGCATATCGGAAAGGATTAACTCCACCGCTGAATCCAATCGGGTCCTCGCTCAGGAATCTTCCTAAGGACGCGTTATAGTATCTGGCGCGATAGTAGTACAGTCCCGTACCGTCGTTTTCCCGCCCGGTGAAGTGCAAGACGTTGGGGGATGCGAGGCCGGAAACCGAGGTCTCACCAAAGGGGGCATAGGTGTAAATTGTGACGAGAGTGCCGCTGGAGTCGGCAAGGGGCACAATGCTGCCCAGGACGTCAGTCAGGTAGGTCGTGGTGCCGCTCGCATCGGTTCGGGCGAGAGCTTCGTCTATCGAAAGGGTGCCGAGGTAGTTTGCCTCACCTGCTGCTCCACTCTCCCGAATGATGTCCAGGCCATCGTACTGGAAGGTACTGGCCACGCCATTGATTGTCTTGCTGAGCCGCCGACCAAGGGCGTCGTAGGAGAAGGCAGCACTCACAATAGGGCCGTTGATCGCGACGAGCCGGTTCCGGGCGTCCCATGTGTACGTTGTCGTACCAGACGCGTCGGTCTGGGTCAGGAGGTTCCCGTTGGGGTCGAAGGTCATCGGTGTGTCGCCGAACTGGAGCTGCTGGTTGGCGGCATCGTAGCTGCTGGTGGCAATGCTCCCTGGGATCCCGCTCCGCCCCCAACTCCCACCCATCCCAACCCTATTCCCGTTTGCATCGTACGTATACGTTAAATCCCCTAGCACACCCTGGGGGCCGGCGGAGGTCTGGGCCATGAGGCGGGAGGCGTTATCGTAGGTGTAGGTGACTACAATGCCGTTCGGCAGAACAAGAGACGTTCGGCGGCTGGATGGATCATAAGCCAGAGTCGCGGATTGCTGAGCCTGCGTGATCCGGGTGAGTCGGGAGCTCGCATCATAGGCATACGTCACAGGGGCCAGCCCATTCGTCTGCATGGTCTGTCGGCGGCTCACTTGGTCGTACGCATACGTGATCGCCCCCTGTGGGGTGACCTCGCTCACGAGGCGCTTCAGGGCATCATACGCGTTGGCGATTGTCCCCGTCTGGGAGTCGGTTGCTGTGAGAAGCCGGCCTGTAGGATCGTACCCTAATGCCACAAAGGTTCCATCGGCATAATCAGACCGGGTCCGCCGGTTCTTGGCATCGTAGGTGTGGGTGGTCACCTGTCCCTTCCGGTCGGTGACGGCCTTGAGATTCCCGTTGAGGTCGTAGGTGTAGCTGTCGGTCCGATTTAGGGCATCCGTGCGGGTGGCGAGGCGATCCTTGGGGTTGTACGTGTGGGTCGTTGTGTTCCCCCGGGCATCGGTTACCGTGAGCAGGTTCCCGTTGGGATCGTAGCTGAACCGCGTGGTGCCTCCCAGGGGATCGGTGATGTTCACCAGGCGGTCGAGGACATCGTAGGCAAAGCGGGTCGTGGCGCCGTTCGGATCTTTCACCATGATGAGGCGCGACAGGGCATCGTACGTCCGCTCAATCCGGTTGCCCAAAGGATCCACGGTCGCGGTGAGATTGCCCACGGTGTCATACTCGAAGGTGCTCGTGTGATTCAGGGCATCGGTCACGCTCGTGAGGTCTCCGGTGGCATTGTACCCGAAGGTAGTGATGTGGCTCAACGGGTCGGTGATGGAGGTAAGATTGCCGTTCCCGTCAGCGGTGTAGCTCGCGGTCTGGTTTAGCGGGTCGGTAGTTGTGAGGACCTGATTGAAGGTGGGGTCGTAGGTGAAGGTGCGTGTGTTCCCCAGGGGATCGGTGATGGAAGTGACATTGCCGTTCGTGTCGTAGGTGTACCGGGTCTCCTGGCCGAGGGCATCGGTCCGGCTGCCCACGAGGTTGGTCCCCGGGAGGCGGGGGGATTTGGTGACTTGCCCCTGGGGGTCGAGGCTCTCGATGAGGTACCCGCCGGGGCCGAACCGGAAGGTGAGGCGGTTCCCGTTGGGGTCAGTCTCGGTGGCCTGGACGATGGTCCCGCCCACCCCTTGGTAGCTGATCTGGAAGGTGCCGCCGTCGGCCTGGACCTGCTGGATGACCCGGCCGGCGCTGTCGTAGGTGTTCCGCTCGGTCACGTTGCCTCGCGGGTCGGTGACGGTCTCCAGGCGGCCCTCGGTATCGTAGGTGTAGCGGGTGACGTTGCCCATCGGATCCGTCACCAGGCTGAGGCGCTCATTGGCGTCGTAGGTATAGAGCACGGTCCGGCCGATGGGGTCGGTGACCTGCTGGACAGTTAGGCCGCTCCCGCTGTATGCGAAGGTCAGGCTCCGGCCGGCGGGATCGGTGAGCCGACTCACCCGGTTCTGGCCATCACGGGTGACGATGATTTGGTTCCCGTTCCGGTCCCTCTGAGCAATGAGCCAGCCGACGGTGTTGAAAGTCCAGGTGCTCCCGTCCTTGAACCGGAGGGTCCAGGTGCTATCGGGATTCCGGGTCAGGCGGGAGGCCCGGAAGCGGGGGTAGTCGGTGTTGAGGAAGCTCCCGTCGGGTTGCTTGGCGAACCGGGGCCGGAGGTTCTCCGGGGTGATGAGCAGGGCCAGGTCCGTGCTGACCGCCCGGACGAAGAACTCGTAGTTGTGCCGCCACCCCACCCCGAAGGGGCCTACCGTGGGGTCTAAGGTCCGGTAGTGGCGGCTCAGGACGAGGGGCAGGCGGCCGGCAATCGAGAAGTCCGTGGCCTCCACCTCGACGAGTCCCGAGGCGAGATCAATGGGCCCCCCGCATTTCGGGCACTTCTCCGGGGCCGGCTCGGTCGTGTTCTCGCGCGGGGGCGCATTCTGCGGCGGGGGTAGTCGCCTGGGAAAAATGGACCCACAGCAGAACCGGGGGATGCCCACGCCGGGGTTGGAGACAATGAGTTTGCCGTCAGTCGAGACGGTCCCGAGGCCGAACATCTGCCAGGCATTCGGGGCGCTGCCATCCGGGGCCTCATTGTAGTACCAGAGTTCCACCTGCTGGCCGGGGTAGGCCCCGAGGGTGTTGGGCAACGTCACCGGGATGGGCTGCGTCGGGGTGCCCCCGCCCACCTTGCCGAAGTTGAACATGTAGACGGTGTCGGTCTGGACGCCCGGGGGCAGGGGCGGGACGGCCAGGCGATCCAGGGGCACTGCCCGGACCCCGATCTGGGTGTTCACCTGTCCGTCCCAGCCGATGATCTGGACGCCCGCAGGGATGGTCACCTGGAAGTCCGGGAGGTTGGCGAAAGTCACGGGGGTCGCCACCGCCGGCGCCACCGGGAGCGGCTGCGTGACCGGCTGGGCGTGGAGGTACACGGGAAAGCCCAGGGTGTTCACGGCCCCTGGGGTGATGGTCGTGGTGACCGGGATCGTCGGGTAGGTCACGGTGGCAGCGTTTGCCGAGGAGCCGTCAACGAGGAACACCTGGGAGCCAGCTACGGAGAGGTTTACGAGGAAGTTTCCAGCAGCGTCAGTGGTGCCCAGCGTGGTGGGAGTGGGTCCGCCCAGTTTGATCGTGACCCCCGCGAGGGGCCTGTCGCTCTCATCGCGCACCTGGCCCGTCAGGACGGTCGGCCCGGGGGCTTGGACAGTCAGGGTTGCGCTGGCGGTGCGGGTGGTCGCCGTGCCCTCAAGGGTCGCGATCCCCCGGACCTCAATGGATGATCCGCTCGGGGTGCTGCCCGAGGTCGTGAGGGTGAGGTTCCCCGAGGCATTCGGGCCGAGGAGCGGGGGCGTGAAGGTGCCGGTGACGCCAGTGGGGAGCGGGCCTGTGCTGAGGGTGGTGAGGCCGGTGTAGCCGCCGGTGGTGACCGTGCTCACCTTGAGATTGACGCTGGTGCCCGCAATGGCGGTGACAGTGGTCGGCTCAGCCGTCAGCGTGAAGTCCTGGGTGGGGAAGACGATGAAGTACCCGGTCGAGGTCGCGGTGCCGCCCGAGGTCGTGACCTGCAGGGGACCGGTGACGGCACCGGTGGGGACGGTCACCGTGAGGCTCGTGGCCGAGGCGGCTGTCACAGGCGCGGTGATCCAGGTACTATTCGCCCCGGTGAAGCGGACGGTGTTGGCGCTGGGGGACAGACGGAAGCCGGTGCCGGAGAGGACCACGGTGGTTCCGATCTTGCCGCTACTCGGATTGAACCTGCTGATGGAGGGGACCGGGGGCCGGACCGTCACGACGGTCTGCCCCGAAGCAAAGCCGGGGGCCGAAGCGGTGATGTTAGTCGTCCCCTCGAAGACGGCGGTGACGTTGGTGGGAGCACTCGTGGCCCCGGCGCTCACAGTGACGCTAGCCGGCACGGTGGCGATCCCGGGGGCGGCGCTCTCCAGGGTAACGGTCACGCCCCCGGTTTGGGCGGGAGCCGAGAGCTGGATGGTGAGGCCCCCGCTCTGCCCCTCCACCAGGCTCATGAAATCGGGCACCAGCGTGATTTGCCCGAGGACGGTGAAGGTGTTGCCGCTACTCGCCGTGGCATCCGAAGTCCCCTCGGGAGTCGTGACCGTGACGATGCGGGGGCCGAGCGTTGCGGTGGCCGCGATAGTGACGGTGGCGGTGAGCTGGGTCCCCTCGGGGTTCACGGAGAGATTGGTGGCGGTGATACCGGCATCGGGGGTGCCGTCCTTGAGGAAGGTGAGGGCGGTGGCCCCGCCGAGGCGCTCCCCGGTGACGGTAAGCGTGGTCGTCTTGCCGTGCACGCCCGAAGGCGGATTCAGGGCGGTGATGCTGGGCCGGGCGGTTGCTCCCGCCTCAAGGGCGCCCAAGTCGAACTCGGCGGTGCCGCTCCCGTTCCCATCCCGGGGCCGGCGGCCCTCCCCGCTGAAGTCGGCCTCGAACAGGGCATTGAAGCTGGGATTCAGGCCCAGGGTGCGGGGGTCCATGCCACGGTCAATCGCGGGGGAGGTCGTTCCGAGGGTGAAGTCGTCATCGGCGGTGTTGGGCTGGCCATCGGGCCCGTTGAGGTTGGCGTAGACATTGGATGGCACCTCACAGCCGGGACTGGCACTGACTCCCGGGCCTTCGCTTCCGGTGGGAGTGAGGTTATTGGCATCGGTGGGATCGAGGGCCGGGCCATCAATCTCCCCGAGGCGGTTCCCGCAGATGAGGTTATTCAGGAGCGTGATCCCGGCGGGCTGGGGACTCGTGGAGTCCTCGCGCTTGACCCCGAAGCGGCCGCCGGTCGAGCCAGAGGCCGTGCCGTTGGCGAACACGAGGTTGTTGACGAGATAGACTTCGTGGCTCCTGGCCACGCTGATCCCGGACCACCCATGGGCGTAGATCGTATTGCCGATCAGGTAATGCGGGCCCCCATCGGCATCGATGAAGGTGATGCCATTTCTGCCTCCGGCGTCAGGACATTGTTCACAATGATTGTGCCCGCGTTCCCCCGGGCAATCGTGACACCCCCGTTACACTCACCCGAGCCATTCTGGAAAATGCGGTTCCGCTCGATGTGGATGGCCTCGTTCTGGTTGTTGCCGCCCATCAGGGAGATGGCCTGGCCGCCCGCGCCCGTGATGGTGAGGCCCCGGATGGTGATGTAACGCGATTGCTGGAGCCGGATAGCGTACCCATTGGTACACTGGGAGACGGTGCCCTGCAGAACAACGCTTCCCACCGGGGCAGCCGGATCGGCCTCGATGAGGATCCGGTCGGCCTCGGTAGCCGAGGTGGTGTTGTTCTTCCCCGAGATATTGACCTGCTCCTGGTACGTCCCGGCCTGAATCCGGATCGTGGACACGGCTTGAGCGGCATCCACCGCAGCCTGAACAGTGACGTAGCACGGGGAGTGGCCGCCGCAGGTTGGGTCCGTGTTACTGACGTAGAGGATGCCGCCCTGTTGCTGATGCGAGGTGGTCGGGAGGAGCAGGAGGGTCAGTGCCAGGACGCCCAAGAGGGCACACGTGGATCCCAGACGGAGCCGTCCGGGCCGACTCGTGGAAGAGGGCGCGGGATGGTTGGTCCAGTATTCGGGGGTCCGGTCCCTGTGCATCCCAGGTCTCCCAGGGTCGGGTGGCCCCGTGCCGATGAATCGCCGAGGAGAAGTCGGGAGAGGGACAAACAGGGGGGAACGCTGGCCTCTGCCCCTCCCCATAGAGGCCCGCGGTTACACGTTCGGACGGTCGGTGGTCTCTATAACTCCGGCTTTCGGGCTTCCCTGGTACGGTGCCTGGTCACAGAGTCAAAGTTTCCTATCGCGAGCCTGCTCCGCTTGTCAAGCGGAAAGTGGGCTGTAAGTCCGTATCTCAGTTCTCCCGCTTTTCCGCATCTCAACTGTCGCGGGGGAACGCTGAGGTATGAGAAGTTTACCCAAGTGATGGAAGGGACCAGTCGAGCAGGAGAGCTGGGGAGAGGAAGTGCTGCAAACGGGAAAACGAGCGGCCGTCCCTGGGCGATCACCTGTCAGCGCGCAATGGGGGAGTTCCTTATAGTATATCGCTCGCACCCTGGAATGGCTTGAGGGGCGGGAGCAGACCCTTCTGTCGAAGTCGCCGCAGCCTCACGGCCACCCCGCTTCGAGAGATTCCGAACTGGACCGCGATGTCGGCCCAGCGGTGCCCGGCCTGCACGAAGGGTATGAGTTCTTCCTCCGTTACCCGGCGCCGGGGTTCCGGCGGCCAGGCGCTTCGGCCGGGCACGATAATGCCCTGTCGGCGGAGCCGGCGTATCCGGTTCCGCACCGCGCTGAGCGTTAGGCCGGTCCGGGTGGCTATCTCGCGGTTTGACTTTCCGGCTTGGCAGAGGGCAAGGATCCGGGCATTGATGTCTTGGCGGGTTTCAAGTGACGCGCGAGGGACGAGCAGGCCCCGTCTCTCTAGGGCTCGGAGGCGGCTCCGTACGCTGGCTGAAGCCAGTCCAACCCGGGCGGCAATCCCGGCGGTTCTCAGCCCTTCCCGGGCGAGCGCCAGGAGTTGGTCGTCACTCACCTGGCGCCGCCCACTGGGGACTGGACCCGTGGGTCGGGGAACAGTAATCCCGCGCCGCCGGAGTCGCCAGAGCCGCTTGTTCACGGCCTTGACGCTCAGACCCGTGCGGGCGGCGATTTCGCTCTGCCACAAGCCGGCGCGGCAGAATGCCAGAAGCTCGGCCTCCGTCACCTGGGGCACGACAGGCCTCTCCAGACCCAGGGCGCGGAGGCGCCTCCAGACGGTGACCGGATTCGCTCCCGTTCGCTTGGAAATCTGGCGCTTTGTCAGGCCTTCGGCCACGAGTGCACGCATGGTATCGTCATCCACCTTCTTGGGCCTGGGGGGCAGGCGCCAGCCGGCGGACCAGCGGTTCTGGGAAACAGCCCGGCGGATCAGGCGTCCCTCGAGGCGGACAGGTCGAGGGCGGCCCCGGTTGGTCTCGAGGGCCTTCCGGGTCAGTTCCGGCGAGTAGTTGCCTCCTAGGTTGCGTGCAAGAGCGTGGGCTTGCATAACCGCGCTAGTGGTGGGGACGACCAAGGCCCGCCCCTTGTTGTAGCCCCACTTCTCCTTGTATTCGTCGAGGGTCACGCCGTGAATCCTCATGTGACCGCCTAAGGCAAGCAGAAGGGTCCCGCACTCTAGGCAGACCACGCCATCCTCCCGGATGGCCTCGAGGAAGTGGCTGCGATAGTAATCCAGTTCCTGGTCTGAAACGGAACGGCGACGTCGCATGGGGGACAGAGTATATCCCAGGCGGGGGTCAGCGGCCAAGGGGCATGTGCCGGACACCCATCGGTCATGGCCTCAGTCACGAGAGGAGTTGCGGAGTGCTGCTCGCTT
>Ga0214473_10006555_pt1 | contig 13860 bp, 13 predicted proteins | sample RVTome_7_FD_203509 | JGI IMG/M metagenome (GOLD analysis project Ga0214473, IMG submission 203509) | Soil microbial communities from uranium-contaminated site in the Upper Colorado River Basin, Wyoming, United States - RVT98D197 | ecosystem: Environmental > Terrestrial > Soil > Contaminated >... | reverse complement strand
GAAAAAATCAGCAAGGAAATCATTGCCGCAGCCGAAAAAGCTCCCGACCTCGAATCTGATTTCGTCAGCATGTACGGCGGCAGTCAATATTATCTCCACACTTATTTTAAGATTAAAGACCTCCGGCTGGTTTTTGCCCCTCCCCGCTCCATCGGTGATTTCGGCGGTGAAATCGACAACTGGATCTGGCCCCGGCATGCCGGAGATTTTGCTTTTTTGCGGGCCTACGTAGCTCCGGACGGCAAACCGGCTGAATATTCTCCTGAGAATGTCCCTTTCCAGCCTGAGAAATATTTGAAAGTCTCCACCGCCGGCCTGAAAGAAAGTGACTTGGTCTTCTTACTTGGCTATCCGGGCAGAACCAGGCGCAATGACTGCTCTTATGCGATCGAAAAAACCTTAAAGCACGACTATCCTTTAGACCTAAAGACCCGGCTGGAGCTGATTGCCCTTCTGGAGAAGGAGTCTGAGGCTGACAAAAATGTGGCTATCAAACTCTCCTCCCGTTTGAAAGGGCTGTACAACTATCTTAAGAAAAATCAGGGAATAGTAGAAGGCTTTGCCAAATCGGGCTTGCTGGAGAAAAAGGTGGAGCAGGAAAAACAGTTGCAGAGCTTTTTCAACCCAGATAGAACTGCGGCCCAGGAATGCGCCGCGGTTCTAACAGAATTAGATAGCCTCTATGAGCAGAATATAAAATCTCAGCAAAAAGACTTTCTCTTAAGCTGGATGACTAATTACTCTGACTTGCTCCGCTTCGCTGCCACAATTTACAAGTGGGATTTGGAAAAGGAAAAACCTGACCTGCAAAGGGAGCCAGGCTATCAGAACCGGGACACTTCTGAGACGGTGCAATGGTTGCAGACCGCTCAGGTCAATCTGGTCCCCAAGAGCGACCAGAAAGTACTTCTCTTCTTCTTGGAAAAAGCCTTAATGCTTCCCCCCGGCCAGAAAATTCAAGCGGTAGAAAATATTATCAAAGGCCAATCTCCAAAGGCCGGAAAACAAGCCCTGAAAAATTTCGTGGCCGGATTATATAAGGGGACAAAACTTGGTGCCGTGGAACAAAGGCTGAAGATGTTCAGGATGAATTTAGTTCAGTTGGAAGCCTCAAATGACCCCTTTATCAACTTTGCCAAGAAACTGGAAAAAGATAGGGAGCAGATTCGCACCAGAAACAAGGAGTTTCGCGGAGCTCTGACCCGCTTGGAGCCGGACCTGATGCAGCTCTATGCCCAATGGAAAAACGGAAGGCTCTATCCGGACGCCAATTCGACCATTCGCTTCAACTATGGCCAGGTGAGAGATTTCAAGCCCAAGGATGCGGTCACTTATGCCTGCTTTACCACCCTTTCTGGCGTGATCGAAAAGAATACTGGAAAGGAGCCCTTTGACGCTCCGGAAGAGCTTCAAAAAGCTTATGCCAAGCAAGACTGGGGCGCCTACTGGGACAAATCCTTAGAAGGGGTGCCGGTCGATTTTCTGACTGATTTGGACATCACCAACGGCAATTCCGGCAGCCCGGTCTTGGATGGCAGAGGCCGCCTGGTCGGTTTAGCCTTTGACGGCAACTATGAAGGGATGACCTCGGATTATCAGTACAATCCCCAGACCAGCCGGACTATCTGCGTGGATGCCCGCTACATCCTCTATCTGGTGGATAAGGTCTATCAGGCCGGAGCCTTAATCGAGGAGCTATCTCCTAAATAAGTCGATAAGCCTGCAGTTAATTAGACCGGGCCTGCCCACCATTCTCCTGCTAATAAGGGTTTGCTAAGGTCAGTTTCCCCTTAATATCTGCTGTAAATCAACCGATTTAACCATAAGGATATGCCGGAAAAGCGCACCTTCTTAGGGAGCTGGTGGAGTACTATTTTCTTCAGCCTGCTTTTATTGGCCGGAGGCATAACCATCGGCTATGACCTCAAATTAGGACAACTCTCCCTGTTCAAAACGCCGGAAACCGAGATTTCCGAAAAACAAGAGCCACCGGCAAACAGCGGTAAAACCAGCCCGATTCATGAGCAGGTGCAGAAAACCATAGTCGCCAAGCCTGACAGCCAGAAAGTCATTCAGGCTCAGCTCTCGCAGGTCCAGGAACCGGCCATAAAATCCCCGCCCCCTGGCTTTTATGTGATGGAAGCTCTGGTTCCGCTGGGCAAGAGCAAGAGCTTGGTGGGAGGTAAGCTCCTTCTGACAGTTTCCTCTGACCCATCGGAGGATAGCACTGAAGTCGAGGTTATCATCCGCCGTACCAAAAGCCCCCTGGAAAGAGAAATGGAGTACGGGGAGATCGTCCGCTTATTCTACGCCCACACCGGAAGGCAGGAGAGCTTCAGGTTCGAAGGGAGCACTTATTACATCGACTGCCTGGAAGTCGGCCAGATCGATCACCTCTTCAGTCTCAGATTCGCCCTGTACGAGTCATAATTGTCATTCTTCATTTACTGACCCCTCCATTTCCTTCCCCTTAAAGGAGAGGGAACGCAGCTCCCTCCCCTCGTAGTCGCTTCTGGCGAACCTCGCCTAAGGCGGGGGGAGGGGTGGGGAGAGGTTTTGCCTTTGTAGCGTCCGAGTCGCCTTTGGCGAACCTCGCATTAGTGCGGGCTTTGCCTCGGACGGCCTTTCGCCCTGGTCAAAGCCAGGCGCTACAAAAGCTTAACTCACAGACATTTTTCCTTAAAGAGAGTTTTCACAATTCCCAAACTTTCCCCTCCTGCCTGCGTAATAAATGTGAGCCTCCGTGAGATAGCCGGTGTAAGCAGGATAGTAAGACCTCTGTTAGCCCCCTCTTAACCCCCCCACACCGGCTCTCACATTTTTATAGCCGAACATTTGGAACAGAGACGCTTTCTTCCTTTCCTATGAGGAGAGGTGAGTAAGAAACACGCACGCCGCAGGCGTTCTATTTAATCCGCTCGTCGAATGCGAAAAGAGGGCGAGGTTTTGCCTTTGTAGCGTCCGAGCTTTGCCTCGGACGGCCTTTCGCCATGGTCAAGCCAAGGTTCGCCCTGAAAGGTTGGGGAGAGCTAAGTTTTTCATTAAATCGCTTGACATTCATCCTGGCAGAGACTTTATTATCTTGAAATTTAACATAGGGGTGCTCGGTTGACAGCCGGGCTGAGATTATACCCTTAGAACCTGATCTGGGTAATGCCAGCGTAGGAACCAAGGAAGATAAGACCGCGCACCCAAAAGGAAAAGAGTGTGCGGTCTGTTTTTTTGACACAAAAGCTCGCGCCTGAATCCAAGAAAAAAACCTGACAGAGACCATAAACCGAAAAACTAAGGAGGAGTTGCCATGGAAAAGTTCAAACCTGTAGGAGAAGCCTCAGTTTCACGAGCCATTCTGAATCATTTTTACGGCCAACTCAATAGCCACATTGAGTCTGATGTGATAATAGTGGGCGCAGGCCCGGCCGGACTGACGGCTGGAAGAGACTTAGCCTTGAACGGATACAAAGTTCTTCTGGTAGAAAACAACAACTACATCGGCGGCGGCTTCTGGATCGGGGGCTATCTGATGAACGGAGTCACTGTCAGAGAGCCGGCCAACAAAATCTGGGATGAAATCGGAGTACCATATCAGAAAGTCGAGGAGGGTTTGTATTTGGCTGACGGCCCGCATGCCTGCTCCAAATTGATTGCCGCAGCCTGCGACGCCGGAGTGAAAATTCAGAACATGACCAGAGTAGAAGATGTGGTGGTCCGGGAGGATAATAGAGTAGCCGGTGCGGTGATAAACTGGTCACCGGTGGCCGCTTTACCCAGGCAAATTACCTGCGTGGACCCGATTGCTATCGAATCCAAATTAGTAATTGACTCTACCGGCCATGATGCCGTCGTGGCCAGGGCTTTAGCAGATAGGGAGATGCTCTCCATGAAAAAAGTGTGCGGCTCCATGTGGGTGGAGAAGTCGGAGGACTATTTAGTGGAGAAGACCGGAGAAGTACATCCCGGCTTAATTCTGGCTGGCATGTCGGTTTGCACTTTCTATGGAATTCCCAGAATGGGTCCGACTTTTGGAGGCATGCTTTTGTCCGGGCGCAAAGCCGCCCAGGTGGCTGACCAGATTCTGAAAGAGAGATTTGCAGTTAAAAGTTCGCCGAAGAAATCCGAGAGGGAAGCAGTCTTGGTGTAAGACAGGCAGGCTTGAATCCCCCCTGGAAAATAGCCAATTGGCACCCAGGGGGGCTGCCTGAAGGAATTTTGATTGCCGAGGATTATTCCCTGGCACAGAGGAGTATTTTGGCAGAGCATAAGAGACCTATCACCTCTCCCCCGCCCTATGGGCGAGGCTCGCCTAAAAGGCGGCCAACCCTCTCCTACAGGAGAGGGAGCAAAGTCCCCTCCCCTATGGTTCGACTGGCTCACCATAAAAGAGGGGAGGGTAAAGGAGGGGTCATTCCTAGAACGAATAGCAGTCATTGCGAGCCCCGAGCTTGTCGAGGGACGACGCGGCAATACGTTTGAATATAAAAGGAGTATCTAAATGAAGTGTAAAGAATCATCCTGCATCACCCAGATGCACCACGCCAAACTGGGAGTAATAACTTCCCAGATGGAATCTGTAGCCCAAGTAGAAGAGATAGACCCGGAATTCTTGCGAGAAGAAATCGCTTTAGGCAGAGTCATCATTCCGGCCAATATTAACCACACCAGTCTAAGACCGATGGGAATCGGCAAATGCCTGAAAACCAAAATCAACGCCAACATCGGCAATTCGGCGGTAACGTCAGAGATTGACAACGAGCTGAAGAAGCTGAATCTGGCTTTGAAATATGGCTCCGACACCGTCATGGATTTAAGCACCGGCGGAGATTTGAATAAAATCCGAGAGGCGATAATCAAGGCTTCACCCGTGCCAATCGGGACCGTGCCGATTTATCAGGCCGTGACCTGGGTCAGAAAGATTGAGGATCTGACTGCGGATGACCTGCTGGAGGTGATTGAGCTGCAGGCCAAACAAGGGGTCGATTACATGACCATCCATGCCGGAGTTTTAAGAGAACATCTGCCGCTGGTAAAAAACAGAATCACCGGAATAGTAAGCCGAGGCGGCTCAATTTTGGCTTTGTGGATGGTCAAGCATGGGAAGCAAAATCCTCTCTATGATCATTATGACCGCATACTGGAAATTGCCCGAAGATATGACGTCACTTTGAGTCTTGGAGACGGATTAAGGCCCGGCTCTCTGGCTGACGCTTCAGATGAAGCCCAGTTTGCAGAGTTAGAGACTCTGGGTGAATTGACCAGAAGAGCCTGGGAAAAAGATGTCCAGGTCATGGTCGAAGGCCCCGGGCATCTGCCTTTAGACCAGATTGAAATGAACGTCAGAAAGCAGCAGGAGATTTGCGACCAGGCTCCCTTCTACGTTCTTGGCCCGCTGGTGACTGACATCGCTCCCGGATATGACCATATCACTTCAGCTATCGGGGCAACCATGGCCGCCTATGCTGGCGCAAGTTTACTTTGTTATGTAACGCCTAAAGAGCATTTAGGTCTGCCTGAGCCGGAAGATGTCAGGCAGGGGGTGATTGCCTACAAAATAGCGGCGCACGCGGCTGACGTAGCCTTGGGCAAAAAAGGGGCCAGACAAAGAGACGACCAGCTGTCCAAAGCCCGGTTTGAATTCGACTGGGAAGAGCAGTTCCGGCTTTCTTTAGATCCGGAGACCGCCCGCTCCATGCACGATGAAACTCTCCCTCATGCCGCTCACAAGAGTGCTGAATTCTGCTCCATGTGCGGACCCAAGTTCTGCTCCATGCACATCACCCGGGAGATGAATAAGCTGCAGTCCGAACAACCGCCTGTCCTGAGCGGAGCCGAAGGAGCAGACGAATTAGGCTTGAAATTAGAATTCGGCACTAAGTAAATCTCCCTCCCCTCGCAGGGGAGGGATGGGGAGAGGTTACCTTCTCCTTCTCTTAAAGGAGAGAGCCGGAGTGAGGTCTTGCTTTTGTAGCGTCCGAGTCGCTATAGCGAACCTCGCCACTGGCGGGCTTTGCCTCGGACGGCCTTTCGCCCTCGTCAAAGCCAGGGTTCACCCTGAAGGGCGCTACAACTAATCCCTCCCTTTTCCTCCCCTTACAGGAGAGGGCACCATTTCTAATCCACCACCTTCAGAATCACTTTTTTCTCAAAATAATTTCCGACCATCCCCTCTTTCGGCTTCCCTTTGACCGACTCTCCTTTGGTCAGCATAATCTGCCAGGAGAGCTCGGCATCTTTGGCCCCGTCTTCTGGCCGCAGTTTAAACGGCAAGGCAGTTATATGAGCACCCAAGAACTGGGTGTGTCCTAAGTCATCTGAATCCCCGACTAAACGGCAGGAAGCAGGTAAATCGATTGACCAGCCAGGGGCGAATTTACTCAAAGAATTGGTTGCCATGCGGGTGGGGTCAACAAAAATCCACCCATTGCGATAAGGAGTCTCTTTAGTATCGCCTGCCCTTCTGCCAATAACGGTAAGCAGCTCTTTGGTTTCTCCCCGATGGGCGGAGATTAAGAAGGTGCCATCCGGCTGCTTTAAAGAAACATAACCTAAGTTGGTTACGGCCCATGTTGATGACTTCTCCTTCTTTAATTCCAAAATATCTATAATGGTATTCTCCTCGTCCTGCCAGGGGCCGTTGCTGACATGACAGGAAATGCAATTCTTGGATTTGCTGGTAATCCCCACTGCCGGCGGATAAGCCCATAAAAGGGCCGAGGTTAAAATTAGGACCGAAACGCTTATGATTAAAAGTAATCTGGACATTTTTCCTCCTGTGTTTTTGAGTTAAAATATTACAGGCTTAATACTGCTAAAAGGCTAAGACCTTATCGGAATCAACCATCCAAGCCGCCAACTCTGACATGTTACCGGTTTCTACTCCCTCCAAAAGCTCCAAATCCCGTAGACCACGGGCATCTGCGCAGGTGGCTCAGGTCTTGACTCTGGCCCCTTTGCTGATTAAGGACTTTAGCATGCGCTCCAGATTGTAGTACCCCTGGGGCGTGTTTTGACCTTTAAGCACAGAACCGACTGAATCGGCCATGAGAAAAATGCGAATTTCGTGGTCGGCATAGTCGCGCTGTAAGGCCATGGCCAAGCGCAGGGCATTATAGGTCTTCTCGCTGCCATAGGGAGCGTCATTTAAGATAAAGAGCAATTTCATGACTGATCCTCCTTAGTCTAAAGCATAATATAATCTAGAATGCTCATCCTTCCAGTGACTTCTTTATCTTCTCCACATATTCTTTCTGCCGGGACAGGCTCCAGATGTAGTAGTAAGGATGAAGTACTTTGTGAGTCAGCTCTTCTTTGGACAGACAGCCTAAAGCCCTTCTTAAAGTCTGCCAGTCTCCGAAGCCGTGTTCTTCTTTATCTTCTTCGGAGCCGTAGATTAAAATGCAGAGCTTGTTGAAGTCAATCTTACTCTTCAGCCTCTGCTCGTAGAATTTAGCGCACTCCAAGGCTAACTCTCTTTCTGCCTCGGTCAATTCTTCATAGGTTTTTTTAGCTCTTACAAATTTCAAATTTTTTACCTGGCTTTCTTTTTTATCATTCTTTTCATTCTTATCATTATTGTATGTGTCTGCCACTTGTCTGCCAGCCGTCTGCCGTCTGTCCGCCACCTGCCTGACTTGCCGTTCATCGGTTAATTCACCAAGCTGATAAGTTTTCCACTTGCTTAGAGTTATCCTTGTTGACACCATGTCCGCCTGGTAGTCTATTTCACCAATGTCTTTGAGCTTTTCTAAGAATCTGTAAACTCTACCTCGAGACCATTTCCATCTCAGAGCCAGTTTTTCCTGAGAAGTAATGATTTCCCCCGGATTAACTAAAAACTCTTGCTCATTAAAAAAATATGGGTGCGCTTCAAAATTAGCCAAAAGCATCAAGTCGATAAAAGCAGCCTTCCAGCAGAAAGGCTCTTCTTTCTGCCAGATGGAATGTTTGACTATATCTCTGGGTAGCTTAATCCAGCCCGGCACGGTAAAAAAGTTCTTTCACCCCATGGTTCGACTTCGCTCACCATACAGGCGGCTATTCCTGAGGAGTCCAGGGATTCGAAGCCTCGGCCTTGCTCCGGTACAGCCTGATAGCCTCTATCAGCTTCACTTCCGCCTCTAACGCCAACTCTAAAAGCGGCAGCCCGCTCTGCAAGACTAAACGGACTATTTCCGCCTGAGGCAGGGCATACTTCCTGGAGAGAGCATCCAGCCTGTTCTTGAGCTGGGGCTGTATCGAAAGATTAAGCTTGGGCATGGTTAAGACCTTCCAGCATGGGAGATAGCAACGCCTTCAATCTGCTTTTGGCCTTCTGATGTAATCTTACCGCTTTCTTGAGCGTGATTCCCAAACGCATGGCCACCTGCGTGTAGCTTCTCCCCTCAAAATAGAAACTGAGGACAAATTCCCTCTGCCTTGGGGGAAGAGACTCCACCACCTCCCGGACTTTATCTGCCAAATAGTCCTCCTGCTGTGGAAGAAATTCATCTGGAAATAGGCTAAACGACTCAGCCTGATAAGAGAGTCTCTCCTGGTAGCTAATTTTCATGCACTCAAAATCAGTTCTTCCCCCAGCCGGCACAATCACATTCAGCCGACCTTAAGTGGACCTGAAAATGGCCTGGTGAACAGATTCCTCGGTCCATCTGAGTCCAGCCGGACAGCTTACCAGCCTTTGTAGCGTCCGAGTCGCTATAGCGCTCGCCTCGCTGTCGCCTATAGGGCGAACCTCATCATTGACGGGCGAAGCGGGAACCTCGCCACTGGCGGGCTTGCCTCGGACGTATTCATTGTCAGTCATTGCGAGCGTCTTGTCCTGAGCGGAGTCGAAGGAAGCGAAGCAATTTGAAGTTTCTTAACTAACCCCTCCCCCGCCAGAAGGGCGAGGCTCGCCTTGGGCGGCTGTCCCTCCCCTTACAGGAGAGGGGACAGAACTTCCTCCCCTGAAACGGGAGGGATGGGGAGAGGTGAGTTCGTTCCCCTCCCAGAGGGGTGGAATCCAACCTTCCGGGCAAAATGGCCCTTTATCCAGTGCCATCATTTTAGTCTAACCTACAGACACTCAGGGTGTTAGATAAAAAGTGAAACTTTTTGCTTGACATAGGGGTATATCCCACTTAGATTTGCCGCTTCTTTTAACGGAAGATAAGGAACCATTAACCCAAACCACAAACAAAGGAGGATATTTTGAAGAAGGGATTGGTAATGGTTTTAGCAGTAGCGTTTCTGGCAGTGGCTTCGACTGCCAATGCCCAGGTTTTCGGCAAGGGTAAGGCGCAGTTTTCCTTGGGTCTCACCCAGTTCGTAGCTCCTACGGTTGACACTCTGGCAGTATTTTTCTTCCCCGTGCTCAGTGGCGACAAGAATTTGTTGGGATTCGCAGGAGATTTCAAATACGGTGTATCTGACCATTGGGCTCTCGACTTAGCCGGGTATTTCGGCTTCGGTTCGGACAAATACGAGGACCCCACCGAGGAGCTTAAATTCAAATACCAAGCCTTTGGCTTTCGGGGTGGCGTTGACTACACCGAAAACATTGGCGAGATGTTCGGAGTGTACTTTGGGCCGGGATTTGAGTTCCTGTCATCCCGTTCCAGCGTCGAGGATCCTGACACCTTATACTTTGGTGGTGACGAGGACAATCCCAGACTTACCACTATTTCATTAGATGGCCGTGTCGGTGTGCAGGCCAAATTGGGTCGTAATTTTGGCCTGGATGTCCACTTGGGACAGAAGTTCAGTCATGTCAGCAAAACCTTCGACTGGGGCACAGTGGAAACCAAGGTTACGCGTTGGACCTCCTCCATGAACGGTTTTGCCGGCTTTGTGATTTACCTTAACTAATTCTAATTCGCTTCAGAAAAAATCCCTTCCCGATTTATCGGGAGGGGATTTTTTTATTCCCTCTCCTTTTAGGGGAGGGAAAGGGAGGGGTTACCGTAGCGCCCTGGCTTTTATGGTGAGCTTGTTCACTCTGACGAATCGGAACGAGCCGAACCATTGTCCAGGGCGAAAAGCCGTCCGAGGCAAGCTCGGACGCTACAAAATCCCAGGAATTTCATTTGCCCATTCTGACTTCTGAAAATAACTTGCAGTACACTATTTCTGGAGAGTATCATTGGATAGAGAAATCTGAATGCCCTATGTAACTGAAAAAAATCTGCCCCGTAAAGCCCGGGCCTGGGCTAAACTGATGGCTAAATATAACACTCACCGCTTGAAGTTAGACGTCAGACATTCCGCCCTTTTGGTGGTGGACATGCAGAATTTTTTTCTGGACCCCAAAAGCCCCACTTTTGCAGAAGGGGGCTTGGCCATTCTGCCCCGGGTCAAGAAATTGATTCAGGCCTTCCGCTCAGCTAAACGGCCGGTCATTTACACTGCCCATGTTCATGCCCCGGACGGCTCCGATGCCGGCATTATGAAATGGTGGTGGCAGGGAATGTGTAAAGAGGGAACTCCGGAAGCTGAAATTCATCCCCAGATTGCGCCTTTGCCTTCTGAAAAAGTAGTCAAGAAGCATCGTTACAGCGGATTCTATAATACCGATTTAGAGACCATCCTGCGCGGCCTGAAGCTGAAGGACTTGGTTATCTCCGGTACCATGACCAACATGTGCTGTGAATCCACCGCCCGGGATGCTTATTACCGGGATTACCGGGTCTTTTTCCTTTTGGACGGGACCGGCACGACAAGCGTAGAGTATCATCTGGCCACTTTGAAGAATCTGGCTTATGGATTCGCCTACGTGACCACTACCGGGGAAATTCTCAGGAGCCTGAAAAGGTCTGGCTAAAAGTGCTGCCTTAATGGAAGTTTACCGTCGGCGATTTATTAGCCCGCCATTTTAAAAGCCTGGGAAGAAAACCGGTCAGGGTTTCATAACCCCTGCCCTGTGAGGGGAAAGGTTTCAATTCTTTAATCTCAGCAGCAACCGGGAACCGAAGAATCTTAAGAATTGTTCTTGACAATAGACACTATCCGAGCTATTATGTTTGTAACATAAGCAGGAGGAGTAAGATGTCGGGAAGAAAGCTAAGGTGGGCCTTAGTGTTTACATTTTTAGTATTTTTCTGGGTTAATCTACCCCTTCAGGCTGAGAAAATGTACGAAGCCTGGATTAATCGCTTTGATGGTTATGACCACAACGACGATCTCCCCTCTGCGCTTCTTTTAGACGGAAATGGCAACCTGTTCGTAACTGGCAACACCCGGAGCACCGCCACCGGAATTGACTTCTTAACCATCAAGTATTCCCCCCAGGGAGCAGTTCTCTGGCAGGCCATCTACAATGGCCAGGCCAATGACCACGACTGGCCCCGGAATTTAGCCTTAGACCAGAGCGGAAACCTCTACGTTTCAGGAGGAATCGGCACCGGTGTTACTGACTATGTCTATGGCCTGATTAAATATAACCCCAGCGGAGATACTCTCTGGGTTAAGGTTCTCCCCGGCCAACCCGGTTTTGTTCTGGACATGGTATTAGACGATGCCGGCAACATTTATCTGACCGGCCCTTCGGGGACTCTGAAATTCGACCCCAACGGAAATCAGGTCTGGTTTTCAACCCAGAGTGGCCGAAGAATGGCCTGGCATAATTCCGGATTTGTGTATTTGACTGCCTGGAACCTCTACGACCTTCCCCAGGGAGTTACCAAAAAGCTCTCCGACTCCAGCGGAGACCTAATCTGGCAGTACAGCGCCGGCGGGACCGACTCGGAATTAGACAACAACGGCAATATTTATGTGACCGGGGTTTACAACAACAGCTACCGCACCTTGAAGTTTTCCCCCAGCGGGACACTTCTGTGGACCAGATTCTACAGCTATGCTGATGACGGAGTAGTCGGCAGCCAGTCCAAGGCTGTGGGAATTGATGCTTTTGGACAACCGGTCATCACCGGCTGGAGCTACAGCGGAACAGTTGGAAACGATTTTGCCACGATAAAGTACTCGGCCAGCGGAGAGAGCCTCTGGACCAGCCGCCTGGATGGGCCGGCCCAGGGAAACGATGAAGCCGCCAGAATCGTCTTGGATAATTCTGGCAACGCGTTTGTCACCGGCTTCAGCACCGGCAACTTCAGCAACTATGATTACACTACCGCCAAATACAACTCCAGCGGCCAGCAGCTCTGGGTCATGCGCTATTCTAATGCCGGAGAGGATCGGGCCGAGGATCTGGCGGTAGATAACACCGGCAATGTCTATGCCACCGGTTTCTCTCAGGCGCCTAACTATCTAGTCGATTGGGTCACCATCAAGTATTCTCCTTGCACCCCTTCTGTTCCGGTCTTAGGTGACGCCAATGCTGATCTGACTATTTCCCTGGCAGACATCATTGCCACGGTCAACTATATTTTTAACAAGCCCGGCTTCCCGGCCTGCACTTCTAATTCCAATTTCTGCTGGATTTCGGAAAGCATCTGCCGGGGAGACTGGAATGCAGACCAAACCGTCACCCTGACCGATGTGGTTCGCTCGGTCAACTATCTGATGAACCGGCCCGGCGGACCGTGGAACCCCAACTCGATAGTGGGCTGCTGCCTGCCGTAAGTAAAGAGACTACCTAATACTGTAATTGACCTGCAAGGACGCCAGTTGAAAACCACACAATTGGGCCCAATTTTCGAAACCTTCACCTCTCCTACTCTAAACCCTTCCAAATGGACCATCGCCTCCTTCCCTTCAGGAGACGGCAACCTCTGGCGCTGGGAAGAGCCTGGGGCTAAAATCAAAACCGGGGATGGCCGATTAGAAATAACAGTCAATCCTTATACCAGATTTCACGACCAAATCCAAATTTTTGACAACCCCAAGCATCTCATTTTGGGGACTCAGTGTTTTGCAGTTCCGGAAAAGGGGACAATTTCCTTCTCCTGCCGGATGGCGGCGAAGACTCACAACGGTAACCCGGACGATTTCAAAGACGGTTTTGCCAGCTTCAATGTTTTGGATTTTGCCTCCGGTTTAGTCTTTGACTTCATTGCCACTTCCGCCAAGATCGGCATAATCTATGAGAGGCTTCTCCTGCCGGGCTTGACCACCCCAAGAGAGGCCTTTACCGAGATTGTAGAAGCCGGCCCTAATGAACCTGGCCAGCTCTCCGCCTGCCGGATTGACTATAATTCTGAGAAAAACCGGGTGGATTACTGGTTCAACGGTGGCAAGGTCGTCTCTCGCTGGGACCTGCCGGCCAAGCCCCGTAACCTTTTTATGGGGATGGGCTTAATCACTTTGAGAATGATCGAAAACGGGAAAAGCACCAGTCTTAAAGGTCAGGGGGGTACCGGCCTCTGGTCCGAGATAAGAGTTACAACCATCTGAAGACCGGTTTCTGACCGTATCATCTATTGGAAGCACTTGATTATCAATTTTTCACTTGACAAAATTTTAGGCGCACTTTATTTTGATGGTGCGACATACAGGTTGCCTACTACTAAGAAGTAGCAGTTAAAATTTCCAGAGGTTTTTACCTTTGGAGATGTTTGGCAGTCACCCAAACCTGTGGAGGAAGTACCATGAAAAAATTCCTAATCACCGCAGCTTTGGTGAGTTCCTTCCTCATCTTCTGCTTTAGCTGGCTTTCGGCCGGCGGCGACCCTTACGAGGGCCACACCTGGGACGAAAGGACTAATGGCATCGGGGAGAATCAGATCGTTAAGGGCACCGCGCCAGCCGCTATGGCAGTAGTGCCGTTGGGCAAAACTTATATTCTGATTTGGAGGGAACCGACTGTTCCGGCCAAATGGCAGGGACCCAAGCTGGGTGGCTTCAGTTATTTCATTTTAAGAGGAAGATGAAGGAGCAAAATCTAGAAGGACTCTACCAGGATCAAAGATTAATTGAAATTAGATCTCTGGTAGA
>Ga0214473_10006554_pt1 | contig 13861 bp, 11 predicted proteins | sample RVTome_7_FD_203509 | JGI IMG/M metagenome (GOLD analysis project Ga0214473, IMG submission 203509) | Soil microbial communities from uranium-contaminated site in the Upper Colorado River Basin, Wyoming, United States - RVT98D197 | ecosystem: Environmental > Terrestrial > Soil > Contaminated >... | reverse complement strand
GCGTGCTCGGGTGATAGCGCTCCACGATTGCGACATCGTGAACTACCAGCGCTACATGCTCGCCCGGCTCTGCTATCCGGTGATGAACCCCAACCTACCCTTCGAATTCTGTAAAGGCTACTACGCGCGCTTGAGCGACCGCATGCACGGGCGGGTGATGCGGTTGCTCTTGACCCCGCTCGTCCGATCCATGAGCGAGCTCTGCGGGAGCATCCGGTTCCTCCGTTACATCGACAGCTTCCGCTACGCCCTCGCGGGTGAGTTCGCGATGCACGCCGACCTCGCGCGGGTCAACCGCATCCCTTCCGACTGGGGACTGGAAGTCGGCGTCCTCGCCGAGATCTACCGCAACTGCTCGCTGAAGCGGATCTGCCAGGTGGATATCGCCGACAACTACGAGCACAAGCATCAGGATCTGTCCTCGGGCAATCCGGCGACCGGCCTCATGAAGATGGCGGTGGACATCTCGAAAGCCATGTTCCGCATCCTCGCCGCCGAGGGAGTGAAGTTCGACGGCGGAACCATGCGCACCCTCCGGATCAACTACGTCCGCACGGCGGAGGACACCATCGCCCGCTACGGAGCGGACGCGATGATCAACGGGCTTCATTTCGATCGTCACGAGGAAGAAACGGCGGTCGAGACGTTTTCCCAGGCGCTCAAGCTGGCGGCCGAGGAGTTCTTCGCCGATCCCCTGGGAGCGCCCCCGCTTCCCACCTGGAACCGGGTGAGTGCCGCACTCCCAGCGTTCCTGGATACGCTGAAAGAAACGGTCGAGGCCGATAACGCCGAGTGACGCTCCTCAGAGAAGACCTTCGCTCGCGCCTCGACGAAATGGAAGAGGTCGATATCGTCGCGGGCATTCCGAGCTTCAACAACGCGCGAACCATCGCTCACGTGGTGAGGGCGGTGGCCGGCGGGCTCGCGAAGTACTTCCCCGACCGGAAGTCCGTCATCGTCAACTCCGACGGGGGCTCGACCGACGGCACGCACGAGGCGGTGATGGGCGCCGACATCGACCACGACTCGCTGCTTCTCGTCTCCCACCGGGTCCCCACGATCCAGAAAATCACCACGCCTTATCACGGCATCCCCGGCAAAGGGAGCGCGTTCCGCACGATCTTCGCGGTGACCGAGCGGCTGAACGCCAAGGCGTGCGTCGTGGTGGACTCCGATCTGCGGAGCATCACCCCGCACTGGGTGGAGCTTCTGGCGGCGCCGGTCCTGGATCGCGGCTTCGACTACATCGCTCCTTTCTACCTGCGCCACAAGTACGACGGCACCATCACCAACAGCATCATCTATCCCATGACCCGGACGCTCTTCGGGCGCAGGATCCGGCAGCCCATCGGAGGAGACTTCGGCCTTTCGGGAAAGGTGGCTTCGCGCTTCCTGACGAAGGACGTCTGGGAGACGGACGTGGCTCGCTACGGAATCGATATCTGGATGACGCTCACCGCTATGGCCGAGGGCTTCCGCGTCGGCCAGTCGTATCTCGGAGCGAAACTGCACGACGCCAAGGACCCGGGCGCGGATCTCACCGCGATGTTCCGCCAGGTGGTGAGCTCGCTCTTCGGGCTCATGGAGACCTACGAGGGGGTGTGGCAGAAAGTGGAATCTTCCGAGCACGTGCCCATGTTCGGGCTTCCGTTCGACGTGGGGCTCGAGCCGATTCCGGTCGACGTAGAGCGGATGAAGCGCGCCTATCAGCAGGGTCTTCGCGACCTCGACGGAATCTACCGCTCGTTTCTGTCGCCTTCGACAATCGAGGGTCTGGTCGGGGCGGCGCTGGAAACGGGCGACGGCTTCCGGGTGCCCGATGCGCTCTGGGTGCGGCTGGTCTATGAATTCGCCGCCGCCTACCACGGAAAGCAGCTCGACCGGGACCACTTGCTGCAGTCTCTCATCCCGCTCTATTTGGGACGCACCGGTTCCTTCGTGCTGGACGTCCGCGAGGCGGACGCGGTCATGGTAGAGGAGAAGATCGAGGTGCTGGCCCGGGAGTTCGAGGCGCAGAAACCCTATCTGCTGGAATGCTGGGACGTCGCGTCCAAGAGGAGGTGAACCGTGCATGGAATCCTGGAAAAGACCATCCTCGAGCCGTTCGACCGGCTCGCGCAGCAGATCGCCCAGGTGGTGCCGGTCCTGGTGACGGTCTTTTTCATTTTGCTCGTGGGAGCAGCGCTCGCCTACCTCGTGCGCCGGTTGACTCATGGGGCGCTCGTGCTCCTGAAGTTCGACCGTCTCGTCGCCGGGACCGGGCTCTCGGGGGCGATCGAGCGCACCGCGCTCTTCCGCTCTCCGAGCGAGTTCGGGGCGCGCGTGGCTCAGGGCACGGTTTGGGTGTTCATCATCCTGTTCGCCCTTTCCGCGGCCGGGACCCAGGTGACCGACGCGCTCGTGGCGCGATTCGTGAACTACATCCCCGACTTCGTCACCGCGGTTCTGGTGCTGCTCCTGGGCTCGGCGGTGAGCCAGTTCCTCTCGCGGAGCGCGCTTCTCGCGGCGGTGAACGCGCAGTGGGCGGAAGCCCGCTTCATCGCGGGAAGCGTTCGCGTGCTGCTCATGAGCCTCACCGTGGTCGTGGCGCTCGAGCAGCTTCGCATCGGCCGGACCGCCCTTTTGGTGAGCTTCGCCATCCTCTTCGCGGGCATCGTCATCGCCGGCGCCATCGCGTTCGGCCTCGGCGGCCGCGACCTCGCGCGCGACTGGCTCGATTCCCGGATCAAAGCCAGGCCCCCCGCGGAGAAGGATCCGCTGCAGCACCTGTGAGCCGTCTCGTGCCGTTCCAACGATTCGGACTTGAGAAAGCGTTGCATCCGTGAACCGTCGTTGACCTCGACAATGCCTCGACGAACGACAGGCGTCGGAACGGCACTCGTCGTTTTCACCGATCTCGACGGCACGCTCCTCGATCACGACACCTACTCCTTTGCGGCCGCGCGGCCGGCGCTTCTCGAGCTGAGGCGACTTCAGGTGCCTCTCGTCCTTTGCACGAGCAAGACGCGGGCCGAGGTCGCGCCCCTGCGCCGCCGCTTGAAGAACGCGCATCCGTTCATCGTCGAGAACGGCGGAGGGGTAGTAGTCCCCAGGAGCTACTTCGGCCGGGGGATGCCGACCCGCATCGAGCTCGGGCGACCTTACCCCGAGATCGCAGCCGCGCTCGATGACCTCGCCCGTAGGTCCCGGGTCCGGGTACGAGGTTTTCATCAACTGAGCGTGCCGCAGATAGCGGATGCGACCGGCCTCTCACTCACCGAGGCGCAGCTCGCGAAGAAGCGCGAGTACGACGAGCCGTTCTTCTTCCTCGGCGCCGACGAGGCGGCGCGGGGGAGGTTCTACCGCGCCGCGAAGAGGAACGGGCTCGACGTTGCCACCGGCGGCCGCTTCTGGCATCTGTTTTCGGGAAGCGACAAAGGGCGCGCTGTGCGGCGACTCGCGGCACTCTATCGTCGATCGAGCGATCGGCCCTTCCGGACCCTGGCGCTCGGAGACGCCGAGAACGACCTTCCGATGCTCCGAGCCGTGAATCGGGCGGTTCTCCTGCCGGCGCCCGATGGGAGCTTTGACCGCGTCGTGCTGCGAAGTCTTCCGAGAGTCGTTCGGGGCAGTGCCCCCGGCCCCGAGGGGTGGAACGAAGCGGTGCTCGCAGTGCTGGCTCACCGCTTCCGGTGAGACTCGGGGGAGAAAATCGCTGAGGCCAGACCCGAATCGATCGCAATCGTCCGGATCACGTTCTCACCCGATTTGCGCCCTTCGGCGTAGTACTCGAGCCGATGCGGGACCCGTAGACCCGAGACCTCGCGGTAGTCGGTGTATCGATACGTGATCTCGGTGGTGCCGGTCTGGGGCGGGCTCACCCAGGTCTCGTTCTCGCGGTGGTGGGTGAGACGCGCTTCCCATAGCAGGTGAGTCTCGCGGTCGATCGCGGCCACCCAGACGTCCTTCCAGGCTTTGCCGACGTTCTCCTCGGCGGTGACGCGGAGCAGATCGATCTCTCTTCCCTCGGCGGTCTCGCGCCCCGCGTACTCCACGCGCACGCCCGGGTCCATCCATTTGAAGGGAAGGGAGCGCAGGTAATACTCGCCGTGGGCGCGGTAATAGGCTTCTCCGAGAGCACCCTTGTCGTCGCGAAGCCGGCCGTCGGTAAGCGCGAAACCGGTTCTGCCGTCATGGCCGAAGACCAGAATCGACCCGTCGCGCTTTTTCACGAGGAGCGTCTTCTCGGCGGCGCCGTCGCGAAGGAGGTACTCCTCGTAGATCTCGCTCACGACGGAGTCGCCCTCGATCTTGCGGTCGGCCACGATATGCCAGTCGCGAACGGCGCGAAATCGCTCGAGCCCGCCGTGAGCGGCGACGGCCTCCTCGAGGAGGCGCTCGTCTTCCGGGCCGGCAGCGACGAGGGCCGCGAACGGGAATAAGATAAGAACCCATTTCCAGGAGGACGACATGCAACGCTTCATGGTGCTCTTTCTCGCGTTTGGATTCCTCTTTGTCGGCGAGGCCTCGGCGCAGGAGCAAGATATCACCTCGATCGAGTCCGTGCCGAAGGCGCCGCCGCGCGCTGAGGGCGAAGGCCCGTTCACCCGCCTCGTCTTACGCGGGGCGACCCTCGTCGACGGCACGGGCGCTCCGCCGGTCGGGCCGGTGGACATCGTGGTCGAGGGCAACCGCATCCAAAGCGTTCAGAGCGTCGGCTATCCCGGAGTGGGAATCGACCCCGCTCGCCGTCCGAAGGCGGCGGCGGGAGACAAGGAATTGGACCTCGAGGGGATGTACGTTCTTCCCGGCTTCATCGACATGCACGGACACGTAGGCGGGGCGCCCCAAGGAACCCCGGCGGAGTACGTGTTCAAGCTCTGGATGGGTCATGGCATAACGACCGTTCGCGATCCCGGGAGCATGAACGGGCTCGAGTGGACGAAGGAGCACCGGGCCAAGAGCGAGAAGAACGAGATCACCGCTCCGAGGCTCGCGGCCTACGTCGCTTTCGGGCAGGGAACCGAGACCGCGATCTCGAGCCCGGAGGAAGCCCGGGCCTGGGTGCGCGAGATAGCGGCCGCGGGGGCGGACGGCATCAAGTTCCTGGGCGAGCGTCCCGACGTCATGCAAGCGGCGCTCGACGAGGCTAAAAAGCAGAACCTCAGGACCGCCTGCCACCACTCCCAGCTGAACGTGGCCTGGAACGACGTCCTCGACTCCGCCCGCTGGGGGCTCACCAGCATGGAGCATTGGTACGGTCTTCCCGAGGCGCTCTTCGTCGACCGGACGATCCAGAACTATCCTCTCGACTACAACTACAACAACGAGCAGGATAGATTCGGAAACGCGGGCCGCCTCTGGGCCCAGGCGGCGCCGCCGTTCAGCGAGCGCTGGAGCTCGGTGATGAACGAGCTCATCTCCCTCGACTTCACCCTGGTGCCGACGTTCACCATCTACGAGGCGAGCCGCGACGTGATGCGCGCCTACCGGGCCGAGTGGCACGACGAGTACACCCTTCCCTCGCTCTGGAAGTTCTATACACCCAACCGCAAAGCGCATGGTTCCTACTGGTTCTACTGGACCACCGAGGACGAGGTGGCGTGGAAGGAGAACTACCGCCTCTGGATGACGTTCGTGAACGAGTACAAGAACCGGGGAGGGAGAGTCGCCACCGGGTCGGACTCGGGGTTCATCTACAAGCTCTACGGCTTCGACTACATCCGCGAGCTCGAGCTCCTTCGCGAGGCGGGGTTCCATCCGCTCGAGGTGATTCGCGCGGCGACGCTCAAAGGGGCCGAGGCCCTCGGCCGCGCGGACCAGATCGGGACGGTGGAACCGGGAAAGCTCGCGGACTTCGTGGTGGTGGAGGAGAACCCGCTCCGGAACCTCAAGGTGCTCTACGGGACCGGCGCCATCAAGCTCGACGAGACGAACCAGCCGACGCGCGTCGGAGGAGTCAAGTACACCATCAAGGACGGAATCGTGTACGACGCGAAGAAGCTTCTCGCCGACGTTCGCGCGATGGTGGCCCGGGCGAAATCCGAAGCGGTGACGAACCCCGAGCCCTGAGAGGGATCGTTTTCCCCATATCCTCTCCGAGGTGCTTGCCGAGTTGTCCTCGCCGTCGTGAAATCTTGTTCCTTGCCGCCGGTTGCGCTCGATGCTAGGATCACTCCCCCATCAAGGAGGACAAATGAAGAAGGCTTCGAGGAAGACGGTTTCGAAGAAGAAGTCGAACAAGAGGGCGAAAAGCGCCGCGAAGAAAAAAGCTCCGCCGATTCCCGCCGGCTATCACACCGTGACTCCCTATCTCGTGTGCCGTGGGGCCGCGGGCGCCATCGACTTCTACAAGCGCGCCTTCGGTGCCAGGGAGAAGATGCGGATGCCGGGACCGGACGGAAGGGTCGCCCACGCCGAGATTCAGATCGGCGACTCGCGAGTCATGCTCGGAGAGGAAATGCCGGAAATGGGCGCCAAATCTCCGGAAATGCTCGGCGGGTCTGCGGTGGGTGTCTTCCTCTACGTCAAGAACGTCGACGCCTTCACCGGAAAAGCGATCGCCGCCGGGGCTACGGTGCTCATGCCCGTCCAGGACATGTTCTGGGGAGACCGCTACGGCAAGCTGAAGGACCCCTTCGGCCACGAGTGGTCGGTCGCGACCCACAAGGAAGACCTGACGGCGAAGCAAATGGCCAAAAGAGCTCAGGCCGCGATGCCGGGCTAACTCATACCAGCTCGGTAATATATTTCTCCTTCGCCAGCCGCCACAGGGACGCGAGAAAGGCGGTGAGGGGGATGGCGAAGATCATTCCCATGATCCCGCCGAGGGCCTGTCCCCAGAAGAAAACCGCCACGAGGATCGCGAGCGGGTGAAGACCCGTCCGCTCTCCCATGATGCGCGGCGTCAGGACATAGCCCTCGATGAGCTGGACCACGAGAAAGATCACCAGCACGGAAGCGAGCTTGGCCCCTCCTCCGCCGTCCTGAAAGAGCGCGAGGGGGAGGGCTACGCCGAGCCCGATGATGCTTCCGAGGTAGGGGATTACGTTCAAGAAGCCCAGCAAGAGACCGATGACGAACCCGTAGCGCAGTCCGACGATGCTGAAACCGATGGCGAACAGGAGGCCCTGGAGGAAAGCGATGATGAGCTGTCCCCGGAAGAAGGCCACCACGATGTTCACGAACTCCTGGACGAGGTAGATGACGTCCTTTCGGGTGTCGGGCTTGAGGAACGGAAGCATGTGGGCCGCGTCCACGGCGCGCGGATCGATCATCAGGAAGAACACGAAGTAGACGGGGAGAACCACCCAGCCGAGAAATCCGCCGATACCGCGGACCACTCCGGCGCCGGCGGAAAGCGCCGTGCCGCCCACGCCCCCGAGACGGGTGAGAATCTGGTCCTGCATGCCAGAGGCGGCCTCCTGGATACGGACTCCGAGCGGAGTCTCGAAGAACTCCCGGAGCTCGGGCCAGCGATCGCGAAGGCTCGAAGACGCGCTCCTCCACCACTCGGGGATATGCGAGACCAGCTCCAGTACCTGCTGCACCAGGAGCGTTCCGAAGAACCCGAGAAAGGCGCCGACGGGAAGGACGAACGAGAGCACGACGGCGATGATGGCGAGCGGACGGGGAAGTCTGGCCTTCTTCCGAAGCCACTCGTAATAGGGTTGGCAGACGAGGGCCGCGACCGCTCCCACCCCGAGCGGCAGGAAAACTCCCGAGAACGCGCGAAGGAAATACGCCAGAAGCCAAAGAATCCCCACGGCGGCGAAAAGGATGACCAGGGTCGCGAGGATGGTGACCGCGGTTGCGACCGTCGTCGCCTGCCGCTCGGTGAGCTTCAAGGCCATCGGAGATTTCGAGAGCATAGTGGACAGGTTCATTCCGTTCAATACGGAAGAGGGATTCTCCCTACGCGGCGTAGGCCCAAGCCCCCCAAACGAGGGCAGGCGTTCGAGTGGGAGCTCGCAAGCAGCGCTCCCGAAAGCTCTTACCGCGTCGAACGCTGCGCACCGCTTGGCACGGCAGTTGCGTTCTCCTCTTGATTCCGCGAGGACCGAGGAGAAACCATGGCCACCATCATCGACAAGCTGCTCAACCGCCGAGAAACCGATCGCAAGCCGACCGCCGAAGAGTTGCGGCAAGTCGCCGAGCTCGCCCAGGAGGAATCGACTCGCCTGGCGGAGCTGGTCGATAGAGCCCAGCGGGAGCTCCGGAGCGAAGCCGGCATCCGCGGGAGCCTGGAGGCGGTGGAGGGTCGGCTTCAGGCCGCCGACGGCAGCTTGCGAGCGTTCGAGGATCGAGTCGCTGCGGCGAGAGAGATGACGCAGGCCGCGGCCGCGCTCGAGGAGCGCATCCAGTCTCTGAACGAGCTCGTCAACTCCGCCGACGCGCGGATCCGGCAAGTGGAGGCGCGCAACGGAAAGCTGAGCGAGGCCCGCGCCAGCATCGAGAAGTTGATCCAGTCGGGGCTCGAGGCCGAGTCCAAAGTGGCGCGCTTCGGAGCCCAGGCCCGAGAGATGGCGGGAGTGGACTCAGAGATCAAGCGCGCGCGGGAGAACCTCGACCAGCTCGATTCGCAGTTCGGTCTGATTCGCGACGACTACGAGCGGCTCAAGGATACGGTGACCGCGGTGCGGCGCGAGTCCAGCAACATCGACGACAAATCGCGATTCGTGAAGAGCGAGCTCGATCGCGCCGAGGAAGCGACCCAACGTATCGAGGAAGTGGTGAAAAGCCTCTCGACGTCCCAGGCGGTCTCGAAGCAGACTCAGGACCATCTTCGCCAGCTCAACGCGCTCGCTCAGCACGTGGGTCAGAGGCTCCGCTCGCTCGGCGCCACCAAGGAGATCGTGGATCGCGCCTCGGTCCAGCTGAACCAGGTCAATGAGCTCGTCTGGGAAGTCGATCGCAAGATCAAGAAGATCAACGAAGAGAGCCAGTGGATCAAGGAAATCGAGGGCAGCGTCGACCGATTCCAGGAGCTCGCGAAGGAGTTTGCCTCGACCCTGGAGACGGGCAAGCAGCAGAAGCACCAGTTCCAGGAGGAAGGGGAGAAGCTCAAGGTCGCCATCGCCGGCACCCTTTCCCAGATTCAGCAGCGCCTCGAGAGCGCGATTCTGCTCAAGGAAGAGGTCGAGGTTGCGAACCAGCGGGCGCTCGACGTCTACTCGAACATCGCGAAGCTCGAAGAGCACATGAAGGCTCTGACCGCGAGGGACGAGGACCTCAGGCGCGCGCTCCAGCAGGCGGAGGAGCTTCAGGCGAAGATCCTGAAGCAGCAGCGGGAGGTCGAAGGTCTCGAGTCCAAGGTCGAGAGTCTCAAGGTCTTCGAGAGCCGGCTCGACTCGATGAAGGCCGTCACCGATCGGGTATCCGCCCAGGCGGCGGCGGTCGCTGCCAGCGAGGATATGGTCAAAGAGACCCGGCGGCAGCTCTCGGAGTTCGGCGAGGCCCGCGCCGAGATTCAGAGCGAGCTCGAGAATCTTCGCCGCGCGCAGGAGGACGCCGAGAAGGCACGCCTGCTCCTGAGCGATTTTCGCAAGGCGAGCCTCTCGGCAGAGGCCGCGATTCGGGAGATGACGCCGCGGCTCCAGACGGTGGACACCGTATCGACCCGCATCGCGACCCTGGACCATCTGGCCACCCGGCTCCAGGAGAGGGTGGATGAGCTGAAGCCGCGCGTCGAGTTCGTGGAAAGCGTCGAGTCCCGGCTCAACCGGCTCAGTGAATCGAGCCGGGAAGTGGACCAGCGCATCGACGGCCAGCTTGCGAGGAAGGCCGAGCTCGAGGCGATGAAGGTCTCGCTCGATGGCCTCTCCTCCCAGGTGAAGGACGTGCAGGAGCTCGTGCGCTCGCTCAAAGAGAACAAGACGCTTCCGGAGATGGAGGGGCGAGCGCAGGCCCTTTCGTCCCAGCTCGAGCTCTTCCAGCAGAAGCTCGAAGGCTTCGAGCTCATGGAAAAAGTCATGCAGGATCGGGAGAAGAGGGCGGAGGAGCTCGTGGTTCGCCTCGAGGCGCTCTCGACCGCGATCGGACAGCAGGGTGAGCGGGTGAGCGTCGTGAGCCGCGAGATGGGCGAGCTCAACCAGAGCCGCCGGGAGTGGCTCCAGGAAGTGCACCGGGTCTCGGACCAGCAGAAGGGGATTCAGGAACAGGCGTCGGCCGCGACCGTGAAGCTCGAGGAGCTTCAGGCTCTCGCGGTGGCGCTCGAGGACAAGCGCGCGAAGCTCGCCGCTTCGGAGAGCCGCATCACCCAGCACGAAGGCCGGCTCGAGAGGCTCGAGGCGTTGCTCTCGGGCCTGGATCACAAGATCGTGGAAGTGGAAACCCGGCAGCAGTCGGTGGAACAGGTGAAGCAGCAAGTCGAGATGCTCTTCGAGTCCACGGAAAAGACGCGAAACGACGCGATGGCGGTCCTCGGGGCCCGGCAGGAGATCCTCGACACCCGCGGGAAGCTCGAGCTTCTCCTCCGCGAGGCGTCGGTTCTTGGCACCAAGTACGACGGACTCGACCGCAGGCGAGAGAGCGTCGACCAGGCGCAAGCGAAGATGGAGCACCTCGCGAACGTGATCGCCGACGTCGAGGCCAACCTCGAGAACCTGAAGGAGCAGAGGACCGTGGTGGAGCACGTGGCGGAGAAGCTCGCGCGGCTCGATTTCGCGCTCCAGCGCGCCGAGGCGGCGACCCGGGAGCTACGCGAAGAGCGGGCCCTCGCGAGCCGGATCTACCGCAGCCTGCAGCAGCAAAAGGCGACGAATCCCGCTCCGGGCCCGGGAAAACCCCCGACGAAACGGCACTGAGCCCCACCTCAACGTTTTCGGAGTGACGGTCCCTCGATGGAGGTATCCTTCCTCCACCCGGGTCAGACGGGGAGGAGGGACCGATGACCGAAGAGCCCAGCCGTCCACGCGGACCTATCGATCCCCTCGTGGTACCGCGTTTCGCCGGACCTTCGACTTTCGCGCGCTTGCCCACCCTCGACGAAGTGGGGCGCGCGGACGTGGCCGTGGTCGGCGTGCCGTTCGACAGCGGGGTGACCTTTCGACCCGGGGCCCGCTTCGGGCCCATCGCCGTGCGCCAGGCTTCACGGCTGCTGAGAGGCTACCACCCTGGCCTCGAGGTCCATCCCTTCGCGTCCATGCAGGTCGCCGACGCCGGCGACATCGCGTGCAATCCCTTCGATATCCAAGAGGCCATTCGCCAGATCGAGGCGGGCGCAGAGGCTCTTTACGAGCGCAGCGAGAGCTTCGTCGCGATCGGCGGCGATCACACGATCGCCTTGCCCCTTCTGCGCGCCGTGAGAAAACGCCACGGCGCCCTGGCGCTCTTGCATTTCGACGCCCACCTCGACACCTGGGACACCTACTTCGGCGCCGCCTACACCCATGGGACACCCTTTCGTCGAGCTTTCGAGGAGGGCTTGCTGCACGAGGACCGGTCCATGCACGTCGGCATCAGGGGCCCTCTCTTCTCGCCTCGGGATCTCGTGGACGACGAGAGCTTCGGCTTCCGCATCATCACCGCCATGGACTTCGAGATCCAGGGACTCCCCGAGATCGTCGAGCGTGTGCGGGCACGAATCGGGGAAGCGCCCCTCTACGTGAGCATCGACATCGACGTCCTCGACCCAGGCGCGGCGCCGGGAACGGGGACGCCCGAGGCGGGGGGCCTCACGAGCCGCGAGCTTCTCGGTGTGCTGCGGGGGCTCCGGGGGCTGCGCCTGGCGGCGGCCGATCTGGTGGAGGTGGCGCCTGCGTACGATCACGCGGAGGTAACCGCCATGGCCGCGTCCCACGTGGTCTACGAGTTGATCTCGCTTTTCGCCGCCCATCGAGCCGATTCGAAAGGGGACGGAGACGAGAGGTCGCTGAAGTAGATCGTTGGAGCGAGTCAGTCGACTCGATGGCTGAAGAGTTCGTACGCGCCCTCCGTCTGCAGAATCGAGCCGAATACGTCGAGGGCGTTCCCGAGCTCGTCGCGCAGGAGGACCCTGGAGTCACGATGCATCATCAGGTAGACGCAGCCGAGGAGGGTGTCTCCAGAATCTCTCGCACATTTCGCAGCAGCTCTTCCGGAGTAAATGGCTTTGGCAGGAAAGCCATCCCCGGCTCGAGGGTCCCGTTCTCGCCAAAGGCGCGATCCGAGTAGCCCGACGTGAAGAGAACCCTGATCTCGGGCCGCAGCTGCGACACCTGGAGGGCGACCTCTCTCCCTCCCATTCGCGGGAGCACCACGTCGGTGAGGAGAAGGTGGACTGGACCTTGGTGTTGCTGGAGCGTTCGCAGCGCTTCTTCCCCGTCCCCCGCCACGAGAACCTTGTACCCGTTTCGTCTCAACACCGCGTGGGTAAGTCTTCGCACGGCCTCCTCGTCCTCGACGAGGAGGACGGTCTCCGTTCCCTTCGGCGCCGCGGCCAGCGAGGCGACCGCTTTTCTCGCGGGCGCGGCGGGTTGGTCAACTCGGGGGAGGTATACCTTGAACGTGGTGCCGTGCCCGGGCTCGCTTTGAACCCGGATGCTCCCTCCACTCTGCTTGACGATTCCAAACACCGTCGAAAGACCGAGCCCCGTCCCCTTGCCCTGCTCTTTGGTCGTGAAGAAGGGCTCGAAGAGATGAGAAAGGGTCTCGGAGTCCATGCCGATCCCGGAGTCGCTTACCGAGAGGAAAACGTGCGGACCCGCATGGGAATCGGGGTTCTCCTTGACGTAGCTCTCGTCGAGAACGGCGTTACCCGTCGAGAGCGCGAGCTTTCCTCCCTTGGGCATCGCGTCACGGGCATTCACGGCGAGGTTCATGATCACCTGTTCGATCTGGCCTGGATCCGCCTTCGCGTTCCCGAGGTTCGGGTCCAGGACGGTGACGAGCTCGATGTCCTCGCCGATCAGTCGTCCCAGCAGCTTCCTGGTTTCCGAAATCGCGTCGTTCAGGTTGAGAACGGCAGGCGCGATGATTTGCTTCCGGCTGAACGCGAGAAGCTGGGAGGTCAAGGAGGCGGCTCGCTCCCCCGCCTTCGCGACCTCTTCGACGTCCTTCCGGAGGTCATCCCCCGGGGGTATCCGCACCAGCATCAATTGGGTGTAGCCGCCGATCACGGTAAGGAGGTTGTTGAAGTCATGAGCGACGCCTCCCGCGAGCCTTCCGATGGATTCCATCTTCTGCGCCTGCCGGAGCTGCTCTTCGAGAAGCCGGTGCTTGGCCCGATCCTCGGCCTCCCTCAAAGCCCGTCGGACCTTGACGACCAAACCCCCCAGACGCTCCTTCACCACGTAGTCCGTCGCGCCGTTCTTGAGGCTCTCGATCGCCCGTTCTTCTCCGATCGTTCCCGAGACGAAGATGAAGGGGACCTCGGGAAGGACTTCCCGGACCGTCTTGAGGGCCGTCAATCCATCCATGGTTGGAAGGGAGTAGTCGGAGATGACGAGCTCGGGGTCGAAGGCTCTCAGCGCGCGAATGAGGTCTTCACCGGTCTCGACGCGCCGGGCCTGGATGGACAGACCGCCGTCTCGAAGCGCGCTTTCCTCGAGCTCGGCATCGAGCGCCGAGTCTTCGATGAACAACACACGGAGAGGCTCGTCCATGGCTACATCGCGCCCGCTTGAGTCTCCCCGAGCCCGTGTGCTTCGTCGTCCCGGGGAAGGGTGAAATAGAACGTCGCGCCTTCGTCTACGGCGGCTTCCGCCCACACCCGGCCGCCATGGCGCTCGATGATGCGCTGGACCAGGGCGAGTCCTACCCCGGTGCCTTCGAACTCCTCGTTGGTATGCAGCCGCCGGAACACGCCAAACAGCTTGTTTGCATGGTCCATGTTGAATCCCACTCCGTTGTCCCGCACGAAGTAGAAAGCTCCGGAGGCGTCGGCGCGGCCACCAATCTCGAT
>Ga0214473_10006553_pt1 | contig 13863 bp, 17 predicted proteins | sample RVTome_7_FD_203509 | JGI IMG/M metagenome (GOLD analysis project Ga0214473, IMG submission 203509) | Soil microbial communities from uranium-contaminated site in the Upper Colorado River Basin, Wyoming, United States - RVT98D197 | ecosystem: Environmental > Terrestrial > Soil > Contaminated >... | reverse complement strand
GGGCGCGTTCGGCGGCACGGAACGGGTGTGCCGACGGCTGGACATGCAGATCGCGTCCAATCCAGCGGTGCTCCAAGCGGAGACAGGCCCGGGATTGTACGAGCAGACGCAGATCAACGTGGCGGCGGCAGCGGAAAACGTGGTTTCGGGCGCAGGCGCTGTGCTCGGCTTTTCGCTGCCGTACCTCTTGATCTTTGGTGGCGTGCTCTGGTTCGCATTGCTGTCCCGGAGGCGCTGACAAAATGTCAGTCAGACGGAAACGGTGGTACTACGGGGTGGGTGTCGGGCAACGGATTTTGCATGTGTTCAGTTCTGCAATGGAACCGACCGAAGCTTCACACGGCCATTGGGTACGATATGCGGTCGGACCGTATTCCAGTCAGCACGCGGCAATTGACGGTGCGCGGCGTAGCCAAGTCTATCCGGGCTATCCGGTCTTTGTGAAGCAGAAGGGACCATACTCCAAGAAAGTGTGGGACTGACATGCCTGATATACTCGGCTGGGATGCGACGCGCCCGTATGTCAATCGGGCGGACGCCGCATCCGACTACTGGAATGCGGGCTGTCCGATCGGCTACTTCGCGGAAATGGTGCCGAGAGGGACGCCGGGCAGCGTGGACATCGGGAACCCGGACGCGGCGGTACTGTGTCGGTCGGTCGAATCGACGACGCCGCAAGTGCTGGTGGCGGATGCGACGTCCTACGCGGTCGAGAACATGACACGCTTCAACGCGGCGCTGCTGGATACCATGCCGTCCACGACACCGTGGGCGATGCTGGCCCTTGTGGGGCTGCTGGTATGGGACCGGATGCAGCATCCGGGAAAGGGACGGTCATGAGTCGGCGTCGGCGCAATCCGGTCTACAAGAAGTACGGGGGGCGGGAAGGGTCCGGAGAGTTTCGCCACATGATGCTGGAAGAAGCGAAACTCCTGCACTACGGCGATTCGATTTGGGTGCTCGCACGAGACGGCAGCGCCCGGCGTGTCAAAGTCAATGGCGCCGTCCGGCGCTGGAAGCGGGAGCCGGACCGGATCGAAGTGCCGTTCAAGTACGGCATGTACGAGTACGGCACCTTGTACGCGCGTGACTTCGGCCCATCTGGCGACGTGCTGGTGGCGCTCTGATGCCGTGCGTACGAGCCGGGTTCGGGTGCGCGGGCTGTCCCGGGGCAGGCTTCGGCTGACCGGAGGCGTCGGGCGCGGGGCGCGCGCCGGGGATGGGCGATTTGGGGCCGCTGTCCAGCGGGACGTTGCAAGACATGGCCTCGCTCGGGCTGGTGATACTGGCGGCGATCTCCGTGTACCGGTTTCTCACGACGGGAAAGTAACGGAGGGGGGCATGGACGAGCGTAGCATCCTGTTTCAAATCACGGTGTACGACGATTTTTCCGTCGGGTACCCATCCAACATGAGCGAGTTGGAACTGCGCGGGTGGATGGACAAGGTGGTAGACGGGATCAAAGAGTCCATGAAGATGCGGGCGATGCTGGCGTCGAAAGGACGAGGCTGACAAAATGTCAACGGCGCTCAGTGCCAGCAAGGCACGGTTGATCCTGCACCACGGCTATGTGCATGATCGAAGCGGGCGGCGACGGACGCTCACGCCCGCACAGCAGCGGTACCTTGGAGCGATTGCCTCCGGGTATGCGCCGTGGTCCGTGACACAGCGGCGGGCGGCCATGAAGGCGACGGCGCGTCATGAAAATCCGGGCCTGACGCGGGCCTTGTGGAAAGGCGTCAAGCGGGGGTATCATGAGTACCGCGCGACGGGCTACGAGGCGAAGGCGGCGCGGCACCGGCGACTAGCGACGAATCCTCGGATGCAGGGCACGATCCCGGGTCGGGCGCTGGAAATCCGGTATCAGCGCACGGGCAGCCAGCCGGGACGGTACAAGCATCCGTTCGAGTCGCCGGTCCGGATGTATGCGATGAACGACGGGTCCGTGCTGCTGCGCGGGTCCAAGCGGCTGCACGCAGATGATCGTGAACGTGACTTCGACCAGTATGTACACCCGCAGCATCGACGGAGGAATCCCATGGCACGGCGTAAACGTCGCGCAAGTGGACAGATGGGGACCGGGACATGGCTGTTGATCGGCCTCGGTGCCTTACTGTTGCTGCGCCCGGGAAGTACGGGGGCGCTGATGACCGGCGGGGGCATCGTGTCGCAGCCCAATACCTCGTTCTGGTATTCGGACCCGTATCAGGCGGGTGGGAACGGCGCTTTCTTCATGGGCTCGCTGCCTCCGGGTTCGGCGCCGCCGTGGCGGCTGGCGTCGCAAACGGAAATCGTTGGGTTGGAAGACGGCATGACGACTGGGATGTACTCGGCGGCCGGAGGCGGGTTGTATGTGCCGTTCACGGAATCGCTGGCGGTCTAAGTGATGGCCGCCGTCACTTGTCCGGATTGCGCTCGCAAGATGGACGTGGAAGATCGGGGCCACGAAGGCGTGCGCGTCGTGCTGACCAGCCCGACGCCGCCCGCTGTGTGTTGCCAGAAGGCAGCCACGGCCAACTACTCCCGGACGGGCGTGTTTATCACGCCGGGGACGAACGGCTGACAAAATGTCAGCGTCGATGCGGGACATTCATCAGTGCGTCGTCTGTGGGCGCCGCCTGTCTTCGACGCGGCGCCATGTGGATACCTGCGGTGAACGCTGTTTCAAGATTCTGTTGCAACGACAACGGAGGAATCCCATGGTGAATCCGAAACGGCGGGTCTACCTGTCGCCGCACTGGCACCATTTCGTCAAGCGGAAGCCGCGCCCGAAGAAGAACCCGTATGCGCGCAATCCCCGGGGTGGCGGGGGCGGCATGATGATGTGGGTGCTGCTGGGTGGCGCCGCCTATCTGTTCTTGACGCCGGGCGGGCGGGCGCTCGCCGCCCGGTTCACCGGCGGCGGGGGACTGCCTGCGGGCGCCGTCCGGCTGGCGGATGGCACCTACCGGCTGCCCAGCGGACAGATCGTGGGCACACCCACGGCCGGATCGGGCAGCAATCCATGGATGGCGCCACTGGTCAGTCTGGTGCCGACGGCAACCTCGTGGCTCACGAGTTGGCTGCGGGGACTGTCGGACACGAGTAGTGCCACGGTCGCGGGGGGTCTGCCGATAGACACCGGCGGCGTGACGATGGGCACGCCTGACATTTTGTCAGGTGCCTACAGCTGGTCGATGGGCGATCCGTTGCCGGCCATTCCGGATCTGACGTTACAGGGGGGCGGCGAAGGCGGCTTTGACTTCTGGTCCGATATCGACACGTCCGGATGGTGGGGGCAAGATGCCCCGCTGTCGCTGGACGCGGGCCCCGTGCCGGTGTTGGATCTCAGCTTGTCACCGGGCGACTTCACATGGCCCGAATGGAGCCCGGAATGGGGCGCCGCAGGCGACGTGTCGGGCTTTTTCGGACTCGGCTACGCACGCCGGTTACGCCAGCCACCTAGCTACCGGTAACGTCTGTGGCAAAAGACGCAGGCAGCGGCGCGTGGCTGCTCGGGCTGGCCGCGCTCGGCACCATGCTTTGGTGGCGTGGAACTGTCATGGCCGGTTCCACGCTGCCGGGTAGCAGTCCGTCGGGTACATCCCCCCTCCTACCCGGCGGTCTGCTGCCCGTGTTGCCGCCCTTGCCTGCGTTCCCGTCCTCCACATCGGGCGTCGTGACGGCGGCCCCTCGCCCCTCCGTGGGGGTGTCTCCCGCTGCGCCCGGTGTGCGAGGATTTTCTTTATCGCCCGAAGCACAGACAAAGCTCGGGCTGTCAGTGGCAAAAGAAGTAACCAAGTGGTTCCTGACTCCGCTGGATGCCCCGACCATGGGGTTATCGCCTGCTGCCCAAGCCGCATGGACGGAATACAAAGTGGGGGAGTGGGCCGACTATTCCGGCTGGGTGCAAGAGCAAACGCCCGCGCTGGCAGTGGATGATCTGGTGCTCGCGGACAATGACGCTGTGCTCATGGCGATGGAAACCGGCGAAGGCTTGACCGGGGACGCGGCGGCGGCCGTCGAAGGCGGCATCGTGGAAGCGGCGCCGACGCTGAGTGAAGGCGGGATGTCTACGTTGTCCATCGCGCTCAAAGCGTTCGGGATCGTGGCGGCGCTCACCGATATGGGATTCGTGATCGCGGGCAAGCTGCCCGACGCGCAAAAAGCGGTCATTGCCACGCTCGACGCCGCTATCATCGGCGCCATGTTCATTCCCGTGTATGGCTGGGCCATCGGGCTGGTGCTGGGTGTTGTACGCGGCATCATCGGATTATTCGGCGCGTCCCTATTCGGCCCCGGTGATCTCTCGCATGCGCAACGGGAAGCCTTGGAAGTGCAGCGCACGGCCGCCGAAGGACTCAACCCGTGGATGCAGCAAGTCGCCGCCGCCATGACGCCGCGTGAACTGGTGCCGGTCTTGATTCAGTGGACGACCGGGTATTGCGGCGGCACGTCGTCGGTCGCCGTCATGACGTATTTGCGCGCGGCGGATACCGGTGTGACTCCCTATGTCGCCGCGCCGGGGTGCTACATCAACCAAAGGATGGCGTACCATGAGTGGCCGGATATGGCGGCCTTGGATCGGGACGGGTGGGCGCTGGCGCTGGTCAAGTACGGTCCCGTAGAAGTGGGCGTCAACGTCCAAGCGGGTGTCGCCCAGCATTTTCGCGACGATATGAACACCGTGGGGCTCGCGCTGCTGCAAAAGCGACTGGCCGCGTGGGGGGAACTGGTCGCGCAAGGCGCCACACTGGACGATCTGGACGCGCTGGCGTTGGAACAGCGGCAGACGCCGCACTGGAATATGGTCGCGGCGTTCTTTGGTGAACCCTCATGGCACGCGCTCGTCGGATGGCATGTACAGGATCTCTGGACCCGCTATCTTGTCACGTCACGGAGTGGGAGCTTGAACGATTTTGCCCGGAAGTCCGGCTATCCGACATGGCTGGCGATGCGGGACGCGGTGATGATCCCGTATGATCGGGTGATGTCCGCCGTCGTCGCCGTGGACGGCCAACTCAGCCGGTACGATGGCGTGTCCATGATGATGGACCCTCTCCCCGCTGGGACGACTCCCCACACGGCCTTGCGTACTCGTCTTGCCTCGCTGGGGGATCGCCTGACGGTCTTAGAAGCCAATTGCGGGCCATGGCAAACGGCTCAAGCGGCCGCCGCGCAAGCCGCCGCCGATGCGGCAGCGAGCGCGCCCGCCCCGTATTATGATACGGGCTCGTTCTAACGTGCAGTCAGGAGGTCGCACATGATTGTCGGAACCGGCGGGTTTGATCCGGAAGCCGCGATGACGGCCACGCTCGCACAGTTGACGGCCCGGCTGACGGCGCTGGTGACCGGGCCGTGTGCCGGGTTCATGGCCGCGCAGGCGACCATCATCACGCCACCCCCGCCGCCCGACCCATCACAGTATGTGAGTCCTGCCGATTTTGGGGGTGGGGCCGATGGAGGCGGCGATGGCGCTTACTAATCCGCCCGTCGTCACATCAGCGGTGGATGCGCTCCGGGCGTTCGTTCGACGCCAACCGGTGGCGTTTCCGCACACGGTCGCCGAGCAGTTGGCGCAATGGGGATTTTCAATTAGCCCGTTGACTGACAATGGTATCTCGCCGATTGACGTGCGACGGGCCACGCTGGCGGCTGACATTTTGTCAGGTGTCGGACGGGACTTTACCCTCAACGCGCCCGATCCCATTCAGACGCAGGACGACGACCAGCCCGCCGTGTCCGTGCCCGATCTGACGGTGCTTATCACGGGACCCCTCTCCGGGCAATCCGGTGACGGCACGCTCGTTGTGATCGCCCGACTCAATGTGGACGGCACCCCTGCGTATAGCAACCCGGATGGCGTGCTGCTCCCTCGGCGGTATCTGCCGACGAATGGTCTGACAGGAATGCGCGGATTCGGGCAGGCGGATCTTGGCCCGGAGCCGTCACGCGGCGTGGTCATCGCCACGGTGCCGTTATCCACCGCCAGTATGCAGGATCTTGGTGTGGCGGTCACCGCTGGACAAGTGGTCGCGTTCAGCGGCACCGTAGCCGGACAAGTGCTGGCCAAGGTGCCGTTCATTGGTGGCGTCGTGAGTGCGGCCTACTCCGGCGCAGAAATGGCCGAGCGACCCACCGGGTCAAACATCGTTCAGTTTATCGTGGACGTGGCGACGGGCGGCGGAGGGATCGCGGGACAGATTGCGCGCATTGCGGTACCGGGCCTCGGCACCTTGCAAGCGATCGCGGATTTCGCTGCGGGGGATGCCCGGAGCATCATGCAGGGGATTGCAACCGTGTTGACTGCTCCGGTCGCCATCCTCTACGGCCCATTAGGCGCGGCAGCACAGGGCGCGGCTCGCTGGTTGGCCGGGAAAGTGTACGACTGGTTCCATGAGCGTGAAGTCAATGCCGCATTCGACCAAGCGAGTGCCCAGCGCCAAGCGGCTGACATGCGCCGCGCCGAGCAATTGAGTTATTTGTCTCCCGACGAATACGGTCGTTATCTGGCCGAGCAGGAGCAAGCGGCGCTCGCACAGGACATCCAGAACTACGCGGCGGAACTCGCCGCCTATCAAGGCGCCGAGCCGACGGTCGCGGACGTCGCGGAGGGATTGGGAATCGCGCCCGATGTGGTAACCACTGCGCTGACGCCGCCGGTGGTCGTCGCTGATGTGGATATATATGAATCATACGATCAAATGTGCCCTATTGTGGACCCGACCGTGGGGCATTCGACGTGCAATTGGGGTCCGTGGGATGCGTGCGGCGTATGTGCGTCGGCTCGCATTGCGGCTGCCGAACGCATGGCTGAAACGACGGCAGCTGCGGAACCGGTGCCAGAAGCCAGCGCACCGGCACTCCCGCCTGCCCCCGAAGCCGCCTGACAAAATGTCAGCTTTTAGGGGCTGGCGAACAGACTTGACAGGCGGTACACTGGTCGTGCATCGAACCTTTACTCTCGGTCCCAAGAACAGGAGGCGCGTATGGCGCGGTGGTTCGTGAATCCTCGGCGGCGTCGGCGGACGAAAGGTCATCGGGCCGGTGGCGCGCAGCATCGCCCGCGTGTCAAGGTGTCGGGCCGACGCTTCGTGCTCGGCTCGCGGTCCCCGTACAAGGGGAAGATCCGGTACGTCAACCCCATCATCACCAACCCGTTCATCAGGGAGGTCGGCATGTTCGGGAATCCGCGTCGGCACCATCGGCGCCATCGCTACCATCGCAATCCCATCATCAGGAATCCCGGTATGGCGGCCGGGATGATGGGGGCGATCACGCACCCGATGACGTACATCAACACGGGCGTCGTCGGCAGCGTGTCGGCATTCCTCACGATCGCGTTGCCCAACATGCTCGGACTGTTTCCGGGCAACGACATCATGTCCAAGGTGCTACGGGGTGTCACCCGTGGCGCCGCAGCGGGCCTCGTCTACAACCTCATGAAGTCGGTCGCGCCCCGGCAGGCGAACGCGGCGCTGGTCGGCGGCATGATCGGGGCGGGCGGCGGCTTCGTGTTCGATCTGCTTGGCACCCGGCTGATTATCGGCGCGGGCGACACCACGCAGACGCCGGGCATGTTGCTGGCGGGCATCGGTAACATCGGTAACATCTTCGGCACCGCCCCTGCCGTCGCGGGCTACGGTGCCTACACGCGACCGATGGGGGCGTACTCGCGGCCGATGGGCGTCCTGCACGGGCGCGGCCTCGGCGGCATCTATGGTCCCGGCTCGCCGGTCGCACAGCACGCGGGTACGAGCGTCTACAACTGAGCATGTTCGTGATGCTCGCTCTGGCGACGGTCGCGGGGTACTGGCTGCGCGCCGCCGTCAGAGCGAGCCGCATTGCACATACGACGTGGCGGCGTCCCGGCGCAGGCCCGGACCCCTACGGCACAAGGAGTTACACATGAAAGGCTGGCTGACCCTTCGAGACATCACCGCCCGACACATGCAGCGGGTGGGCCTCCCGCTCCAACACATCGGAGAATTCCTCACGGACTCCGAGAAGTGGAGCCGCACGAAGGCGCTGGACTTCTGGCAGGCGGTGGACGCCCGCGCCATGGGCCCCGGGCAGCAGCTGCTCTCCGTGCTGCCGTCCAGCACGCAGAACATGCCGGACTTCTCCGCGTTCCAGAACGAGTTGCGGGGGTACAACGAAATCGTCCGCTGGCCGCTCTACTCGGCCAAGGCGTACCCGACGACCGGCACCACGCAGCTGACGTTCTTCGACCAGTCGGAAGGGCTGGCGACGAACGGTCGGGCGGATACCAACATGCAGGCGGCCAACCAGCTGCCCGGGAACCAGATGCACGTCGCGCTGTCGCTGCGGTTCATGGACATCGCGCCGTTCGCGGATGTCTACGTCGCGGGCGTAGTGGGACAGGTGGCCGCCGCGGAGTCGTACCGGCTGCTCACCAACCTGTGCTGGGCGGAAGTCACCATCAGCGACAAGATTTACCTGATCGCGGCGCCGCTCACGTTGCTGCCGTCCGGCATGGGCGTCGGTACCTTCGTGCAGAGTGCCGGCATCGCGACGGCAGGCTCGTTCGGCCACGTCAACAACGGCATCCCCTCCAACGAGGCGATCTACCGTCTGGACCCGCCGCTCGGCATCCTGCCGACACGCACGTTCAGCGTCACCGCCAACTGGCGGGCGGTGCAGACCGTGACCACGGCGCACCGGGCGTACATGCTGCTCGACGGGTGGAGGCTCCGCGCCGTCCAGTAACCGACGGCGGGCGGTTCCCGGGGCGGCTCGGGCTGACATTTTGTCAGTACGGGTCGTCCCGGTTTCACATACCATCAGCACACGGGGAACATTCACCCATGGCTGAGACATTGAGTGGCGGACCCAACTACGGACCCGGCGGACCGACACCGTACCCGTTGCCCGGCGTTCTTCCCGGCAACGCGATGGACCCATGGCTCGACTCGTCCATCGGTGGAGACGTGCGCGGGCCGATCACGACCATCCAGCCGAACGGCCGCATCCTGCGGCGCCCCCAGCGCGCCAAGTTTTTCACGTACGTCAATACCTTCGAGCCACTGGCCGCTGGCGCCGTCGCCGTCCGTGACAGCTTCCAAGTAGATGGGGATGCCAACTTCTGGATCTTCAAGCAGGCGGTGCTGGCGTTCACGGAAGCGGGCGCCGTCCAACGCGACGACACCATCGGGTTTGAAGTGAGCCCGATCTCAGAGGCGTACCAGTTCCAGCCGTTGTTCCTCGCCAACTTCGGAAGCGGGCGGTTTCCCAATCAGGAGTCACCGCCTATCATCCTGCCGCGTACCGCGATCTGGACGGCGGTGGCCAACTCGCGGAACCTCGCCGGGCTCCCGACATTCATCTTCGTCGCGCATCACGGCGCGAAGGTGTACCGGCAGCCGTTCATCCGGGCGCGGCTGTACCAACAGCAAAAGTTCTTCTCGTACCCGGCTAACTTCACGGCCAACGATGGCGGTGTCGGTACTATCCCAGCCGGACAGACCAGCATCGCCACCGTGCGCGTGGACGGCGGGAGTGACTTTGACGTGCGGCGACTCACGCTGGTGGCCGACGGGCCCTGCACCATACAGATCAAGTCGGACGACGACAACTGGTTCCAGCGTCCGCTGCGCGGAGAACTGCTCGGCCAGTCCGGCATCGTCGCGCCGTCCGTGGCACAGGGCGCGTTCTCCGGTGAATTGCCGTTCTGGCTCCCGTGCCCCCGCTTCGTAACGAAAGCCGGGTACATCAACGCGCAGATCACCAATTTGGATCTCGTCAACGCGATCCGGGTCCAGCTGATTTTCCACGGTAACCGGCTCTATCCCGGGGGAGGGCTCCGCTAATGCGGTCATTCCTGCGTTTCTGGCTTCCGCTTGTTCTCGTCGCCGGATTGACGGGCACGTTCGGCGTCCTGCCGCACTTGACTGCACAGCCCGTGCTGACCAACACGGTCGGCGTGGTAGATGCGCCGTCCGGGTCCGCCCCCAGCATCGTGACCCGGGGACTGGATGCGGTCATCGGGTTGGGTCTGACGCCCAAAGGTGGCGGACTCACCACGATCACCGGACCGTTGACCGTGACCGGCACCTTGATCGCCTCCGGCGGCCAGTCGCTGGGTAACGTCACCCAACAGCTGGTGTATAACGGCGTCGCCAGCTGTTTCTCGGACAACATCGCCACACCGATGATTCGGACTCGGATCGCACAGAGCGATTGGGCGCTGGCCCGAACCGCTGCCGGAGCCGAAACGCAGAACATCGAATGCGCGCTTACCCTACCGTCGCAATTGACCGCGAGCAAGGGCATCCGCATTGACAGCTTTTCCATCGTGCAGCAGATCACGGTCGTCGCGCTCACATCGGCCACATTTCAGGCGCTCGCGACCAACACGTACGCGAACAACGTCGCAAACAGTATCAACGCGACGTATGGCGGAGCCGTGACCATCGTATTGCCCACGGCCACACAAGCGAACCCCTACGTGACCGCCGCCACGCTCGCCACGCCCGTGTTCATGAACACGGGCCAGACGCAGATCGTGCTCGATTGGCAGGTGGTGATGGCGAACACGGGCGTGTACCGCGTGTACGCCATTATCGTCAACTTCACGCAGGCGCTCTACTAAGCTCGCGGAGGCACCATGAAGCGTGTGATGTCCGTCGCGGACTTGCTCGCCGTCTTTCCCAGCTTGGGCGGCGAGAACAACAGCTTTACCCGGACCCTGCTCGCGCATCTGACTCCGACCCCGTGGGACCAACCGTTCCATGAGGCGCTGCCGATCACGCTCGCGGCCAGCGCGACCCGGCAACTTGTCGTCCAGTGGCCGCAGGCGTTGCAGGAGCAGTCGAACATGGGCCGGTGTGCCATTGTGGACGGGATCGCAATGGGCACGTTGCTTCTGTCCGATCTCGACAACGTGCTCTGGTCCGTGCTTGTGGACGGCACGCCATGGCCGGGATTGGACAGTATCCAAGGCCCCTTCGGCGTGTTCATTTACCCGAAGCCGGTCCTGATCCCGCTCCTGCCCAGCCAGCGGGTGCAGATCGTCGCTTCGAATCTCACGCCCATCGCAATCCCGCAGGTGAGTGCGTACCTCATGGGACGCTCCTTCCCCATGGAAGCGGACGCGACGCACGCCGGGGGAGGCTAAGTCATGTATCGGGTCCCCACAGGGGTGGCGGTCACGATGGCGCTGGCGCAGGGCGGCGCGTTGTTCGGCGGCGGCGGGCTCGTGCCCCCGAATGCGATCCCGCTGGACGAGCCGGTAGACCGGCGGCTGACAACCATCGCGCCGGGCGGCTCGTTGACGATCACGCTGGCCGCCGTGCCGGTCGGACAGGTCGAGCAGATCACGGCGCTGGGCGCGACATCCAGCGACTTCACCGCATTGCGGACGACGACACGGGTGAACGGTGCCGCAGTGCCGCCGCTGGTGCTGGTGCTGGGCGCGCTCGGCACGCTGCAAGTCCCGACCCCGTTTGCGGCACCGATTGTGCTCGGGCCGGGCGAGGTCTTTTCCGTGCTGCTGGAAAACGTGGGCGCGGCGAACATCGACGTCGCCGCCCGCATCTTGGGATGGAGGGTCTAACCGTGTTTTCGCCTCGTGTCCGGTTCCTGCTGGCGCTGCTGCTCGGGCTGACATTTTGTCAGCCCGGTCTGGCGAACGCTCAAAAGTCGTGGCCCGTAGACAACGCGGGCGTGCCTGCCCCGCCCTGCACGGTCTACGATCCGACGACCAACACCACGAGCTTCTGTACGTCCACGACGCCGATCCCCGTCTCGTCGTCACCGACGACACCGGGCGGCGTCTCGCTCGGGAGTGGCGCCGCATATTTCGGCGGGACGTTCGGTACGAATACGGGGGCGGCCGGTCCCGCCCCGACAACGACGATTTTTACACCGGATAGTCTGCTCGGCGTCAAGGGCACCGGGGGCGCGATCGCTTCCTATCTCAGTCCCGACCTTGGGGCCACATGGTTGCGCGGCTCGGATTTGAACGGGGTTGGCGTCATGAACAACCCCGGCATTCAGTTGCATTTGACAACCAGCGCCACACCACGGTATTTGATCTCGGGTTCCGGCGCGGCCGCGTCCGTCTACAGTGCCGCAAACTTCACCGGTGTGTGGACCGCTTCGACAGGACTCGCCGCAAACCGCGTGACTGCGCTCGCGTCCCAAGGGTCCACGGTACTCGCGGTCCAGTCGAACGCAGCTGGCACGTTGACCCAAGCGTGCCGGTCTACGAATGATGGCGCGACGTTCGGATTCTGTGTCACCGTGGACCCAGCAGCGGGAAGTATTCCTGATACCGTTTCGCCCCTCCCGATTCTGGCCACACCTGCCCCGTCCATCTATATCGTCGGATTGACGAATGGCACCGTCTGGCGGACGGCGAACGATGGCGCGACATGGACGCAGGTGTTTACCGGCGTCGGTCGGAGCACATTGATTTGCCTCAGTAGCACCCGCTGCCTTGGTGTCAACAACGGGTCCAATGTCATTCTGTCAAACGACGCTGGCGTGACATGGGTTATTTCGACAACCACTCCCGCCACAACGGGCTCCATTTTGACCATGTGCGGGTATGATGAAAATACCGCCACCGCCATCGGTACGATTGGATTGCCCACGGTTAGCGGCTCCACTACCACATCGCCCATGCGAACTGTGGATGGCGGACTCTCCTTTACGGCCGTCCCGGTCACCGCGAGTCAGGGGGTCACGCTGCCGATGGCGGCTATCGGCCCCTGTACCGTTCGAGGCACTGAGTCCTCGTTTGCACTCTCGGCAATCGGCTTCGTGTGGACGTTCTATGGCGGGCCGTCTGGACTCGGCAGCATCATCGTTCAATCGGGCGCGCGTGCGGATGCCTGCAATCTCGGCGTGACCGCGACCGGTGTAGCTGGCGCCGCTGTCACGGCCACGCTTCCCATCGTGTCGGGTTTCTATCACTACATCTGCACCATCGAAATCCGACAGTATGCGGCGGCGGCGCTCGTGGGCGGGGCCGTCCCCACGCTCGTGACGTCTACCAACCTGACAGGTAGCAACGCATGGACGTTTCAAACTGCGCTCGCTATCGGGACCAGCGAAGTCCAAACGATCACCGGGCCGACGCCGATCAAGGTGGCTAATAACTCAACCACAACGACAGTGGTGGCCCCGGCCACCGCGAACGTCATCTGGCGGATCAACGTCTACTACTACACCGCTGCACAGTAACATTCTGTCATGCGAACACTCTGGTCCAGCGTAGCGGGCATTGTCATGGTCGTCGGCACCATCGGCGGCGGTGTGTGGACGCTCGAAGTCCGGTACGCGAAAGCGGCCGAGTTGACGGTCCATATCGCGCAGCATAAAGAAGCCGTCAAGCAGTTCAACATCGAAGTGTTGGAAAGCCGCCGTCAGGCGTTGCGGGCCCGGATCTTTGAACTGGAACAGGCGGCCAAGACGCGCAAGGGCGGACTGACGCCCGAAGAACAGCGGTATTTGGACGAGACGCGACAGCTGTACCGAGACACGACGGACAAGATCATGCGGGTATCGGCCCAATGATGTTTCTATACGCATTTTTGATCGGGCTGATACTTTCTCAGCCTGTGGAAAGTGGTGCCCAACAGACACACGACACGACCTACGATAGTGTTTCAAAAATCACTACGTTTTCCCCTCCGGTGGCGTGTGATAAAATTGTCTCGGTCGTCTCAATAGCGGGCAATGGGCTCACGGCTACGATCCCGGGTGAAGCGGGAAAATTCCACTACTTCTGTGAGATACGTGTCGTCGAATACGCGGCGGCTAATTTGGGTGGGGCCGCTACCCCTGTCACGGTCGCCACGACAAACTTACCCGGCAATTTTGAAATGACACTGGCGACCGGACTCACGATAGGGACAT
>Ga0214473_10006551_pt1 | contig 13863 bp, 13 predicted proteins | sample RVTome_7_FD_203509 | JGI IMG/M metagenome (GOLD analysis project Ga0214473, IMG submission 203509) | Soil microbial communities from uranium-contaminated site in the Upper Colorado River Basin, Wyoming, United States - RVT98D197 | ecosystem: Environmental > Terrestrial > Soil > Contaminated >... | reverse complement strand
GGCCAGAAGGTGGGATCCGGACTTCCACCAGTATTTCGTCTGGCTTCAGAACGCTGGGCTTTTCTCCTCTTCCGGTGAAGAACTCGGTTAAGGGAATGATCTTTTCACCGTTCGCCGAGGCGATTTTCACCTCGGCTCCCAGCGCTATCAGAACTGGACCAAGATCACCCTGGTAAACCGCCTGGCAACGCCTGCTCTTCTCGACTGCGTAGCAGATGTCCCCTCCCCGCTTGAAGCAAGCCCTTTGCGGGCTTCTCCAGAACTCAGACTGATTGTGGTAAATGCATCGGGTGTCAAGACAGAGGTTTCCTCCGATGGTGGCTCCATGGCGGATAGGGGGAATGGCCACAAGTTGGATGGCCTGAGCCAGGGGGGCGAACTCGTTTAAGACCAAGGGCGATTTCTCCAGGGTCTCTAAGGTGACCATAGAACCGATCGAAAGTCCGCCGCTCTCGTTTCGGGCCACGTAATCCAGCGCGGTCAATCCCTTCAGGCCTATAACAACGGCGGGCGTGCTGAGTCTGTAACGAAGGCCAACCATGAGGGCAGTGCCTCCGGCCAAGAGGGCTGCCTTCCTATCATGCTCTCGAAGGATGGAGCAAGCCTCTTGAAGTGAGTGCGGTTGGATAAACTCGAACTTAGGCAGTTTCATTTCATTCCTCCCGCTCTATTTCTCCCCCAGAAAATTTGCCTGGGTCTTTTCCATTCTATAGCGACAATCAGTTGGTATATTTACATAAACGGAATGAGCCTTCTTTGTCAAGATAACGTTCTCTGGAATTATTTCACAAATTTAAGCTAAATGATTCCAATATATTAAATTTCTAAACCTATCTAATATAATGAATTAAATAAATTATCAAAAAAATTAAAAATTGAAAAAGGAGGTTTATAGTGTATACTGTATACAAATTTTCGGTTTTTGTCAAGTTTAAATTTTGAGACTTATCAAGTTTTTGCTTGACAAATATTAGACTCTTGTTTAATGGATAGAGGCGGGAGTAAAAAAGAGATGAATTCCTTAGAAAATGTTAAAATCCGGACTCTGAAGAAGGAAGACCTGGATGCCATCGTCGAGATTGATGAAAGGGTTCTAGGGGAGAACAGGAGGAATTACTGGGAGAGGAAGTTGGAGTTGATGAACAACAAAGCTTCGCAAATCTCGTTGGTTGCCGAGTTGGAAGGGAGGGTTGTGGGATTCATTCTCGGTGATATCAGCGGTTGGGAATTTGGAGTACCAGAAACCATTGGTTGGATCGATACGATCGGCGTTGAGCCAGCCTGTCAGAAAAAAGGCTTAGCAACTGCTTTAGCTTGTGAGTTGGTCCAAAATTTGAAAAGCTTCGGGGTGAAGACGATCTACACCCTTGTCAGTTGGAACGATTGGGATCTCCTCCAATTTTTTCATGCGATGGGATTTTCAAGAGGGGATATGATCAATTTAGAGTTGAAGATTTAATTCCTCCTCCCACTTTCAATTTCAATTGATCCCCCGGCATCAATATTTTTTCTGGATCAAGGTGATTCCAGCGGCAAAGGGCGCCCGTGTTCACTCCCGTCTCATTGGCAATGCTCCATAAAGTATCCCCCTTTTTGATCGTATAGGTCGTTTCAATCGTTTTCGAATTTTGATTCATTCGGTCGGATTTTTTCATTGCCGTTGAAGTGGGTTTTATTTCCTTTCCTTTCGGCAGGGGGATGAGAAGGTTCATCCCAATAGAAAGTTGGCTCTTCTTATTCAATCGGTTGATTTCCAGGATCGGTTCGGGATCGATCCGATAAAGTTTGGCAATTTTTGAGAGAGTATCCCCTTTTTGCACCATGTGGGTTTTGAATTGAAACTTTTCACCCGGGTAGAGAATTTCAAAATTTTTCAAAAATAGTTCTTTTTTTCCAAAAGGAATTTTAATCTCATAATCCGGGAAGTTAGGAGGAGTGCACCATCTCGACAATTCAGGGTTGAGTTCCTTTATCTCTTCGATAGTCACTTCGCAGACCTTGGCGATCAGACGAAGGTCTGTGACTTCAGAAACCTTTACTTTATCATAGCTGAGGGGTTCTTGGTATTCAATGCCAACAAATCCATATTTCTCCGGGTCCTTAGCGATGAGAGCAGCGGCAATCATCTGGGGAACGTAGTCCTTCGTCTCCCGTTTCAGGTACCGATATTTTGTTAATTCCCAAAAGTCCTCTGTCCGATAACGCTTCATCGCTGTGGCAATCTTTCCTTCACCGGCATTGTATCCGGCAGCGGCGAGATACCAACATTCAAACATATCGTAAAGATCTTTAAGATATTTAGCGGCAGCGATGGTGGATTTCTCAGGGTCTCTCCTTTCATCGATCCACCAATTGGCCCTCAATCCATACCTCTTTCCTGTGGGGTAAATGAATTGCCACGGACCGGATGCCTTGCTCCTTGAATAGGCATAAGGATTGAAGCCGCTCTCGATCAGTGCCAAATAGACAAGGTCTTCTGGAAGACCATTTTCTTTCAGAAGACTTCTCATAATGGGAATGTATTTTTCTGATCGTGTCAGCCAATTGGAAAAAGCCTTCCTGGCTGTCGTTTGAAAATATTGGATAAATTGTTCCACTTTTGCATTGATCACAATTGGGATGTCGAATTCCTGTGGCTGCTTAGGCCGATCTTTTGGGAGGACCTCGAGGCCGAAATCATCATTGGATTGGTCACTGATCGGAAGCTCTAAGCTCCATGCCGTGCGGGTTTCAGCGGAGGGAGCAGAAACAGAAGTGGTTCCTTCTTTTTGTGAGGAAGAGAGTTCCCGAGAAAAGAATCCCTCCAGTTCGGATTTCGTGAAGAGAGAGCTCTCTTCTTTTGTCAAGGAAGGATGGGAATAGGTTTTTTCAGAAAGGACGCCTTGGTGGGGGAGGCATGCGGAAGAGAGGAGCAAGATCATTCCCACCCCTAAAACCTTATGCATCATAAAATCCCTCCTGAGAATATGAGAAAATAGGGGGAATCCACAAATTATTTTAGTTTATTGGCATAGATTGCTTGGGTTTGTCAAGTTAAAATCTCAGAGAGCTCTGAGAAGCTACAACACACTCCCTCGATTTCAGAGATTTCTAGACTTTTTCGGAAATCTCGTTTTTAAGGATCGATCCCTAATCTGACTGGCATATTCATATCGGCAGACCACTCCACCCAGGAACCGCGGTAGAGACGAACATGGGGAAACCCGAGTACATATTTCAGGGTGAAATAGAGATGACTCGCTTCCCGTCCCGTCCGGGAATGGACGATAATCTCTTTATCTTTCGTCACCCCGGACTCTGCAAAGAGTTTCTCCAGATCCTCTTTTTTCTTCCAGACCTTTATATCTTCTCCTTCGAGAGTTGTTTCCCAAAATACGTTTTTGGCTCCAGGAATATGGCCTCTCCGGACTTCCTCACCCTCTTCGCCACTGTATTGTTTCGGGGACCGGGCATCCACAATCACAACGCCTTTGGCGCCCAACCGATCACGAACCCATTTCTTCTCAGCGAATGTCTCGTCGATGACTTTCCCAAAAAATTTTTTAGGGATGAGGGAGGGATAGGCTTGTGTTACAGGAAGCCCCTCCGAAACCCATTTCTCCCAGCCTCCATTCAGGATCCCCACTTTTTTGTGGCCTAAGGAGTCTAAGGTCCAAGCAAGGAATGGCGCATTGGGATCTGATTTTTCGGAATAAAGGATCACCCACATGGAGTTGGGAAGACTTAAATTGTCTCCTAATAATCTTTCTAAACAGATCCGATCGGGTGCCTGAGCTGGGACACCTTTTTCTGGAATCCGGAGGTTTTCAAAATGAAGATAGACGGCATTGGTAATATGACCTTTGAGATAGTTAGAGAGTGAAGTCCTCATGTCGATGATACGGATGGAAGGATGACTGGTCAGGTTTTGTAATTCTCGTGTTTCAATAAGCCTGGGATGTTCAAAATTTTTCATGGGAGGGGTTTTGGCATGGAGGAGGCCAGGAAGAAATAAAACCATTAAAATCAGGAATCCCCCCAGCTGGATAGGGTATCTTCCCTTTCCCATACCGACCTCCCTGGGATGTTCCACCTTGAGATATTTCATCTCTTCTGCTCCAACGCTTTTCGATAGAGTTGAAGATAAGCCTCTGACGATCTTTCCCAAGAGAAATCAGCCATCATGGCATTTCGGAGGAGTTGTCTCCAATGTTCCGGTTCAGAATAGATACGGATGGCCGCCTTAAGGGTGTTGAGGAATTCCTTTGCCTCATAGCGTGTAAATTTAAAGCCATTTCCTTTTTTTGTAGCAGGGTCGTAGTGAATGATGGTGTCGTCCAGCCCTCCGGTAGCACGCACTACAGGAATGGTTCCATATTTTAGACTATAAATTTGATTGAGGCCACACGGCTCATATTTGGATGGCATGAGGAAGAGGTCTGCTCCCGCTTCGATTTTATGAGCCAGCCGGTCATCATAAGCAATTCGAACGCCAGCTTTTTGAGGATATTTGTGAGCCACTTGGGTAAAGAGATCATGATATTTCTGTTCCCCTGTTCCCAGTAGAACAAATCCAATATCGAGTGAGAAAAGTTCGTCTAAGATTTCCATCAGAAGGTCGAATCCCTTCTGATCAGCCAGTCGAGAGATCATTCCTAAAAGAGGAACGTTCTCAAGGGAGGTGGGGAGATGGAGTTCCTTCAGAAGATCTTTTTTACATTCTTTTTTCCCTGAAATATCTTTCAAATCATATCGGGTAACGAGGTGGGAGTCATGGGAGGGGTCCCAGTCCTGGTAATCCACTCCGTTGAGAATTCCATAGAGGCTTCCCCTTCTCTTTCTCAAAATGCCTTCTAATCCGTAACCATATTCAGGGGTTTGGATCTCTTCGCTATATTTTTGGCTCACGGTATTGATCGCATCGGCATAAACAATTCCCCCCTTCATGAAGTTGATCCTCTCCCAAAATTCGATTCCCTCTGGATTGTACATTTCCGCTGGAAGGCCAGTCAGGGCGAACTTCTCCTTCTTGAATATTCCTTGGTAGGCAATGTTATGGATGGTGAATACGGTAGCCGTATGGGAAAAAAGAGGGTCCTTCTGGCAGACCGATTTGAGATAGGCGGGGATCAATCCGGTTTGCCATTCATGGTGGTGGATGATATCAGGGGAGAACCCACTGTGCTGACAAAAGATGAGAACGGCTTTGGAGAAGAAGATGAAACGTTCTGCATTATCAAAGTAATCACCTTTGGGCGTGCTGTAGAGATATTCCCTGTCAAAGAACTCTTCCCGGCCAATGAAATAAACTGGGATATCTTGGTCGAGATGGCTTAAGTAAATATCTGCCTTGAGTTTCTCATCTCCGATGGGGATCTCAATTTCTTCACCTAGATATTGAAGGGGGTGGCCGGATCCCTTCACCATTCGGTAATAAGGCATGACTAATTTGATTTCACAACCCATGGCCCGAAGAGATTTGGGAAGGGCCCCTGCCACATCCGCCAACCCTCCTGTCTTGGCAAAAGGGACAGCCTCAGGCGTTGCAAAGAGAATCTTTAGAGGTTTATCCATAACTTGCTCCTAAAGGAAGAGAGCCTATTTCAAATTGAAAAATGCAAAGTGCAAAGTCCAAAATGGTGTCAAAAAGCTTTTTTTCATTTTTCAATTTCCATTTTGCATTTTGCATTGGGATTTTTGTCCCCCCAGATCAGGACCCGGTGTGGGAACGGGATTTGAATGCCTTTTTCATCAAATCGATTTTTAATCCTTTTCCGCAATTCCCTTCCCACATCCCACTGTTTTAAAGGGACCGTTTTCACCACCATCCGAATGACCAATTGGGATTCCCCGAATTTTTCCACTCCAAAGATTTGTAAGGGTTCGAGGATGGCGCTCTTCCAGGGCTCTTCCGCTGCCAATTCCCTCCCGATCTGTTCGAGAAGATCGATGACCTGATCCACATCTTCACGGTACGAGATGCCGACGTCCAAAACCGATCTTGCCCACTCTTTAGAGAGATTGCTGACAATCTTAATTTCACCGTTCGGGATAGTATGAACTTTTCCCTCCAAGTCTCTTAGAACTGTTCTTCTCAAACTCACTGATTCGACCAGACCGGATACCCCTGCTGCCTCGATCACATCTCCGATTCGATACTGGTTCTCAAGAATGATGAAAAACCCACTGATCACATCTTTGACAAGGCTCTGAGCCCCAAAACCAATAGCTAATGCCCCGATGCCGGCAGTCGCTAATAAGGGACCCAATTGGATTCCCAGTTCTCCAAGAATCATGAGGAGGGCAACAAAGTAGATGACAATGCGTAGCGCATGCCGAAGGATGGTCCCTAAGGTATGAGCCCTTTTCTTTACCTCTGCCGCCTGGAGAGGGTCCTTTTCCGGGACAAACTTCTCGAGCCATTTCACAATCCATTTGGACATCTGAGAGAGGATGATGAGAGAGATGAGGATCCCGAGAACCTTGATGCCGGAAGTGGTGAGCCAAGTAGTAATGTTTTTGAAGATTTCAGGCATGGTGGCCTTGTTAATTCAATGCCAAATTTTAAAATCCCTGCCTGCCCTGTACTAGGTTAGGTTCAGGGCCTGTGGCAGGGAGGAAAAGGGAAACCTGAAAGATTTTGCAATTTGCAACCTAAAAATTTGCATTTTGCATAGAAGGTCAGTCCATTTTTTAAATGGCTGACCTGGTTTCGAGCCTATTCGCCTTTTTCTGTTTTCCGGATGACCTTTTCTAAGCGGTCCAGAGCATCGGCAGTTTTTTCTCTTAAGGAGTCGGTCATCGTCACCAAAGTGTCTATCTGTTTCCTCAATTCGGGGGAAGAAGAGCCAGCTTCGATATGTCGTTTCAGTTCCGCAGTTCCCCCAGTACGCTGATAAGCGAGGATAGCAACGATGAGTGCAACCACTGCAATGAGAAGCGTGATACCCTCCATAATTAGGAACCTCCTTCAATTTTGGAATTAAGATAATTCATCCCTTCAGATTTTTCAACCGATTCCTTTTCAGGCTTCGAGTTAGATAATGGGACAGAAAGAGTATGAGGAGTGACAATCCCCACAGACATGATGGCTTTAATCGCATCTTCCACCGTCAATTGGGAAGGGAGCACCTTTTCTTTAGGAAGAAAGAGGAGGAAGCCTTGAGGTGGGACAAAGGCCGTCGGGACAAAAACGGTGACTTTCTTTTGTTGTGCCCGATCCGTCAATTCGTTTGTCACGAAGCCGAGGACATAATTTCCTTCTTGTGGGAATTCAACAAAGACAGCCTGTCGGAAGGAACCTTTTCGTGTGGCGGAGAAGGCATCGGTTAATTGTTTAGAAGAGGTATAGATGTTTTTTACCACCGGAATCGTAGCAAAGAGACGATCCCCCCAGTGAATCAATTTGCGGCCCAAGACATTGGTGGTAATCAATCCAATCAGATAGAGTAAGAAAAAGAAGGCGATGGTCCCTACTCCGGGGAGATGGAAGACGCGATGGAATAAAGAGATGGTGATATCGGGGATCAGAGGCTCCAGGATACTATCCAGGGTGTTGAAGACGAATTTCAAGATGAGAAAGGTGATCCCAAGAGGCAAGATGACCAAAATTCCCGTAAAGATCTTTGTTCGAAGATGTTTAAAAAATTTTTTTGTCATGCGCTCGATGATGGTAGCCCAAGTATCTTTTTTAAATCAACCTCCTCGACCACCTCCTTTTCCAGCAAGAGACGGGCGAGTTCTTCCATTTTGTCTTTCTTCTCAGTCAATATTTCTTTGACCCTTAGATACGTTTCATCCACAATCTTTTTCACTTCTTCATCAATTTGTTTAGCGGTGTCCTCACTATATTCCCTCGTGGGGAACAGTGAAGAGGGCAGGAAAAGAGGTTTCTTTTCTTTTTCGAAGGTGACGTAACCCAATTTTTCACTCATCCCAAATTCTTTCACCATGCTGGTAGCAATATCAGTCGCCCTCTGAAGATCGTTATGAGCACCGGTGGAGATCTCTCTAAAAATGATTTCCTCAGCAACCCTTCCACCCAGCAAGACAGCCAAGCGGTCCAGGAGCTCTGTTTTGGTCATCAAATAACGATCCTCTGTAGGCAACTGAAGCGTATAGCCCAATGCAGAGATCCCTCTTGGAACGATGGAGATTCGACGAACTGGATCGGCGTTCGGTAAGAGGGAAGCCACAATGGCATGGCCGGATTCGTGGAAGGCAACGATCTCTTTTTCTTTTTTTGACATCAGTCTTCCCTTCTTCTCCAATCCAGCTACCACACGGTCGATCGCTTCTTCGATATCCGCCATTTCGACAGCCTCTTTATTCTTACGGGCTGCAAGAAGTGCTGCCTCATTTACGATATTGGCAAGATCTGCACCCACAAATCCAGGAGTTCTTGAAGCAATGACTTTCAAGTCGACATCTGTAGATAATTTGACATTTCGGGCATGGATCTTTAGAATCTCCTCTCGACCAATGATATCGGGTCGGTCCACCACCACATGACGGTCGAATCTCCCCGGTCTGAGAAGAGCAGGATCCAAAATTTCAGGTCGGTTGGTAGCGGCCATGATGATCACCCCTGTATTGGGTTCAAAACCATCCATCTCGGCTAAGAGTTGGTTGAGGGTCTGCTCCTGTTCGTCATGTCGGCCCATGGGATTGACTCCGCGCGCCTTTCCAAGGGCATCCAGTTCGTCAATAAAGATAATACAAGGAGCATGGTTTTGAGCCTGGGCAAAGAGGTCTCTGACTCTTGCTGCTCCCACGCCGACAAACATCTCTACGAAATCAGAACCGCTGATGGAGAAAAACGGAACGTTCGCTTCTCCAGCGACCGCCCGGGCGAGCAATGTTTTTCCTGTTCCTGGCATTCCCACCAAAAGAACCCCTTTTGGGATTTTTCCGCCGAGACGTTGAAATTTCCCAGGAGTTTTAAGGAACTCTATAACCTCCTTCAATTCCTCTTTCGCCTCGTCAATTCCAGCCACATCCACAAAGGTAATCTTTTTCTCTTTCTCCGCATAGATTTTAGCCCGGCTCTTTCCAAAGGACATCACACTTGTCTCCGGTCCGATTCGAGAAAAGAGGATCCTCCAAAGGATAAAGAAGAAGACGAGAGGGATGATCCACGAAATGATGTTGGTCAGCCATTTGCTTTCAATCTTCCCTGTATATTTCACATGGTAAGTCTCTAATTCCTTCACCAATTCTGGGTCTTCCACCCGGACGGTCTGGAACTTTCGTTTAGCTTCTGTCTCGCCATTGATCGATTCCGGATTAATGGTGAGTTCTTTGATTTTGCCAGTCCTTAATAACTCCTTAAATTCACTGTAGGGAATGACCTCTTCAGGTTTTCTTGAGGTGAGATAACTCTGGATGAGTAGAATGATGAGAATGGCGATCACAAAATACCAGATTGTGAAGTGGGTCTTTTTAAGAGTGGGTTTCTTTCCCCCTCGATCTGAAGGTTCTTTGATTCGAAAAAGATCTCTCAGGCCAGAGGTAGGTTTTTGATCCTTTTTCATCTTAAGAATCTCCAAAGACTCTTCGGAAGATATCCTCGACATGTTTTAGATGAGTTCGGACATCGAAGAGGGCATCCAGTTCCTTTTGGGTCATGAGACGTTTGATGGTTTCGTCTTGCGAGAGAAGGGTTTTGATATCCTCACCTTTTTCCCAAACTCTCATCGCATTCCTCTGAACCACTCCATACGCTTCCTCCCTCGAAAGGCCTTTTTTAGTCAGATGGAGAAGGATCGATTCCGAAAAAATAAGACCTCCCATCTTTTCCAAATTGGCTTTCATATTCTCCGGATAGACGATGAGATTCTCGATCAAGGAGGTGAGGCGATTGAGCATGTAGTCGATCAGAATGGTGGCATCTGGAGCGATCACCCTTTCTACTGAGGAATGGCTGATGTCACGCTCGTGCCAGAGGGGAATGTTTTCCAATGCAGCCAAACTATAGGATCGCACAAGGCGTGCTAACCCAGAGAGGTTTTCTGAGGAGATGGGATTTCTCTTGTGTGGCATGGATGAGGAACCCTTTTGGCCTTTTGAGAAAAATTCCTCAGCTTCCAACACCTCGGTCCGCTGGAGGTGCCGGAGTTCCACGGCAAACTTTTCTATCGAGGAAGCCATAATCCCCAAGGTGGTGAAGAATTCAGCATGGTGATCTCTTTGAACAATCTGCGTTGAGATCGATGCTGGTTTAAGCCCTAATCTTGCGCAGACAAACTCCTCGATAGAGGGAGGAATATGGGCAAATGTCCCGACAGCCCCTGAGATTTTTCCAACACTCACAGTCTCTTTGGCTCTCTCCATGCGGACAAGATTTCGCTTCATCTCATCATACCAAAGCGTCATTTTGAGGCCAAACGTGATGGGTTCGGCATGGACACCATGAGATCGACCGATCATCAAAGTTTCCTTATATTGGAAGGCGCTTTTCTTCAATGCCTCTAAAAGCCGATGGATATCTTGAAGAATGAGTTCAGATGCTTCTTTTAAAAGCATGGCGAGGGAGGTATCGAGAATATCCGATGAGGTGAGACCATAATGGAGATATCTCGAAAGGGGACCGATTGCCTCCCCGACATTCGTCAAAAAAGCGAGGACATCATGTTTCGTCACCTTCTCTATTTCATCAATACGGTGGATATTAAAAGAAGCTTTTTCTTTGATCTCCCGGACAACCTCCGCCGGAATCTGACCTAATTGGGAAAGGGCCTCGCAGACCATGAGCTCAATTTGGAGCCAGGTTTCAAACTTCCTCTGATCTGTCCAAATCTTTCCCATCTCCGGCCGTGTATACCTTGGTATCATCTTGGTCCCCTCAGAGAATTTATAAAACACTATTACTGAATGGCGTTGAAAAGTCAATAAGAAACGGGTTGTTAAATATTGACAATTCCTTGGTTCAAATGCATATTAGAGCTATGATTATTATTAAGTCCCCCCGAGAGATTGAGCAATTGAAGAAATCCAATGCCATTGTGGCAGAGGTTTTTGAGAAACTGAAGGGGATGGTTTCACCAGGAATCACCACAAAGGAATTGGATCAGGTTGCTGAAGAATATATCCTCTCAAAAGGGGGTCATCCAGCCTTTAAGGGTTACAAGGGATTTCCTGCAACGCTTTGTATCTCTATCAATGAGGAAGTCGTCCACGGCATTCCCGGGCAACGCCGATTGAAGGAGGGGGATATTGTAAGCCTCGATGTGGGAGTCGATTTCGTTGGTTACTTTGGAGATGCAGCCATCACCTTTCCTGTGGGGGAGGTGGATCCGGAAGCCAAAAGACTTCTTGAAGTCACGGAGAAAGCTCTCACTATTGGAATCGAAAAGGCAAAAATTGGGAATCGGCTTTTTGATATCTCTTATGCCATTCAGAGATGGGTGGAATCCCATGGATTTTCTGTGGTAAGAGATTTCGTAGGACATGGAATTGGGAAAGATTTGCATGAGGAACCCCAGATCCCAAATTTTGGCTCACCCCATCAGGGACCGAGACTCGAGAAAGGTATGGTTTTTGCTCTGGAGCCTATGGTGAATGAGGGGACCCATGAGGTCAGAGTTCTTTCTGATGGGTGGACCGTCGTGACGGCCGATGGGAAACGCTCCGCCCATTTTGAACATACCATTACCATCAATGACGATGGGGCTGAGATATTAAGCATCCTTTAACACAAACGGTGAAATTGGTCTTTGGGTCACGGTTAGGAAGCCCGTTTGGTGTTAAGGTCAAAGGGTTACGGCTAAAAGATGTTTGAGACGAATCACATGACCCTTTAACGAAACGGGCATCGTTACCCTAACCTTTTGACGATTGACTTTTTTTAAGGAGGTAAAAGGAAGGTTATGTATCGTGTGGCTAAGAATATGGTTGACTTAGTGGGATATACCCCTTTAGTCAAGATTAACCATATCGTTCCCAATAAAAAGGTAAAGGTCTATGCCAAGCTGGAGCGGTATAACCCAGCCGGTTCCGTCAAAGATCGAATTGCAAAATATATGATTGAATATGGGGAGAGGGAAGGTCTCCTAACAAAAGATAAGATCGTCATTGAACCGACCAGCGGAAATACAGGGATCGCTCTGGCCATGGTCTGTGCGGTCAAGGGATATCGACTGGAATTGGTGATGCCGGAAACGATGAGCATGGAGAGAAGAAAGATCCTCACTGCTTTTGGAGCCAAGATCATCCTAAGCGAGGGGACCAAGGGAATGGATGGGGCGATTGATTTGGCCGAGGCGATGGCTAAAGACTCTAAATATTACATGCCTCACCAATTTGAGAATAAATATAATGTGCTTGCACATTATGAGACAACGGGTGAGGAGATCTGGAGGGCGACAAGAGGGAAAATAAGGATGTTTGTCGGGGGTATAGGAACCACTGGGACCCTCATGGGTGTTTCAAAACGGCTGAAAGAATATAACCCTGAGGTTAAGATCATTGGCGTGGAACCCTACCCCCATTCGAGTATCCAGGGTTTAAAAAACCTCAGCTCTCAGTATGTCCCGGAGATCTATGATCCCAACCGGTTGGATGAAAAGATCAATGTGAAAGATGAGGACGCCTTTGAGATGGCAAGAGTCCTCACCATCCGGGAGGGGATCTTTTGCGGAATCAGTTCCGGGGCAGTGATGTGGGGGACATTGCAGAAGACGATGGAATTAGATGATGGTGTGGTCGTGACTCTATTCCCGGATGGTGGAGAGAAATATGTGAGCACTCCCCTCTATGAACCCAGCAAATGTTTTGAGTGTCTGCAGAAGCATCGGATTCCCACCTGCATGACAGCGGAATATATCACGGCTCTGGAATGTCTGGTAAAAAATGGAGGCTGATCTCCATCATAATGTCAGCAATTATTTGTTCTAATTGTTGAAAAAGATGATGGATGTCTGAAATGTTACATGCTCTCAAAAGGCCAAAAATGACTGATTTGACAGCCGGATCATTCCTGATTCTTCGAAATTCTTTCTTTGGTAAAGGTGCAAAGCCAAGACCCTTTCGACTCCGTGATAAGCGAAATACTCAAGATTGGGAATAATGGATGTTGTCAAAAAAAGGCGGATCAGTAACGATTGCGTCCACGCTTTCTGTTGGAAGGTCGGGTTCTGCAGTAGGGACTCTTCGGTTCGGCAACATAGCTATCGAGAACGCTGCGGAAAGTCTCGGCAATTAGGGAAGATGAATTAGATATAGCCTTTTGCCAATTTGCAGGCACACGCCCAGCCAGAAGAAATAGGCTTTCAGACTCGATCTTCAAGGCATTGGCAACTGACTGTATGAATCCATCCGAAGGCGGGACAATTCCATGTTCCACACGAGAAAAATAGGCTGGATTGATTTGGTCAATCTCTGCCAATTCTCGAAGCGACAGACCAGCGGATTGCCTACATTGACGAAGATTACTGCCAAAGTCTATGTTTCGCATGATATTATTTGTTGACAGATTTGTCAACAAGAAATTTACCAAGAAATTTACCTTTTTACTTGGTTGGTGGGCAATGGCTCAAGTTTCAAGAAGGTTGTTCCATCAACCATTTCGGAAATGAGCGGATAGCCTGCCTCCTCTAAAACCTTAAGATCCCGATAAAGAGTTCTCTTTGTTACACCGAATTCTTCGGCTAATTCACCTATGGTGATTCCATGTCTGACTCCGAGGGTTCTCAAAATGCCCTGGACTCTGGCGGCTTGGCTGTATGATTTTTTGGTTGCCATATGTGCAGTCTACTAAATTGTGCTGAGGGGAGTCAACATTCGAGAAAGAGATCGTCCACAAATCAGCTTTCCACATTGGTTCTGACTGGTCCTATGATGATAAAAGCTTGTTAACGAGAATGAAGAGGGGTGTACCTTGTACGC
>Ga0214473_10006550_pt1 | contig 13863 bp, 9 predicted proteins | sample RVTome_7_FD_203509 | JGI IMG/M metagenome (GOLD analysis project Ga0214473, IMG submission 203509) | Soil microbial communities from uranium-contaminated site in the Upper Colorado River Basin, Wyoming, United States - RVT98D197 | ecosystem: Environmental > Terrestrial > Soil > Contaminated >... | reverse complement strand
GTGCGGAGCCTCACGGGCCGCCGTCGCTGGTGGGCCGGCGGGGCATCCCGCGCGCCGTCGGGGGACAGCAGGTCGGCCACCAGATCGTAGTGAGACGCGTCCGTCACCAGGGCGCGCCGGATCTCCCCCGGCCGCGCGGAGCCGTTGGCCAGGACCACCTTGCCGTCCACCTCGGGCGCCTGCCCCCACCAGCGCCCTTCGAGCAACAGGTCACTCTCGGAGCTCACGCCCTCCACGATCACGTCGAGCTCGTACCCGATCCGGCTGCGCAGCTTTCTCCTGCTGATCGCGCGCTGGATCGAGAGGAGCTTGCGCTGGCGGGCGCGGGCTGTCTTGCGCGGCGCGCGATCGGTCATGGTGCCGGCCCGGGTGCCTTCTTCGTGGGAGTAGACGAATACGCCGACATGGTCGAGCTCGGCCCAACGCAGGAAGTCGCAGAGCTCGTCGAAGTCGTCGTCGCCCTCGCCCGGGTGGCCGGCGATGAGCGCCGTGCGGATCACGACCGCGGGTACGCGCCGCCGCAGGCTCTCGATCAGGCGTCGAGGCCGCGCCCCGCCGTGGCCGCGCCGCATGCGCCTCAGAACGCGATCGCTCACGTGCTGGAGCGGCATGTCGACGTAGGGCAGGACGCGCGGGTGCTCGGCCAACACCTCGAGCAGGGCCGAGTCGAGGGTCTCGGGATACAGGTAGTGAAGACGCACCCAGCGCACACCCGGCACGTCGGCGACGGACCGGGCGAGCGTGGCGAGCCTGGGCCGGTCGGGGAGATCGCGGCCCCAGGCGATCGTGTCCTGGCTGACGAGGTTCAGCTCCACCACCCCCAGGGAAACGAGCTGCTCTGCCTCAGCGACCACGTCGGCCATGGGGCGCGAGCGCTGCGGCCCGCGAATGGCAGGGATCGCGCAGAAGCTGCAGGTGCGATTGCAGCCCTCGGCGATCTTCAGGTATGCGCTGTGGGGGGCCTGCGACAGTCGTCTCGGGTCGGAGGCGCGCGTGAGATGCTCGGCCGGGTTGCCGACGAGCATGCGCTCGGCATCGCCGTCGAGCACGCGCTCGAGGGACAGCATGTCGCTCGATCCGAGGAGATGATCGATCTCGGGCATGTCCGCAGCCAGCTGATCCGAATAGCGCTGGGACAGGCAGCCCGCGACGACGAGCCGGTCGCATCGCCCAGTGCGCTTGTGCTCGGCGAGGTCGAGGATCGTGCGGATGGACTCCTCCTTGGCCGCGTCGATGAACCCGCAGGTGTTGACGACGATGATCTCCGCGTCCTCAGCCCTTTCGACCGCGCGGAAACCCGCGTGATCGCTCACGCCGAGCATGATCTCGGTGTCCACCCGGTTCTTGGGGCAGCCCAGGCTCACGAAGTGGATCGTCCTGCCGGCCATCGAAGCGCCCACTGTGCCATGTTCTTGGGGGACACGCTCCCGGCCGCCAAAGCATCGGAATCACTGCGATAAACAACAGAAGCGTAACTGCACGGCGACAGCGTCCTACACATCTCGCCACGCCCTACGCCAGCCTCGACCCCGTCCCCGCACGCCGGCCGCCGCAGAAGACAGCATTGTCCCGGTGGATCCCGAGCCCGGTGGCGGGCCGACCCCGGAGCGGGCGTGGCGAGTGCCGGGCGGTCCCGAGAGAAGCCTTCCGCCCGGCCACGAGCCCTCGAGCGAGCGTTGCCCGGCCCTGCGCGAGCGCGTCGACCGGGCCGGATCTGCAGCGCGAGCGGCCCGCGCGGGGTCGGTCCGCCGCCGGGCGCACAACCCGAGCGGCCCGCATCGAGATGTGATCAATCATCAGGGGGAGCGTGTCCCCACTAGAGCAGGTAGGCGAGGCCGAGGGAGAAACGGACCACCTCGTGCCCATCGAACAACCGCTCCGGCGCGAATCCGTAGCCGCCCCGCACCTCGAGGAACAGCAGCGTGTCGCGGGAGACGAGCGCCTCGAGCCCGAAGATCCCCAACCCCGTCGCCCCGAGCTGGCGGCCCGCCCCAGCGCTTGGCGTGTCGTAGTAGACGAAGTCCCCGCCCGCGCCGAGGGTCACCGTGATGGCACCCGAAACCTGGGCGCCGGCGAGCAGGGCGAGCGTGCACGTGGCCCCGTAGCCGAAGGAGTGCGCGAAGGCGACCTCCTGTCCCGCCAGTGAGCCTTCGCCCATGAAGGCTCCGGGCTCCAGAGCGAGGGCCACATCGAGGTAGCCCTTTCCGAGCAGGTGCAGCCGCACGGGCACGCTGAGCCCCCCGCCCACGCCCGAACCCAGGCCCATCACCGGGGAGCCGTACAGCACCGACCCGCGGAACCCGAGGTTGAACGTCGACGACGGGGCCAGCAGGACCTGCGCCCAAATGCCCGGCCAGCCCACCCCGGCCGCTAGCGCCGTCTCGCCGTTCCCCATCGTTCGGCCGCTGATGATGGACATGTCGCCCGACGTCGGGCGGTCCGCCGACGCGGGCTGCGGTGCCGCAGCGGCGGCGAGCGCCATCGCGACCGTCCACGCGAGGAGTCGAAGCATCGGGCTCGCAGTATACCCCGGCCCCGGCGGCCGTGACGGGGAACCTGGCCCGTACTGGCGAGGCACTTGGCGTCCGATACGGCCACGGGTACGATGCATGCCGCGTCATGGGCCAGGCGGACCAGCTCTTCGCCCGCTTCGGGAAGGAGTGCCCCGAGGGAACCGTCCTGTTTCGCGAAGGCGACGCCGGTGATCACATGTACGTCGTCCAGTCGGGCAGCGTGCGCATCAGCAAGGAAGTGCACGGCGGAACCAGGACCCTCGCCGTCTTGGGGCCGGGCGAGTTCTTCGGCGAGATGGCCATCCTCAACAACAAGCCTCGGACCGCCACCGCCGAGGTCGTGGACAAGGCGCGCATGCTCCTGCTCGACGCGCGCACCTTCGAGCAAATGGTCGTGAGCAACGCCGAGATCGCCGTCCGGCTGGTCAAGAAGCTGTCCCGACGGCTCGATTCGGCCCTCGAGCTCGTCGAGATCCTGATGCACCGCGACCCCAAGGCGCGCGTGATCCTGGGGCTCTCGCGGGCGGCCGAGATCGAAGGTCGGCAGCGCGAGGACGGATCGGTGCTCGTGCCCAGCACGCTCGCGGAGCTCGCGGAGCATGTCGGGCTCGACGCGCAAGAGGTCACCGGCGTCCTGCAGCGCCTGTCCCGCCTGCGCATGGTCGACCAGGCGCCAGATGGGTTCGTCGTGACCGACGTACTGCGCCTCCACGAGTTCCTCGAGTTCCTCGAGATGCAGGAGAAGTTCGGGGACGAGGCCTGATGGATCTCACCGTTCTCGGCTGCCACGGGGGGGAGACGCCGAAGCACAGGACATCCAGCTTCCTCCTCAACAAGCGCGTCGGCATCGACGCCGGCGCGATCACGGGCGTGCTCTCCCTCGAGGAGCAACGCGGCATCGAGGCGATCCTCGTGAGCCACGCCCACATGGATCACGTGCGGGACCTGGCCACCCTCGCGGATAACCGCTGCCAACAGGAAGGCCCGCCGCTGCGCATCGTCGGCACGCCCGCCACCCTGCGCGCCCTCAAGAAGCACTTCTTCAACGATCACCTCTGGCCCGACTTCTCCCGCATCGAGACCGCTGCCGGTCCCACGCTGCGCTACGAGCCCATCGTCCCCGGCAAGAGCGTCGACGTGTGCGGCCTCGCCGTGACGCCGATTCTGGTCCATCACACGATCGAGACCGCGGCGTTCCTCGTGCAAACCCCGACCGGGTCCCTCGCGTACAGCGGCGATACCGGGCCCACGACCGCCTTTTGGGACGCGCTCAACGCCTGTAAAGACCTCAAGGCGCTCCTCATGGAGGTCTCCTTTCCAGACGAGCAGGACGAGCTGGCCCGCGTCTCTGGGCACCACACCCCCCAGACGCTCCACACCGAGCTCAAAAAGCTGAGGGGCCACGACGACTTACCCATCCTGCTCTACCACATCAAGCCCGTCTTCCACGCGCGTGTGGAGCGCCAGCTCGCCCGCCTGCGCGGACGTAACCTCACAGTGCTCCAGCTCGAGGACCAGTTCGTCCTCTGACACCGCAGAGCCCGCCTCCGCCCCGGCCGACCGTGACCTGCATGTCAGACCTCACCGCCCGAGGCAGGGCAGGCGGTGCAGAAAAGTTGCCACATTTCGCGCGATGCCTCTTCGTGGGGACGCGAGCCGACGCTGGTGTGGCCCTTGCAACCGGGGGGTGTCGAGATGGCGCGGACGAGAAGGCCGAGGAGACGAAGGGCGGCGGTAGTCGAGGATCGGCGCAGCCTGCTCCTCGGCCGCGCGCGCCGCTTCGCCCGTGCCGGCGAGTATCGCAAGGCGGCCGTCGCGCTCCGCCAGGCCGCGGTGCTCGCGGGCGACGCCGCGAGCTGGGTCAAGCTCGGCAGCATGCTCGTCAGGGCGCGCCGGCAAGGCGAGGCCCTCCAGGCCCTCAAGCATGGCCTGTGGCTCCATCGACGGGCGGGCGCGGCCGGTCGCGCCCGAACCGTAGCCCGCCTGATGGTCGAGCTCGGCTCCCCGGATCCGGACGTGGCCCGCCTCGCGGCGGCCTGAAGCGCTCGATTCGCGGATCGGCGTCGCCCTCCGCAGGGGAGAATCGGGCCGGTTGTGCGTACACTCACCCCGGTCCCGTCCGTCGGTTTGACACGAGGGCGGGTCTGGTCGACGTTTTCACGCCCGCGGGTGGCCCTTGCGACCCCCGCCGTCCCACTAAACTTGGGGAGGAATGATGAACCAGCGAAGTCTTGCTTGGGTGGCGGCGCTCGCCCTTCTGGGAGCGGTTGCCGGTGGATGCGGTGACGATTCCCGCCCGCGCTTCGATGCGGGTCCGGGAGCCGATGGCGGCGGTGGTGGCTGTCCACTGACGACGTGCGGGACCGAGTGCGTCGATACGCGCTGGGACCCGAACAACTGCGGTGGCTGCGCCCTCGCGTGCACGGGCGGCCAGCTCTGTAACGACGGGATGTGCGCGGGAGGCTGCGGTCTCGGGACCGTGGATTGCGGTGGACGGTGTGTGGACACGCAGGTCGACCCGAACAACTGCGGCTCCTGCGCCATGGCCTGCCCCACCGGCCAGGCCTGCGGCATGGGAACGTGCGTCCTCACCTGTCCCGGAGGAACGGAGAACTGCAGCGGGAGCTGCGTGGACGTCTCCTCGAACACGACCCACTGCGGCATGTGCGGCAATGCCTGCCCGCCCGGACAGGCGTGCTTCGGTGGCACCTGCGGCATGCGCCCGACGGTGGACATCGACGAAGACACCATCAGCGACTACGACGAGCAGCGGTCCATCGACCGCGACACGGACATGGACGGGACGCCGGACTACCTGGACGACGACTCGGACGGCGACGGGATCAGCGACGCCATGGAGGCCGGGGACACGTCCGTTTCGACGGCGCCGGTGGACTCGGACGGCGACGGCACGCCCGACTTCCGCGATCTCGACAGCGACAACGACGGGCTCACCGACGCCGAGGAGCTCGCGCTCGGCACGGACCCGACGCTCGCGGACACCGACGGCGACGGGGAGAGCGACGGCGTGGAGGTCTCGGGCGGCAGCGATCCGCTCGACCCGGACGACTGCATCACGTGCATGGGCGGCTTCACCTTCGACCTCGAGCCGGGCGGCATGGCCCGCACGGACACGCTGCAGTTCGATCCGGCGATCCAGAAGGCCGACGTCTTCTTCGTCGTCGACACGACGGGATCCATGTACGGCACGATCTCGGGTCTCCAGACCTCGCTCACGACGCTCGTCACGAGCATTCGGGCGACGATCCCGGACACAGCCTTCGGGGTCGCGCGTCACGACGACTTCCCCGTGAGCACCTACGGCAGCAGCGGCGACGTGCCCTTCGGTCTGCTTCAGCGCATCACGACCGTGGACGCCGATGTGCGCACCGGCGTCACGGCGCTGTCCCTGCACGGCGGCAACGACGGTCCGGAGAGCCAGATCGAGGCCTTCTATCAGGCGGCCACCGGCGCTGGATTCCGGTCGTCGACGGGCACGGTGTGGACACCGGCCTTCGTTGCGGACACGGGCTTCGACGCCACCCGCGGCCACGGCCGGATCGGCGGCGCGGGCTTCCGAGCTGACGCCCTGCCGATCATCATCCTCGCGACGGACATCACGTTCCACCGCAAGTGGGGTGACGCCACGCGGACCGCGGACCCGGCGACCTGGTGCGGGAGCACCATGGCGAGCGGTTGCGACGAGTACGCCATGGCGTCCTTCGGCGCCGCAGCCGACCAGCAGCCCAAGACCTGGGCTGCGACCCTGGCCGCCCTCAACGGCATCGGGGCCAAGGTCTTCGGTCTCGCCGTGGACAATGGGTCCGCGACGAGTGATCAGCGCGCCGAGCTCAGCGCGTTTGCGGTGCGCACGGGCGCGTGGATCGATCCCACGGGCGGCAACTGCGCCACGGGCGTGAGCGGCGCGACCCGCGCGGCCGAGACCTGGGACCCGGACGGCTCGGGGCCGCTCACCTCGCGGAGCCTCTGCCCACTGGTCTTCTCGACCAACTCGAGCGGCGGCGGCGTCGGCGCCGGCATCGTGACGGCCATCGAGAACCTCACGAGCTTCGTGTCGTTCCGGACGCTCCACACCGAAGCCCGCGACGATCCCGCCACGGCGACGATCGACGAGTCGCGCTTCTTCGTCCGGGGCATCCCCGTCTCGGCCGATCCCGCGACCTGCACGCCGCTCCCAACGGTGGCCGACCGGCTGAACGCGGCTGGAGACCCGGGCTCGGACGGCACCTTCGACTCCTTCACCGGGGTCGTGCCCGGCTGCCTGGTCACGTTCCAGATCGTGGCGCGCAACGACGGCTTCGTGCCGCGCACCTGCGCCGATCAGCTCTTCAACCTGCGCGTGATCGTCATCGGCGACGACGTCGTCGAAGCCGACTCGCGCATCGTCGTGGTGCGCGTGCCGGGCGACCGGTCGCTCTGCACACCCTGACGTTCGGCTGAAAGCACGACGTGAAAGAGGGGTCGGCGCGATGCGCCGGCCCCTTTTTCGTGTGCGCCCAGCATGGGCGCTGTCTTGCCGCTCTCGAGCTGACGGGCCGCGCCCCGAAGAGCGTCCCCGTCGTCCAAATGCTGTATCATCGAGAGACCATGGGTCGGGGACTCGTACTGCTCGCGCTGTTGGTCGGTTGCACGGAGCCCGCCCCGCTCGGGTGCCCCGACGTCCCCGCCAGCGCCGAGCCACTCGAGATCGGTGTTCGGGGTGACTCCGGCCTCTTCGAGCCGCTCGCCGACGGCGACCCGCTCCTGTTCATGCTCGGCTCGCAGGGCAACCCCATGGTCTTTCCCTGCCTCCGCGCACGCGGGATCGAGCCGCGCGGTCCGCAGCGGGACCTGTGCGTCGAGGTCGGCGGCCGCGCGGTCGGCTTCCCGAACGCCGGTGAGCGCGTGGACTTGCCCTTCGACGGAACCGGCAACGTGCTGTGGGATCTGCGCACCGTCCTCGTCGTCGAGGCGTGCTGCGCGAACTGCCAGACCGCCACCGTGGTCGCCACCATGCGCGACACACGCGGTCGTCTCTACGCCGGGAGCGTCGATGTCGTGCTCGGACGGGGGACGTGTCCCGACCCCGTCGGCTCGTGCTGCTCCGCGGCAGACACGTGCCCCCCGCCGCTGATCACAAACGTGTGCAGTGCGGAGTAGGGGCTCGGGGCAGCCAGCCAGGAACCGCCCACCCGCTACCGTGCTCGGAGCAGTGTCGGCGGTCGTCGAAGTCCCCTTTTACGGGATGGAGACCGCGGCGGGAACGGCGGACCATGCGCTGCCGTCGCCGAGCTGGCCGCGGCCGTTCGCTCCGAAGCAATAGAGCGCCCCACCTGTACGAATCGCGCACGTGAAACGAGTGCCCGCCGCGACCGCGATCCAGTCGCTGTCGGTGCCCACGCGGACTGGGTCATAGGAGCCGAGCGTTCCCGGTCGGCCGCACTCGCCGGACGTGCATTCACCCCAACAGTACAGGGTGCCGTCCACTTGGATCGCGCAGGTGTGGCTCCATCCAGCGGCGATCTGGGACCACGTCGAGAGAGCGCCCACCCGCCCTGGGGCGCTGCCCCCGGACGTGCTGCCGTTTCCGAGCTGTCCGCGGTCGTTCAGACCCCAACAGTACAGCGCCGAATCCGAGCGCGCGGCGCACGTGTGCCGTCCCGCGTCGAGCCGCAGCCAAGTCATGCCGGCGGCCACGGCGGCCGGCGACCGCCGTTCGAGCCCCGATCCGTCACCCACTTCGCCGTTGGTGTTGCTGCCCCAGCAGGAGAGCGACGAGTCTGCGCGGATGACGCACGAGTGCACCGACCCGGCCGCCGGGGCCGCACCGTCCGCGAGGATCGGCACGGGCAAGGTGCGACGCGTGGTGGTTCCGTCGCCGAGCCTGCCCGAGATGTTCGACCCCCAACACGAAAGGGCCCCGGTCGATTGCACGCCGCACGTGTGCACGTCGCCGGCGCTGATGGCCGTCCAGTCCGTGGCGGTCCCGACGCGCACCGGGGTGAATCTCGTCGTCGTGGTCCCGTCACCCAGCTGACCGTCCGCGTTCCTCCCCCAGCAGTGGACCTCGCCTGCCCGAATGCCGCAGCTGTGCTCCTGGCCCGTGGTCACGGCCGCCCAATCGGTGGCCGAGTCCACGCGCGCCGGCGTCGACGTGCTGCCCAGCGGACCCACGCCGTAGCCGAAGTTGCCGCCCCCCCAGCAGAAGAGCGCCCCGTCCGTGCGTACGGCGCATGCGTGGAAGTAGCCGGCCGACACGCTGGAATACACGTCGAGGCCCACGCGGGTCGGCGTCGAGCCGACCCTCGGCGGGATCCCGATCTGGCCGAAGTCGTTGAGCCCCCAGCACTCGATGCTGCCGTCGGCATGGGCCCCGCACGTGTGGTCGTCGCCGGCGCTGACGTCGATCCAGTCGGATTCGGTGCCGACGCGGACGGGCATTCGGTGGGAGTCGGTGGTTCCGTCGCCGAGCTGACCGTACGCGTTGCTGTTCGAAGCGGCACCCCAGCACCACAGCTCGCCGCGCGTGATGCCGCAGGCAAAGTGACCGCCCGTGCTGACGAGCGTGTAGCCCGTGTCGCTCCCGAGCCGCGTGGGCGAGCGCGACGCCGTGAAGCCCCAGGTGTGGAGCTCTCCCATCGTGATGCCCGAGGTGTCCATGTCCCCCGCGTCGACGGTGGACCAGGTCGCCGTCCCGATGTGAGTCGGGACGAGCACGTCGGGACTGCCGCTGCCGCCGTTGCCGGTCTGTCCGAAGAAGTTCCCCCCCCAGCCGTAGAGCGCTCCGCCGCGGTCGAGGGCGCATGTGTGATCCCTGCCGGCGCTGACGTGCGCGATGTTGGCCGCAATGCTGACGAGCGTGGGCGACAGGCGGTCACCGGCGACGCCGAGCCGCCCATCTCCTCCGTCGCCCCAACACCAGAGGCTCCCGTCCATCTGCACGCCGCAGGTGTGCGCCGCACCGGCGCTCACCTCGGCCCAACCGTCGGAGATCCACGTGGGCGCGTCGACAGCAGCGGTCGATCCCGTTCCGAGCCTTCCCGACTGGCCGCGACCCCAACAGTAGAGCGAGCCCGCCGCGCTGCGGAGGCCGCAGGTGTGCGTGCCCGAGCTGCTCACGAGCATCCAATCGGAGTCCGCGCCGACGCGCTGTGGACCGACGTGCGGGTCGACGTCTCCCACGCCGAGCTGCCCGTCGATGTTGCGACCCCAGCAGTAGAGCGCCCCGGCGACGATGCCGCAGCTGTGGCTCGTGCCCGTCGTCACGGTGTTTCGGGCCACGGAAAGGGGCGGCAGCCCGGCGTCGGGAGGACCGCCATCCGGCTCCGGGCCGCCGTCCACCGCTCCACTGTCTCCCCCTCCGGCGTCGATCGCCGGACCGCCGTCGACGCCTGGGGCATCGAGGGCCGGCGAATCCGACGTCGCTGCGTCCACGGGCGGCACGAACCCGTCCTCGGCGGGCGCATCCACCGGGGGAGCGTCCATCGTCGCATCGACGGGCGGGACGGTTGCGCCGTCGGTTCCGCTGTCCGCGGGTCGGCGCGCGTCATCGCCGCCGCACGCCTGGAGGCTCAGGGCAGCGAGACCGGAGATGAGCCAAGTCGAGGCGAGTCGGTGCATGAGCGACCTCCGGGAAGCCATGCTACCCCGTCAGGCCGCGGCGCACGAAAGGGGGCGTTCGGAGCTCAGTCGGCGTAGCTCCAGCCGCCGATGGAGCTTCCTTCGTCGTCGAGGACGATCACGGAAACCCAGTTGCAGTAGGAGCGATCCCCGTTGGCCATGGTGATCGCCCAGATGCGACCGCCGCGCACGAGCTTCTGGACGGGCGGCGTGCGGTCGGCGCCGCAAAGACGAAGCGGTGGTCACGCGGCGAAGGATGGTGTGCAACGGTGGATGGAGAAGGCTAGATCTCCACTTCTCGTGCATGAGCGGGGCTCGCCCCACGTCAGCGGAGCCCGAGCCAACCGCCAGCCGAGCGTGGAGCCGCGGCGATTCGAGCGGCGACGCTGCCCGCTGAGGGCTCTCTAACGCTGAGGGCCGAGGGTCCGTACCGGCCCCCGTCCCATTCTGCGGCGCGCTCCCGTTCAGAACCCGAGGACCTCCATGGCCCGCTGGTGGACCTCGCGCGTGCGGCGCGCGCCGTCAGCCCCGCCGGCCTCGGTCTCCACGGCCCCGGAGTCGTCCGAGAAGTCGACGGGTGGTGCGGTCGGCGCGGGCGCGACTGACGGGAGGGCACCGCTGAGCACGCTCATGGACTCGGCCTGGGCCGCCAGGTCCGTGTCGCCCGAATCGGTGGCCACCGTCTGGGCACGGAAGCGCGCCTCGTCGAGCATGGCGCGGGCGCGGTCGAGCTCCCCGCCGCGGGCGACCCGGATCGCCTCCACCGTCACGGCCGCGGCCTGCACCCGCTCGGCCCCACGCTCGACGTCGGCGTTCCTGCCCTGGGCGATCTGTTCCGCGCTCGTCGTGGCCCGCGCTCCCAAGAACACGCGCCGCTCGAGCTGGCCGACTCCGTCCACCGCGTCCTCGAAGCTCAGGTTCACGTCCATGAGCTCGACGGAGGCACCGTCGCGGTGGCCGCCAACGGTCAGCCGAACGTAGAGATCCCGTTGCTCGCCTTCGGTCAGATCACCGAGGAGGACGCGGACAGCCCCGCCGGTCGCGGTCACGTTCTGGCCGACGACGCTGTCGATCTGGATGCCGGGCCCGGGCTGCAGCGTGACGACCGCGTTGCGCCCGAACACGCGCTCGAGGCGCAGCACCTCGCTGCGGAACAGCGCGGCCACGCGTGCCGAGTCCTCGACGTAGTGGAAGCGACCGCCGGAGATCTGCGCGATCTGACCCATCAGTGTTTCGTTGTAGTCGAGGCCGAGCCCGAGGGCCGTGATCGTGATGCCACGCTCACCAGCGGCCTGCGCGAGCGGCAGGATGTCCGCCTCGGCGTTCGGCACGCCGTCGCCGAGGAGCACCATGCGGTTGATCCCATCGGACCGGAAGTTCGCCATGAGCTCCTGCAGGCCCGCCCGGATGCCGCCGGCCATGTCGGTCGTCCCGCTCGCTTCCATCTCGGCGATGTGCGAGCGGAGCTCGGAGAGGTTGTCGTCGTCGAGCTCGGTCGACGGAAGGAGAAGCTGCGTCTGGCTGCCGAAGGTCACGACGGTGAGACGGTCACCCTCGGCGAGCAGATCGAGCAGCGCACCGCTTGCTTCGCGGGCATCGTCGATGGGCTGGCCGAGCATGGAGCCCGACGTGTCGACGACGAGCGCCAGGTTGATCGGCGGGCGCGTGCCGCGTGACAGGGGGCGGGTGCCCACCCGCACGCGAGCCACCATCGGTTGGGGCTGCCCCGCCGGCACGAACGTGTTGCCGAGCGCCCCCTCGAGTGTGACCACCTGCGGGTCCGCGTGCTCCACCACCGTGGCCCCGCCGCAGCCGGCGCCGACGGCCGCGAGGGCCGCGAGCGCCGTGAATCCCAAGTGCTTGAGCTGTCCCATCGTGTCTCCCTCCTGATCGGTCCGGGTGCCCGGGCTTGACGATCGAGGGCGACGATGGGTCTACGGGCCCGGGGCCTTGGCTCGCCGGGCGGCGGACGAAGAGGGCCGAAGATTGGCCCTCTGGTCCATGCCGGGCTAGGCTAGGGGGGTCCGCTGTCCACCCTGGGCGGCGGGCAGGAGCACCGCGACGGATGGGCAATGGCCCCGGAATGGTCCGAAAGCTCATGGGTTTCCGTGGGCATCGAGTCGCGGGGGGCGTGGGCGCCATAGGGGCGCCCGCCATCTCGGAACACCCACGTGCGGCCCGTCCTCGGGCGGCTCGCGTTCGGGCGGTGGCCCTGGGGTGCCGGCTAGGCCGGGGGAGGAGAAGCGCATGAACGAACATCGTCACGTTGGCCTCGACTCGGAGGTCGGAGCGCGGTAGCGCTCCCGGCGAGGACGCGCATCCTCCCCTCCTTCGGGAGAGGCCAGCGCACACGGGCGGCGGCGTCGAAAGGCGTCGCCGCCTTTCTTCTTCTCAGCGGCAGTCGACTTCGTCGATGGTGCCGTCGCAGTCGTCGTCCTCGCCGTCTGCGCAGATCTCGGGCGAGTCCGGCGTAGTGTCGGGATCCGTGTCGTCGCAGTCGGCCACGTCGCTGTAGCCGTCGCCGTCCAGGTCTGGGCCCCGAGCGTTGCGGTTTTGTAGACAGAGGCCGCGCAGGCAGCCGTGCTCGCAGGAGATACGGTCACACGGATTGTCGTCGAGACACACGCCGTCTTTGCAGTACGCCGGACAGCTGACCGCATCGCACGGGTCAGGGAGACAGGAAGACGAGTCACATCCCCAGCTGCAGCGTCGCCGAAACGTCTTGTCCGTACATCCGTGAAAGGCCGACACCGCCAGGTGCAACGAGTTGGGCCTCGAGCAGCCGTCGAGGACAAAGCCCGGGTCTCGACCGGCGGCGACCTCCTCTCGGTAGGCCGTGCACCCGTGGTTCATGCACACCTCGTTCCGCTCACCGGCGACGAGGAAGAACGTCCCGAGGAAGACCCGATCGGGAGCACAGCAGTCGCCGTCGCAGTGCGATCCCGGTGCGCACTCGGCGTCCGAGTTACACGGCGGCGTGTTGTCGGGATCCTGCCGAACGAACCGATCTCCGGCGTTGCGCTCGTCGGGCCAACCGGCCGGGTTGCAGCTGTTCGTCGCGGTGAAGTACGCGGACTCATCGAGCTGGCTCGCACAGCTGCCAGCAAAGTTGGGGCCGAAGAGCCTGTAATACGCCGTCTCGGGCACCCAGAGTGTGGCGCAATCCCGTTCCGTCTCGGTCACGGCGTCGAGGCTACCGTCAGCCTCACCTACATCGTCGTTCAACACGAGCGGCGCGTAGCCGTCGGGGCAAACGGGCGGCGGATCAGAGCAACGGTCTCCGCCGGACCGCGTGAAGCACGGGTTGTCGTCGGTGTCGTCGATGTTCTGCACGTCGAGGTGGCCACACGACGCGATCGCCGGCACGATCAGCAGCAGAGCATTGCGCGACACGCGGATCATCGAAGCCCCGCTTCCAGATTGCGGCGGACCTCCGCGGCGGCCAACGCGCGGCAGTAGACGGCGACGAGGTGCAGATCCCCGAGCCACGTGCGGTCTCCCGTGAGCTCGTTGGCGAGCGCAAGGCGGTATTCATCATCCCAGTCGCCGAGGTCGGAGCCGACGCTGCCGCCCCCGCGGATCTGGCCGTCGATGTAGATCGTAGCTACGCCGGTCGTCTCGTAGGTGTAGACGACGTGCGTGAGCTCAGGGACGAACGAGCATGTCGTGGTTCGCACCGATGGCGTCCCGTTGTCGTCCGTGACCCCCGTGCGCAAACGGACGAGGATGC
>Ga0214473_10006549_pt1 | contig 13865 bp, 12 predicted proteins | sample RVTome_7_FD_203509 | JGI IMG/M metagenome (GOLD analysis project Ga0214473, IMG submission 203509) | Soil microbial communities from uranium-contaminated site in the Upper Colorado River Basin, Wyoming, United States - RVT98D197 | ecosystem: Environmental > Terrestrial > Soil > Contaminated >... | reverse complement strand
TGCCCTCAGGCCGATCCGCTCAAGCTGGCACAGCTTAAAAAGCTTAGAGACGCTACCGATCCCTTCCAATTGGCCAAACGCATGGAGCAAAAACTTGAGCGCATCTTTGAGATGGCTAACCAGCGCATCAGCCCTAGCCCTCAACCTGCACAGCCCACTGTCCAACCCCTGACTCGTAGCGAAGAACAGACTCTCAACGAGATCTCTAAAATCTTTGGACGCCAACGGTGATGATCCCCGTTGATCAGGTCAAGAACAAAACCATGCTACCCAAGTGAGCAGTGTCGGGCTTCATTATAGTGATTTTATTGGCTCGGTTACCCGACAATCTATACTTACGACGCGTTGAACCTGCTGACCCTGATGCTCGATCCGCTGACGAGGAGCGAGAGCTATCAGTACGATCTGGCGAGCAACATGGCGCAGCTCATGGACAGAAAGAGCCAGTAAATTTTGTTTGCGAGTCAGAGAACTATTTTGCGACCTGCTCTTCGTCCCTCACGCGGAGAGTTTGATCTCGATCTCGGCGTCGAGGATGTGACCGATCGAAGGATGAATTATGAAGGATGAGGGATGAAGTTGGAAAAGCAGGCGGCTCGGCCAATTAGATTAGGACAGGCGGGAGGAATATTCAAAAGGTCGTGGTGGTGTGTTAGAATTCAACGGCACTGAGAATCTGATCGTGGGTCAAGCAAATAGGGACTTACCGGCGTGAAAATGGATCGGAGGAGTGGGAAAGCAGGCGAGGTGCCGCAGAAGCTGACTCTGTCTCGCCTTTCGTCTCTATGTCGACGTCTCATCCCTACTTCCACGCGCGTTATCCCAGTCGGCTACGGGAAGTGAGTGTAGCTTTTCGTGAGTTGTTTGCCTTTTCGTAACTTACGAGGAATCGGTGGTTGAGAAGTCCTATATGCAAATGCTCGATGTAAAAGAGCGTATACGGGTTCGGTTCAAGAAAGACAGGGGAAGGATCGTCGAGTTTGTTGTCCAGTATGAGACCCTGGTGAGGGATGAATGGCGGGCGATTGTTCGCTATGATACGGCCCATCGCCAGCCACACACGGATGTCTTCAAGCCAGATGGAACGAAAGCAAAAACTTTGCTGCATTTTCCAAACTATAATGACGCGTTTTCATATGCTGAGGAAGATGTCCGGGCGAACTGGGAAAATTACCGGCGGAGATACTTTGCGGAGGTAAAACGTGAATAGAAGAAATTCCATCTATAAGAACATTGTTCTCAACACCGAGTTCAATAAATATCTCGCCGAGCACCCGCAGGTAGCGGATAAAATTCCAGATGACGCTCTGGTGGTGATCCTGCCGGATGATGACCCGGCTCTGTGCCGCAAGAATCTCGCCTTAGCTCGTCGTCATCGGGAAAGGAACCAGGCGGTCGTCTATGTGCGGATCAAAAAATTGGCTCCTCCGCCAAAGTCGCGCCTGGTGCAACCGAGGCTTAATGTAGCGGAATAGAGTTTGCTTCTGACCCTGGACGAGCTGGCAGCGATGGATTGTTCACGGGGCCTGGCCTTGCTTTGTTAACAATAATTGAGTTTCGGATCGCTCCAGGCTCGTGATCCTTCACGCCTGTCGAATCCTAGCCGGAGTCTGCAAATAGCGGTCAAAATAAAACCTGCGTTCACTATTCTTGCCTGTTCACTTTCAGCGAACGCTGCGAGTCTGGGAATCGAAGTTTAGGCGCTCTCCGGTCAGTTGGTTTCAATCAGCCATCCCTGTTATATTTGGGGGCGCGGGGGCAGGTTCCCGAGACGCCCCTTGATTCCTTTGACCGATGCGTCGCGATGGCACGATCTGAAAAGACAAAGCTGATGGGAGATCTCTTGCGGGAGAAACGCGAAGACATCCTTCGAATTGCCAAAAAACATGGCGCGCGAAATGTTCGGATATTCGGATCGGTCGCGCATGGCGACGCAACCGAGACCAGCGACATCGATCTCCTCGTCGATACGGCAGAACAGACGAGCCCTTGGTTTCCTGCCGGGCTTGCCTTGGAGCTTGAAGAGCTTCTGGGGCAGCGGGTGGACGTGGTGACGACGAACGGCCTTTATTGGTTGCTCCGCCGGCGCATTTTGAAGGAAGCCCGGCCGTTGTGAAGAAAGATCCTCGCGTCTACCTAGCCCATATTCTAGAGTGCGCACAGAAAATCGAGCGCTACACTGGCAGTGGCGAGAAGGAGTTTCTCACCGATACCATGCTTCAGGATGCTGTGATCCGCTGGAGGAGCTGGAAAAGGAGTTGGCGGAGCCGGACAGCGACAAAGAGAAATCCAAGAAATGAAAGTCGAATCGCGAAAGTGGTTCAGGGTTTGAGGTTGTCCAGTATGAAAGTTAAGAAATTCGACTGCATTGAGATGATGCACCGAGTATGGATTTGGGGCCTGACCTTTATTTATGGTTCTACTGGGTTTTCTGTGAAGGCGTATTCACCACAGAGTATGTCATGTACCTATGGGTACAGCACGGCGGATGAGAATGATAGAGTTTACGCTGCTAACTACTTTGATCAACGCGACCGCCAGGCAGTAACAAAACGCTGTCTCAATTCATTTTCATAAGAGACATAGAGTTCGCATAGGGTTTCTTCAAGATGATATCCTCATTCGATTTTCTCCGCGCTCTCAGCGCCTCAGCGGTTAGCCACACGGAAGCCTGAAGTCCCGTTTTTCAGAACTCCTCATGAGGGAGGTGCTCGATGCCTCGAACCCCGAAAACTCCTAGCCGAGAAGAGCTCCTGGAAACCAAGGTCTCTGAACTTAGCGCCCTGATCAAAGAGCTATCCCCTCACGCGCGCGTAGAGATTTCCTTCGAGCGGTGCGAGGACGAAGACGCGCACATCCATGTGCATCCACCGCTTTCGATCAGTGCCGAAGAGGTGGCCTGTATCGAAGTTACAATGGGAGAGATCTGTAACGAGGTCCTCCTGAAAACGGGACTCTTTATTATTGGCGCGGTTTGCGATAGCTAACTTTCGTCAAATTGCCATGGGTCTATTTTGTCGCCTGCTCTTGGGCCTTCACGCGGAGAGTTTGATCTCGATCTCGGCGCCGAGGGCGCGGGCGACCTTTTTAAGTGTCGGCAAAGACACCCGATCATAATTTCCCCTTCCAGGCGCGTGATGTTGGGCTGTTGCATGCCAACCCGCCGCGCGAGATCCGCCTGGGTCCAGCCTTTCTTCAGCCTGGCTCGGATCAAAAGAGGGACCGCTGGCGCTGAGCGGCCTCTCTTTGGCGGCCTATCCGAAATGAGCGAGTAGTCAGAGACTGAGAATGATACGGATCCGCCTCTCGAGTTCTTCCATCAAGTGATCCGGCAAGACGCCAATTTCGCGGCGGAAGGACTCGTTGGCAACGGCGATGAGCTGACCTAATAGGAGATCGCTTTCCTGCGCGAGCCCGGCTTCCCCTTTTTGGATTCGGAGCCTAAGGAACCCCGCCTCCTTCACTAGGCGAGTGGTTGTGGGAATAACTATGGTGAACGGATAGCCCGCTTCGCTAACGATGTCAGATTGAAGGACTACCGCCGGACGAAGCTTGCCGGGTTTGGTTCGGACGCGCGGATTAAAGTCGATAACGTAGAGGTGTCGGCGCCTGATCTCCATTTACTCACCGGCGTGACGGGCAATCGCGGCGCAGAATAGCTCCCGATTCTCGATTCGATCGGCGGTCGCGCAGCGGCGCACAGACTCTTGAATCTCACGCCGGAGCCTTTCCTCATGCGCCTTTCGCTCCAGGGTCTTCAAGGCAACCCGGATCAGCCCGGACTTGCTGGCTATCCCAAGCTCTTTCCGAAGCCTCTCGATCTGGTCTTCTTCTTTTTTGGAAACTGCTATAGCTCCCACAACGACTCCTATATTTGAATCTATTAGAACTCTTATAATACAGAGACGAATAAAATCAACCCCTAGAAAGTCTCAACGTTGGGGGTCAGAGAACTATTTTGCCACTTGCTCTTGCTCTCTCACGCGGAGAGTTTGATCTCGATCTCGGCGCCGAGGGCGCGGGCAAAGAGAAGGATGAATTATGAAGTATGAGGGATGAAGGGGGAAAGGGCAGGTCTTTCGAGTTTTGATGTTACTGACTGCTCGATCCGGGGCGCTTTTCCAACGTCAACGTCAAGCCGTCCTTCTGAACGTAGATCTGGCTGCAATCCTTCCGCTGGGTCAGTTCTTGGACAAGAGTGAGCAGGGGATTTCTGGTGTCGGAGTACGCCTTGGGGGCGCCGCCGGCGCGCATGGCGTCGACATCTTCGTTGCCGGCCACGTAGCGCATCAGCAATTCATCGTCGCCGAGACTCGGCCCGCCGAGCTTGCTGCGCATCTCTTCGAGCGACGGCTGGGGCGGTTGCCAGCCGGCGAACTCTTTGGCGCGCGGGCGGTCGAGAATCTTATCCTTGACATTGGGCTCCACTTCGGAGGCGGCCTCTTCGCCCCACAATCCCGTAGTGTATTGGATCACCTGGTCGGTGACCTGGGCGTAGCGCTCGCCCTTGATGACATTGATCGCAGCCTGGCTGCCGACGAATTGCGAGAACGGCGTGACCATGATCGGGTAGCCGAGATCGGCGCGCACGCGAACCGCCTCTTCAAGAACTTTATCGAGGCGGTCGAGCATGCCGATATTTTTTAGCTGGAAGCGCAGGTTGGAAATCATGCCGCCCGGCACTTGATGCACGTACTGGCTGTAGTCGTATTCCACCGGCTCGCCGATGGGGAGGCTCTCGCGCTTGGCGATAAACGTCAGATCCTTTTCTACCCGCGCTAAGGTTTCGATGTCTACATGAGGCGAATAGCCGAGGCTTTGGGCATTTTGTGCGACGTTGAACACCGACGGATTAGATGAGGCATTCGCGAGCGGCGGGACTGAGGTGTCGATCAGCTCAACGCCCAGCTTGATCGCTTCGAGGGCGCACAGCGGTCCAAGGCCAGTGGTGCAGTGGACATGAAGCTCGATGCGAATGCCCGGGGCGTTTTTCTTGATCACTTCGACGAGCACTTTAGTGCGCTCGGGAACGAGCAACCCGCCGGGATCTTTGAGACAGATGATGTCAGGCTTTAGGGCGGCCGCTTCGCGCGCCTTGCGCGCGTAGTACTCATCGGTGTGCTTGGGCGACACCGAATAGATCTGATTCACAATCGTCGTGAGGCCGACTCTCTTGGCTCGCGCCACGGACTTCCTCCAGCCGGCGGGATCGTTGGCTGGATCGGAGATGCGCAGTTGTTTCATTCCATTGGCGACCATGCGCTCGAACCAGAGATCGACGATGGAATCCGGGGAAAGCTCGAAGGCGCTGATGCGCTCGGCGCCGATGGCGCGCAGCGGCGTCTTTCTGATCTTTTGCGCGAGCCGGCGCATGCGCTCGAAGGGATCTTCGCGCAGCTCGCGCACGCATTTTTTGATGTGGCTAGAAGCGATGATCTCGATGGCTTGAAAGCCGGCGTTGTCGATGCGCTCCGCCACGGCGAGCATCATACCGGTGCGCATGTTCTCCGCCCACAGGCTCGCCTGCCCGTCGCGCAGGGTCGTATCGACGAATTTAACTTCGCTCATGGTTTTGGTTCAAAAGTATTAACCGCAAAGGGCGCAAAGTTCGCAAAGGCTTTTCTATGCGATCTTTGCGTTCTATACGGTTTGTCAGTCCCTAGCCGCCGTATGCGGCGCCGTACTCTTCCAGTTTCTTCTCGAGCCAGCGAGTATTAACGCTGCCGCTTCGATATTCCGGATCGTCGATGACAGTTTGCAAGAACGGGATCCCGGTGTCGATGCCGGCGACGTGAAAAGAAGCCAGGGCTTGCCGCGTTCGGTCGGCCGCTTCTTTGCGGTCGGAGCCGTGGACGATCAATTTCGCCAGCAGGGAATCATAATAGGGCGGCACAAAATAACCTGGGTAGCAGTGCGTGTCGAGCCTGATTCCCGCGCCTTGGGGCGGCTGCCATTCCTCGATCCGGCCCGGACAGGGACGAAAGCCGTGCTGCGGCGATTCGGCGTTGATGCGGCACTCGATGGCGTGGCCGTGGAGTTTGATGTCTGATTGTTTGAAAGGCAACGGTTCTCCGCGCGCAATGCGCAACTGTTGCGCGACCAGGTCAACGCCGGTGATCATTTCCGTCACCGGGTGCTCCACCTGGATGCGCGTGTTCATCTCCAGGAAATAAAAATCCGCCGTATCGTTGTCGTAGATGAACTCGATGGTGCCGGCGTTGCGGTAGCCGATGCTTCGGGCCAGCGTCGCCGCGGCGTTGCAAATCTTGGCGCGCACTTCTTGGGGAACGGCGTAGGCCGGCGCCTCTTCGATAATTTTCTGATGGCGGCGCTGCAAAGAGCAGTCGCGCTCGCCCAAATGAATGACGTTGCCGTGCTGATCGCCGAGGATCTGCACTTCTATGTGGCGCGCGTTGCCGACGTAGCGTTCCATGTAGAGCGTATCGTTGCCGAAGGCCGCCCGCGCTTCAGCGGCGGCGGTGCGGAAAGTCGTTTCGATTTCGTTTTTGTCCCAGACCAGCTTGATGCCGCGGCCACCGCCGCCGGCCGCGGCCTTGATCAGCAGCGGGTAACCGATTGTTTCCGCCATGCGGGTCGCCTCGTGCGGGTTCTTCGCGTGATCCGACCCGGGGACCAGCGGGAGGCCGGCGGCGCGGGCGATTTTTCGCGCCTCCAGCTTGTCGCCCATCATCGTGATGTTCTCTGCGCTGGGACCAACGAAGGTGATCTTGTTGTCGGCGCAGGCCTGTGCCAGCTCGGCCCGTTCGGAGAGAAAACCGTAGCCGGGGTGGATCGCATCGCAGCCCGTGCCGTGGGCCGCGGCGATGAGGGTGGTCGTTTTTAGATAACTGTCGGTGGAGCGGGGCGGGCCGATGCAGACGGCGCGATTTGCAAGTTTGGCCGCAAGGCTCTCGCGGTCCGCTTCGGAAACGGCGGCGACGGTCTCAATGCCCAGGCTTTGGCAGGCTCTGATGACACGAACGGCGATCTCGCCGCGATTGGCGATCAAAACGCGCGTGACGCTCATGAATAGTCTCGCGCTTAGGCAGGCTTTACCAGGAAGAGCGTCTGGCCGTGCTCGACGAACTGGCCGTTTTGCGCAACCATTTCGGTGACCAGGCCTTTGACGCCGGAGCGCACGCTGTTGAAAACCTTCATGACTTCGATGAGGCCGACGGTGGTGTCTTCGGTAATCGTGTCACCCACTTTGACAAAGGGCGGGGCGCCCGGCTCCGGCGCGACGTAGAAAGTTCCTAGAATCGGGGCGGTGATCGGCGCCATACCCGCCGGTATCGCCGCGGCCTTGGGCGCTTCGGGTTTCGGCGCCGGGGCAGCGGCCGGAGCCGGTTTGGGCGCCGGCGCGGCCCCCGGAGCCGCGGTGAGCGGAATCGGTTCCCCTTTGCTGACCGTGATTTTCAGGTCGCCTACTTCGAGCTGAAAGTAATCGAACTGTGACTCGTCGATTAGTTTAAGAATATGCAGCACATCATCTTCGCTGAGTTCCATTCCTGCCCCGCCTTTCTGTCTGTCCTTTCAGAGGACTTCCATTGGCACCTAGCATGATTTCACCGGGGAAAAAAGGGGACATGCTAGTTTTTTGTGCTCCGTTCTTGTGCAAGGTGCGTACTTGAGCGGTCAAATTTGAAGACCGGAGACGGACAGACAGCTTTTCCGCAGACGGAAAATTAGCCAGTCCCCATGCGAAAAGTACCAGTCCGCTTGTTCAAGACGTTCAAGCCGTCGAGCGATCCGAAAAACGATTTGAACCATTTGAACTGCTTGAACGTTTTGAACCGTTCCTAAGTTTTTTACTGTTTCGCGGGCCGGACGTGGCGCAGGTCCATGCGTGCCATGGAGTTTAGCTCCAGTCCGGTGAAATGGGGATTGAGCAGCGTGCTTTCGGCGGTCCAGAAAAGCGGCATGATCGGCAGGTCGGTCTCGCAGAGAAGTTTCTGTGCTTCGTCGTAGAGCTTGGCCCGCTTTGTGTTATCCAACTCCCGCGCCGCTTGTTCCAGCAATTGATCGTAGCGTGGATTTTTCCATCGGGTGTTGTTGTTGCCGCTGTTGGCGGTGAAGAGCTTCATGAAATTATCCGGATCGGGATAGTCCGCGCCCCAGCCGAGCCGGAAAATATTCGGCGGATCGTTCTGGAGCTTCTTGAGATAGACTTTCCATTCTTGGTTCTCGATCTTTACCACGACGCCGAGATTGCGCTGCCACATCCCTTGCACCGCCTCGGCGACCATTTTGTGATCCTCTTCGGTATTGTAAGCCAGCACCACCGGTGGAAATCCCTTGCCTTCCGGGTAACCGGCTTCGCGCAGCAAGCGGCGCGCTTCCGGCGCATTGAAAGGCAAGCCGATTTTGGTGTTGTGCGCCAGCATGCCCGGCGGGATCCAGGACGGCGCCGGTATCTCGCCGCCGTGAAGAATCGATGGAAAAACGTTTCGGTCCACCGCCATCATGAACGCCTTGCGCACGCGTGGATCGTTAAAAGGCTTACGGTCGGTGACGAAGCCGTAGTAATAGCCTCGCAGCTGCGGTACCCGCTTGAAGCCGCGTTTGTTGGCGAGCTTGCTCTTTTCAAAGATCGGGATGCTGTGATTGTCGATGAAGTCCAACTGGTCCCGCTCGTACATCGCCAGCGCGGTGGTCTTTTCGTTCACCATGAACATAGTGACGCGCTCCATCGCCGGCTTGCCGCGGAAAAAGTTGGGGTTGGCGCGCAGCTCTATCTGGTTTTCATGCTTCCACTCGGAGAGCAGGAACGGGCCGTTGGTGACGATATTGCCGGGATCGGTCCAACGCGACTCGAATTTTTCTATGATATCTTGTCTTTGGGGGAAGGTCACTTCGAAGGTCGTGACGGCTAGAAAATAGGAGGCCGGATGACGCAGTTGGACGGCGAGCGTCAGGTCGTCGAGCGCCTGGACGCCGACGGACGCAGCGTCGGTGATTTTGCCTTCGTTATATTCCTGGGCGTTGACGATATCGAAGAGGATATAGGCATATTCCGAAGCGGTCTTCGGGCTGAGCAGCCGTTTCCAGGAATATTCGAAGTCCTGGGCGCGGACTTTCTTGCCGTCGCTCCACGCCACGTCGTCGCGCAGATGGAAAACCAACTTCTTACCTCCGTCGAGCACGTCCCAGGACTTGGCGACGACGGGAGCCGGTTTCAGTTCTTTGTTGAATTCCGTCAGGCCGACCATCAAATTGGCGATGACGTTAAAGGATACGTGATCGGTGGCCAGCGACCAATCCAGGCTCGGCGGTTCGGTGCCGAGATTGACGCGGAAGTAGTTATCCGAGCCGCCTTTGGGAGCCTGCTTGCAGGCCGGGAAAAGCGCCAAGAACAACGATAGAAACCAGGTCAATGAACGAGCCATTTGTTTGACGCAGCAGTGATAGCTTGCCGCTGTGAGATTTGCTAGATATTAGTAGCCGAAGCGGACGGTTTCTTCAAGAAAGGAACATCATGGACGGAAAAGAAATCCTGCAAAAGCATGTGGTCGTGGAGGGGCATAGGGATGTCTACGAGCAGCTCTACCGTACCTCCGTCGGCGAGAAGGCGCCGATTCGGGACGCCATCGCGCCGCGCTTGATCCGCGACGGCGTCAACGTTTGCGTTTACGCGATCAGCGGCGATTCCTATTCCCACAGCCAGAACACCGGCCGTTATCTAGAAACGGCACTGGATCAGATCGACCAATTTCTCGAAGAGGCGCCGCGCTCCGAGGGAATGATCCAGATGATCAAGACGCGCGGCGATCTCCCCGACAAGGTGGAACCAGGGGCGGTCAAATTCCTGCTGCACTTCGAAGGCTGCATGCCGCTGCGCGGCAGCATCCATAATCTCAGAAACTTCTACCGGCTAGGGCTGCGCTCACTGCAACCCGTGTGGAACTTTCGCAACGAGCTCGGCGACGGCGTGTGGGAGAACCGCACTGGAGGAGGGCTGACGAATTTCGGCGTTGAGGTGATAAAGGAGGCCAACCGGCTGGGTATGGTCGTCGATCTGTCTCACATGAACCGCCAGGGCTTCTTCCAGTCCCTGGAAGCCGCCACGGCGCCGTTGCTCGTGAGCCACGCCAACGCCTGCGGCATGCTGGAAAATCCACGCAATCTCGCCGACGATCAGATCAAAGCGATCGCCCAACAGGGTGGCCTGGTGGGCATTCTCGCTCTGCCCGAGCGAGTAGCGAAAAAGGACGCCGCGCTGGAAGAGCTGCTAAAGCACATGGACTACATGATCAAGCTCGTCGGCATCGAGCATGCGGCCTTGGGTATGGATTTCGTCAAGTACGACGGCCCGCGCACGCTTAAAGATCGCCACCACCCGCTGCATAAGCCGGAGCTGGTCAAAGGCTTCGAGGAGATCGAAGATCTTCCGAATCTCATCGACGGCCTGCAGAAGCATGGTTACAAAGAAGAGGAGATCGCTCTAATTCTCGGTGGCAACTATCTGCGCGTGTTGAAAACGATACTGCCCGAACAATCTGTGATCTAATGTCACTCGCTTCTTAGTGGAGGCCCACGGGCAAGTCCGTGGCACCTTCCACTACGCCCGTGGGGGGAAATCCTCAGCGAGAGCCCCGGCCAAGAACGGGGCTCGAGTCGAAAGGTCGAACGGATAGAATGACAGTCGGTTCTCCCACTCCGCGCATCGACGGAATAGCAAAAGTCACCGGGTGGGCGAAGTTTAGCGGCGACCTGGATTTCCCCGGCCTGCTCGAAGCCAAGATCCTGCGTAGCCCGCTGCCCCATGCCGTCGTCGAATCTATCGACCTCGGGAAAGCCGAAGCATTGCCCGGCGTTGTCGCCGTGCTCACGCGTGATGATCTCAAAGATATCGATCCATATTATGGCAACTGTTTGCGCGATCGCGCGGTGGTGGCCATCGACCGGGTGCGTTTCGTCGGCGAGCCGGTAGCGGTCGTAGCCGCGGAAGATGCGCTCACCGCCGAGGCCGCGCTGTCGTTGATCGATGTTCAATATACGGAACTGCCCTGTGTGGAGGATATCGATGGGGCGCGCGCGGAAGGTGCGCCCCTTGTTCATGAACAGCAATCCGGAACCGGCGAGTTTCACGATGTCGCGGGCGTGGGAGAACGGTTCGGCGGCAACGTTTGCCATCGAGAACAATTCATCAAGGGAAATCCGGACAAAGCGTTCCCCGATGCCGAAGAGCTCATCGATGAGACCTTCGAGTTCCCGATGATCTATCAGTACGCCATGGAACCGCATACGGCGGTCGCGCGCGTCACGGCGGACGGAATTACGCTCTGGAGTTCGTCGGCTCATCCGTTTTTGGTACGCGCCGAATTGGCGCATATGTTCGGCTATCCGCATGCGAAAGTCGAAGTGATCGTGCCCTTCGTCGGCGGCGCATACGGCAGCAAATCTTATTTCAAGATCGAGCCGCTGGTCGTGGCGATGGCGCGCAAGACCGCCGGCCGGCCGGTACGCGTGGTGCAAAGCGTCCCCGAGTCGATGTTGACGACGCGCAGGCACTCAGCGCGGATTCGGATCAAAACGGGAGTAAAACGCGACGGGACATTGGTCGCGCGGGAAGCCGAAGTCATACTGGACACCGGCGCGTATGCGGACAACGGCCCGCGGGTGGCGAAGCGGGCGATCAGCCGGATGATTGGGCCCTACAAGCTGGATCATTGCAAGGTCGATGTCGTGGCGCTCTACACCAACACGGTTCCCGCGGGGTCGATGCGCTCCATCGGCGGGCCGCAAACGATTTGGGCGCTGGAATCGCATATGGATACGATTGCCGAGCGCCTCGGCTTCGACCCGCTGGAATTTCGTCTGCGCCGTCTCTTACGGCGCGGCGAGGTGTTGAAGCCGGGCGCGACGCCGATCGACGCCGACCTGTGGGCGGGAACCAGGGCGGCGGTCAAGCCGCTGGATTGGGTTGGCGCGGCAAGGCCGAACGGAAAAGGAGCCGGCGTCGCCGTCGGTGTCTCCGATTCCGAAGCGATGCCGGTATCGGTGGCGTTGGTGCGGCTACTCGCCGACGGCAGCGTGATATTGAGTGCCGGCACCACCGAGGTCGGGCAGGGGGCGCGCACCATTCTTTGCCAAATCGCCGCGCAAGAGTTAGCGCTACCGGTCGAGTCTGTGACCATGGGAGGCACGGACACGTTGACAACGCCCTTCGACCGTTCCACCGGCGCCAGCCGCTCGACTACCGTCATGGGCAGCGCGGTCAAAGCGGCGGCGCTCGACCTGCGCAAGCAATTGGTTGCTGCTGCCGCGGAAGCGCTCCAGACGAGCACGAGCGCGATCACGTTGAAGGATGGCTGCGCCATCGTGGGTGACAAGCGGTTGAGCTATGGCAAAATCGTGGGCGCGTACTTCGGCATGCCCGGCGGCGAGATCATCGGCCGCGGCACCATACGCCCCGGCGACGGCATGGGCGCCCAGTTTCCGCTTTTCTGGGAAACCGGCATGGGCGGAGCGGAAGTGCGCGTTGATTCTGAGACCGGCGAGATCGCGATTGAAAAATATATGACGGTCGCCGACGTGGGAAAGGCGATCAATCCGCCGCTGGTGGAAGGGCAGGACGAGGGCGCGGCGATACAAGGGCTCGGCCATACGCTTTTCGAATCTCTGGTGTACGAGAACGGCCAGCCGCTCAACGCCAATCTGATCGACTATCGTGTGCCACGGTTCGGCGATCTGCCGAAACATTTTGAGTCCGCCTTGATCGAAAACGAAGATGGTCCAGGCCCCTACGGTGCAAAGGGAATGGGCGAGTCCGGCATTGTCTCGGTGGCGCCCGCCGTGGGCAACGCGATCGCTCGCGCGACCGGCGTGCGCATCCGCGAGCTGCCGTTGACCCCCGAGCGCGTGTGGCGCGCGTTGCGGGCGAGGAAACAGGGCGATAATATGCTATAAACGACCCGGCAGTTAAAGAAAGAAGGAGGTTTTCATGAAACAGTTTCGCTTGCTGCTTCTCTTGACCCTGATTCTATCGGGGCTCGCGCCGCGCTCGAGTTCGGCCAAAATCATCGTCGGACTTTCCTCGGTGAACGTGGCCTTTTTACCGGTGTACGTTACCGAGGAGAAAGGCTTCTTTAAAAACGAGGGGCTGGACGTGTTGTTGGTCCTATTTAACGCTGGCTCGACCAATCTTCAGGCGCTGATGGGGGGCGACGTGCAAATCATGGGCAGCGCGTTCGTGGAAACCCTCGGCGGCCGCGCTGCGGGATTCGATGTAAAAAATTTCTGGGGTATCTGCAACATCATGCCCTTCCAGCTCTACTCCCAACCCGACTTTAAATCGATGAAGCAGGCCAAGGGCAAGCGCTTCGCGATCAGCCGCTTCGGTTCGCTGACGGACTTTCTCACGCGGGCCACGCTGCGCCATTTCGGAGTCGATTCCAAAGAGGTGACGATACTGCAAATCGGCAGCACGCCGGCGCGGTTCGCGGCGCTCACGGCCAAAGGCGTCGACGCCTCGATCGTCTGGTTCCCGGTGACCGAGATCGCCAAGGCCCAGGGCTACAACAAGCTCCTCGATCTAAAAGAAGTCTTTCCGGAGTGGCCCTATGAGACCTTCGCTGCCAGGGAATCATGGTTGAGCAAGGAGAAAGATCAAGCGAGCAGATTCCTGCGCGCCTACCAGAGAGGCGTTAAGTACACTCAAGAGAACAAAAACGAGGCGGTACGTATCATGAGGAAATACGTCAAGATGGATCCTGCCTACGCGCCGGCGGGTTACGACGAGTATCGCGATTCCTTCCCGCTCAATGGGCAAATCGCGGAAAAAGTGATTCCCGTGGTCATCGAGCAGGAGATCGAAGCCGGCCGGATCAAGAAGAAAATCACCGTGGAGGATATGATCGACCGGT
>Ga0214473_10006548_pt1 | contig 13866 bp, 14 predicted proteins | sample RVTome_7_FD_203509 | JGI IMG/M metagenome (GOLD analysis project Ga0214473, IMG submission 203509) | Soil microbial communities from uranium-contaminated site in the Upper Colorado River Basin, Wyoming, United States - RVT98D197 | ecosystem: Environmental > Terrestrial > Soil > Contaminated >... | reverse complement strand
AGCGAGCGGGAAAGGACGTCGCGGCGCACGGCGGCCGGTGGGCCGTCGCCCGCGGTGATGCGGAGCGCGGTCAGCTCATCCAGCGCCCCCAGGAGAAAAGCCCCCGATCCCACCGCCGGGTCGAGGATCGCGAGCCGGCCCAGGTCCGGGACCCGGCGTGGCGGCGTGCCTTCGTAGATCCATCGGGCCGCAGCCTGTGGAGAGAGGGTGAGACGATGCACCAGGGCTGCCTCGATGGCGGCGCGCACCAGCTCACGTACCAAGCGGGCGGGCGTGTAGAAGCTGCCGCTCGCGCGCCGCTCCTCGGGATCCATCACTCCCTCAAAGACGCGGCCGAGCATGTCGGGCGCGACGAGCGCGCCGCTCTCCTCTTCACGGGACGAGAACTGAAAGTGCTCGAACAGGCGGTCGAACGCGTCGCGCCAGGGGCCGTTGTCCCACACCGCCGGCCCCGTATGCCGCTCCAGCACCGTGGGCTCGAACAGGCCGCCGTTCAGGAATGGGAGCTGACCCAACGCTCGTGCGGCATCGGTCCGCTCGGCGGCGGGTCGGTTCAACGCGCCGAAGAACAGCGGGTGGAGCGCCGCCCGATGGAAGTGACGCCGCGCGCCCAGCGTGCGGTCTAGCAGGCGCGGGAGGTAGCGGGGGTCGCCGTCCAGCCACCCCTTCTCCTGCACGAAGTAGAGAAACAGCACGCGCGTGAGCGCCGTGAGGGCCAGCGCGTGCCGGTCCGCGCGCGCCGCGGGGCGGGGGAGCGCGTCGGTAAAGCGCTCGAGCACGGCGCGGAACGCCCCGAAGAAGCGGATCGTGACGGCCTCGCTCGCGAGCGCCTCCCCCGCGCGGAGGCTGAGCGCCAGGGCCGAGTCGTGCGGCGAGGCGCGGAGCCGCTCGAGCAGCGCCGCGCCGGCCGCCGGGCGATCGGTGGCGATCGTGGCGGTCCGGGCGATGGGCCCGCCGCCCGGGCCCGCGCGCCACGCGGCGAGCACGATGCGTGGCGGGTGGAGCGGGGGAGGTGCCAGCACGCACGCGAGTCCGCGCTCGGCGCCCGCGGCGAGCCGGTGCGCCGCGGCGCGGGCGGCCGATTCGGCGTCCAGCGCCTCCAGTCCGAAGATGCGGAACGCGCCGTGCCGTGCGACGAGCGCCGCGCGTGCCGTGCCCGCGGCGGTCGCGGCCGCGTGGCCGAGCCAGGGCCCGGGTGGTACGGGTTCCCACGCCGGTTTGTAGCCGAGCGCGCAGAACAGGGCGCTGAGATCTTCGATCCGCTCGGTATGGGTGAGAAGGTCGCGTACCACCACAGGCCCCGGGGTCGAGTCGGGGTCACGGTAGCGCCGCGGTGGTGGAGGTTTGGGACCGGAATGTTGCCGGAGGGACCGTTAAAATGCGGAATGCGGAATGCCGAGTCACCGCTCGCCGCGAGCGCCACGTCAGCCGTCTCCGCGTCCGCCGCCCCGCTCGCGTGGTCCGTCGTCAGAGTCCTCACCCCGGGCATGGTTCCCTCGTGCGTCAGGTTGGATGGCAAGCAGCGGCCAAAGGGTCGCAGAATGAGCGCGGTCCCGCGAGGCGCCGCGCGGGCGGCGTTGGCTTGTAACGCGTTAGATTGAAGCCCATGTCGCCGATGCTACTCTCGGCCGCCGGCCTCGGGCTCCTGCTCGGCTTGCGCCACGCCTTCGAGCCCGACCACCTCGCCGCCGTATCGACGCTCGCCACCCGGCACGCCCGGCTGCGCGACGGCGCGCGACTCGGCATCGCCTGGGGGGTGGGGCACACGGCGACGGTGGGCGTGGTCGCCTTGCTCGTTGTCGTCGCGGGCCTCCATGTGCCCCCCGCCTTCTTCTCCGCGGCCGAGCTGCTCGTGGCCGTGCTGCTCATCCTGCTCGGCCTGCCGGTGGTAATCCGCTACGCCCGCGGCCGCTGGCATCTGCACGTGCACGCGCACAATGGGGAGGCGCACCTCCATCTCCACAGTCACGCCGCCGGCGGGTCCCACGCCCACGCCCATCCTAGATGGGACGCACGGCGCTCACTTGGTCTCGGCTTCGCCCACGGCCTGGCCGGCAGCGCGGCGATCGTCGTGCTGCTGGTCGCGACGGCGCGGACATTGGGCGCGCAGCTCGCGTACCTGGCCGCGTTTGGCGCGGGCTCGACGCTGGCCATGCTGGCCGTCGCGTTCGCGCTTTCCCTGGCCGTTCGCTGGGCCGCGGGCGACGAGCGCGGAGGGGCGGCGCGGGGCACGCAGCTCGCGACCATGCTGCACGTGGGAGCGGCCGGAACCAGCGTGGCGGTTGGACTCCTGCTGGCCGGGCGGACGATCGGTGAGTGGGTGACCAGGTGACCCGGGGCTAGCGCGGCTCGCGAGTTCACTCGCGCAGCATGGCCGGCACCGAACAACGTGCTTGTCCATCACGGCTAGCCCTTCGGGTGCCCGCGGTACAGCCGGCCTCTCCACTCCACCTTGTCCCCCCGCAGCGCCGATCGAATCATGATGTAGCCCACCATCGCCGCGCCCAGCGGGTACAGCAGCGCGTACCAGAGCGGAGCGCGGTCCTCGGCGTACACCTCGAGCCAGATCGCGAGCGATGCGGCGGTTGCGATCGCCGCGGCCGGTGCCAGGGGTCCGCCGAGCAGCAGGACGACGGGCGGCACGATCCAGAAGAGCGCCGGCAGCCACATCAGGTACGGAATGACGGTGCGGACGAGCGCGATCGGGGGCGCCATGAGCGGCGCGCCGAGCGCGAGGTTCTTCGACCAGCCGGCCACGATCTCGGCGAGGCCACGGTACATGCGCACGTGCATGAACTCAGGCGCGTGCGCGAGGAAAATGTCCTTGCCGTGCCGTACGAACACCTGGGCGAGCGCCACGTCGTCGGCCACGTTGCCCCTTACCGCCTCGTGCGTGCCCACCGCCTCGTACGCCTCTCGCGTGACGAGCACGAACTGCCCGTTGGCGATCGCGTCCCACTCGACGCGCGTGCGGTTCACCCGCCGCAGGTCGCCCACGCGGGTCTGCAGCGCCAGGAACACCTGCGGCTGGATGAGGCGCTCCCAAAAGCTGAGCATTTCCTGCCGCGGCACGAGCGAGACCAGGTCGGCGTGCTCGGCGGTCAGCGCGGCGACCGCGCGGGCGACGAGCTCCGGCTCGTGATGCGTGTCAGCGTCGGCGAAGAGCAGCAGCTCGCCGCGCGCCTCGCGGTAGCCCTGCACCATGGCCCATTGCTTCCCGAACCACTCGGGCGGCAGCTCCTGGCCCCGGACGAGCCGCAGGCGCCCCGCGGCCGCGGGCGTGCGGGCCAACCGCTCCACCTGGCTGGCCGTGTCGTCGCTCGAGCGGTCGTCGACCACCACGATCTCGAGGGGCTCGTAGTGCCCCGCCAGGATCGAGCGGACGCAGGGGCCGATGTTGCGCGCCTCGTTGCGTGCCGGAATGATCACCGAGATCAGCGGCCCGGATGGGCGCGCCTCGTACTGCTGGAGGTGCGGCCGCCGGCGGGCATATCGGTAGGTGATCAGCGCAAAGATCAGAATCCACGGGGACGCGAGGATCCAGGCGGTCACTCGAGCCGCTCCCCTTGGGCCGCTGCGACGATCGCGGCGCCCGCCAGGTGTCCCGTGACGTTGGTCATCGTGCGAAACATGTCGGGGATCCGGTCGAGGCCGAGCAGGACGCCGAGCCCGGCGAGCGGCAGTCCGGTCTGCACGAATGCGGGCGCCAGGCTGACCACGCTCCCGGCTGGCACGGCGGCGACCGTGAGCGAGGCGAGGAAGACCGCGGCGCCCGCCTGGATCAGCTCGGGCGGCCCGACGGGGATGCCGTACAACTGCGCGGCGAACAGCACCGCCACCGCTTGGTACAGTGCGCTCCCGGCGCGATTGAGGCTCGCGCCCAGCGGCAGGACGAGCCCCGCCACCGTCGGCGACATGTGGAGGTCGCGCTCCGCCGCGTCCAGCATGGCGGGCAGCGCGGCGAGCGACGACGTGGTGGAGAACCCCATGGCCATGGACGGCAGCGCCGCCCGCAGGAACCGGCCCGGCCGGAGGCGCACGGCGAGCGCCACCGCGGGGAGGTAGACGAGTCCCACGAGCAGGAGGCAGCCCGAGACCACGGCGGCGAGGAAGACGAGCATCGCCCCAACCATGCTCCAGCCGAATCGCGCCACGACCGGGGCGACGAGTGCGAAGATGCCCACCGGGGCGAGCACCAGCACCCACCGCACGATCCGGATCAAGGCCTGCGTGCCCGCGTCGGCCAAATCCGTCAGCGTGCGGCGCTTTGCCTCGGGGAGTGTGGCCGCCGCGGCACCGACGATGGTCACGAACACGATCAGCGCGAGCAGGCTGCCGTCGGCGGCCGCGCGCACGGGATTTGCCGGAACGAGCTCCACGATGAACCGTGCGCCAGTGGGGGCCTGTGCCGCCGCCTGACGGAACGCCGTATCCGCGGCGGCGGCGGCCCGCAGGTCGGCCTGCTGTTCGGGAGTGATCGGTGCGAAGGGCAGCAGCAGGTGCGCCACCGCGAAGCCCACGCCGATGGCGACGATCGTGGTGCCCCAGAAGAAGCCGAGCGCGCTCGCCCCGAGGCGCCCAAGTCGCCGCAGGTCGCCGAGGCCCGCGACGGCCGTGAAGAGCGCGGTCGCAACCAGCGGCACCACGACCATGGTCAGGAGATTGAGAAACAGCCGGCCGAGCGGGCGAACGAAGCGATCCAGGCCGTCGGCGAGGATCGTGCTCCCCGTGGCGGCGGCGATCAGGCCCAACGCGAGCCCCGCCACGAGGCCCAACGCCATCGAAACGTGGCTCCGCATCGATCCCCGGGTATTATTCCGTCACGATATGCCCAAGCTCCTTCACGCCGCAAGGCCGACACACCGGCGAATCCTTTGAAGCTCGAGCACGTGCGCCGCGCGGTCCTCGACTACCCGCACACCATGGACGACGCCCCGGGCGCCGCGCCCGCGGCGGTCGCCCTGATCCTGAGCGAGAACGCCGGCGAAGCAGAGGCGTTGTTCATCCGGCGCGCCGTCCGCGCGGGCGATCCCTGGTCCGGCCAGGTGGGACTACCCGGCGGCATGCGGGACGGGACCGACTCGAACCTCCTTGTCACCGCCGCACGGGAGACGCGCGAGGAGATCGGCATCGATCTGCGCACGGTCCTGTGCCTCGCTCAGCTTTCCGACGTGCGCACGCGCACCCCCAAGCTGCCCGCGGTCTACGTGCGACCGTTCGTCTGGGCGCTGGATGAGCAGCCCGCGCTCGTGCTCTCCGGCGAAGTGGAGGCGACATTTTGGGTACCCCTCGTCGGCCTGCTCGCGCCCGGCGCGCGGCGCGAGCTCGACATGCCCGGCCTGGACCGCCCCGTGCGCGCCTACGTGGTCGGGGACGAAGTGATTTGGGGCATGACGGAGCGCATCTTGACCCCCTTTTTGGAGGCTGTTTCCCGGCACTTGTAGCTCCTCGCAATTCTCGACTTCGCTTGACAGTATCAATGATTTAGCTTACACTAATTCCGCCCAGTTAGCTTCTATAACTAATTGCTGATGCGAGCGATAGGTACCACCGCGGCAGTGTCTCTTCCCACGCCTATACGGCAGGGAGAATGGGCATCGTGAGCGCATTGGTGGGCTCTCCGTCTCCCCTGAGCCGGTCCGTGGAGGACTACCTCAAGGTGATCTATCACCTGTCGAGTGAGGGGGGGTTCGCGGCCACCAGCGACATCGCCGCGCGGCTCACAGTGGCGCCGCCCTCGGTGAGTGGCATGGTCAAGCGCCTGTCCGAGGCGGGGCTGATCGAGCATGTCCCCTACCGCGGTGTGCAGCTCACGTCGCAGGGACGGCGCGCCGCACTGCGCATGATCCGCCGGCATCGCATCCTCGAGGTGTACCTCATGCGACACCTCGCCTTCGACTGGGACAACGTGCACGAGGAGGCGGAGCGGCTGGAGCACGCCGTGTCGGACGATCTGATCGACCGCATGGCGCGGGCACTGGGCGACCCGCACTACGATCCCCACGGCGCGCCGATTCCCACAGTCGAAGGTGAGATCGAAGAGACGTCGCTGACGCCGCTCGCAGACGCGCCGGTGGGCGCGACGGTAGAGTTGCGCCAGGTGGTCGACGCCGATCCGGCGCGGCTGCGCTACCTCGCCGAGCAGGGGCTCACGCCGGGGACGCGCTTGGTGGTTGCGGACCGCCACCCCTTTAACGGGCCGACCATCGTACAGGTCGACAATGAGTCGCGGATCGTGGGACGCGATCTGGCGCTGACCCTGTGGTGCCGGGCGGTGGAGCCATGACATGAGCGACCATGTCTCACGCCGGGCCGCCCTGCTGCGCGGCCTCGCCGGGGCGGCGGGCGTCGCCGCCGCGCCGGCCATCGCCGCCGCGGCGAAGCTCAGCCCGCATCTCGACCCGCATCATGTGATGACGGGCGGCCTGCCCGCCGGGTCCGGCATCGATCCGCAGGCGTTCCTCACCGAGTTCGACTACGGTCAGACCAGCCGGCGCGCGGGCGGCCAGACGGTCCGGGAATACCGCATCGCGGCCGCCGACCGGACCATCGAAGTCATGCCGGGCGTCTTCTACTCGGCCTGGACGTACAACGGCCGGGTGCCCGGTCCCACGCTGCGCGCGACCGAGGGGGATCTGGTGCGCGTGCACTTCACGAACGCGGGCACGCACGAGCACACCATGCATTTCCACGGGTTCCATGCGGCGGGGATGGACGGCGTGTTCGAGCAGGTGCCGCCGGGCGGCACGTTTCTCTACGAGTTCGAGGCCGACCCGTTCGGGCTCCAGCTGTACCACTGCCATACCATGCCGATCAAGCGGCACATCGCGAAGGGGCTGTACGGCGTGTTCATCGTGGACCCGAAGCGCCCACGCCCGCCCGCGCACGAGATGGTGATGGTGATGAACGGCTTCGACGTGAACTTCGACGGGAAGAACGAAGTCTACGCGGTCAACACCGTGCCGTTCGCCTATCAGGCCGAGCCGATCGTCCTCAAGAAGGGCGAGTTGAACCGGATCTACCTCGTCAACGTGCTTGAGTTCGACCAGATCAACTCGATGCACGTGCACGCGAATTTCTTCCACTTGTATCGTACCGGCACGTCGCTTGAGTCCCACGAGTTCACGGATACCATCAGCATGGGACAGGGGGAGCGGCACATCCTCGAGTTCACCTACCGCCACGAGGGCAAGTTCATGTTCCACGCCCACCAATCGGAGTTCGCCGAGCTGGGATGGATGGGCGTGTTCGACGTGCGGGACGAACGGGTCGCGACGTGATGCGGCGCGGGGTGGATGAAATCGGGCCGGTCAACGTGGGTGTCGATGCAATCGCGCGGGTCAACGCGAATAGAGGAGCGCGGGTAGGGGCGGTAGGGGCGCAGCATGCTGCGCCCCTACATCGAACCGCGGCCAACGACGCACACCCGCCCCCGGCGCGCGTGTACGCCATCGATGTGCCCGTGCGCCACGGGGTGCCCGGCCCGGCAAACGTGGACGTAGGGGCACGGCATGCCGTGCCCCTACACAACAACGTCGTGCCCCGACGCCCGACGCACGCGCGCGTGCACACGACCCGCGCGCCCCTACACATTGCCCACGCACCGATGCACCATGCCCCCGCGCCCGCCCACCAAACCCACACGCCGCGTGTGGGAACATGATGCGGCGCTGGCTGCTCTTCCTTCTCCCCCTCGCCCTCCTGGCGGCCCTCGCGCTCCTGGTCGCGAAGGGTGGTGTGCTCTCGTCCCTGCGACGCGGGCTGCCGCCGGTCGAGGAGCTGACGGTCAACCGGACACGGCTGGCACCCGGCGTGATCACCCTCGACCTGGTGAACGGTGGCCCTGAGCCGGTGACCGTCGCGCAGGTGATGGTGGACGAAGCGTTCTGGACCTTCACCATTCGCCCGGGACCCAAGCTCGACCGCCTGGATCGCGCCACCGTCGAGATCCCCTATCCCTGGGTCGAGGGCGAGCCGCACCACGTCACCCTCGTCACGTCCAACGGCGTCACGTTCGACCACGAGATCGCGGTGGCTGCGGTGACGCCGCCCATGGATGCGCGCTACTTCTGGACGTTCTCGCTCATCGGACTCTACGTGGGCGTGTTGCCCGTCGCGATCGGCCTGCTGTGGCTGCCGTTCCTCCGGCGGCTCGAGCGGCGCTGGATCCATTTCGCGCTCGCCCTCACGGGCGGCCTGCTCGCGTTCCTGGCCGTCGAAGCCCTGCACGAGGCGCTCGAGATCGCCGAGAGCGTGGCCGGCGCATTCCAAGGCGCGGGGCTCGTGGGCCTGTCGGTGCTGGGGGCGTGGCTGCTGCTCACCGCGTTCGGCGGCGCGGGGAAAGGCCCAGTGATGGAGGGTCCACCCGCGCGCCTGCGGCTCGCCTTCCTCATCGCGCTCGGGATCGGGCTCCACAATCTCGGCGAAGGATTGGCGATCGGGGCGGCGTACGCGCAGGGCGCCGTGGCGCTCGGCGCCTTCCTGGTGATCGGCTTCATGGTGCACAACACCACAGAGGGGCTGGGTATCGTCGCCCCGGTTGCGCAGGACCAGCCCACGCCCCGCGCGCTCGCTCTGGCGGGGATGCTTGCAGGGGGTCCCACCATCGTCGGCGCGTGGCTCGGGGGACTCGCCTACTCGCCGATCCTCGCCACCGTTGCGATGGGGGTGGGTGCGGGCGCGATCCTGCAGGTGCTGGGCGTGCTTCATCGCGTCGTCGCGCGCGACACGCAGGGGGCCGTGTGGACGCCTCTCAACGCGCTCGGCGTCGCGTCGGGCCTCGTGCTGATGTACGGCACCGGGCTACTGGTGGCCCAATGAGGACGGCGTCGCGCGTTCTGTGCCTGGGGCTGGCCCTCGGCGCTCCCGCGGATGCGCAGACCGGACCCGAGCCGGTGCGGGACAACAGCTTCCTGCTCGAGGAGGCGTACAACCAGGAAGCCGGCGTCGTCCAGCACATCAGCCTGTTCGTGCGCTCGCGGGAGACCGGCGACTGGGCGTATGCGTTCACGCAGGAGTGGCCGGCGACCACGTGGCGCCATCAACTGGGCTATACGCTCATCCTGTGCCGTGTGGGCGGCGCCGCGACGCATACGGGCCCGGGCGACCTGGCGGTCAACTATCGATTACAGCTCGCGGGGGGAGAGGGAGGGGCAGTGGCCGTGGCTCCGCGGGTCACGCTGCTCATCCCGACGGGTAGCGCGAGTCGGGGGCTCGGGGCGGGCGGCGTCGGCTTGCAGGCGAACCTGCCGGTCAGCTGGCAGCCGTCGCGCGCGCTGGTAACGCACTGGAACGCCGGCGCGATACTGACGCCCCGTGCCCGCAACCTGGTCGGCGAGCGCGCTCGAACCGTCGGTTTGAACCTCGGCCAGAGCGTGATCTGGCTCGTGATGCCGTCGCTCAACTTCGTCGTCGAAACGGCGTGGACCCGGGAGGAGGACGTGACGGGTCCGGGCCGCCGTGCGGCCACCGAGCAGCTCGTTATCGCGCCGGGTGTGCGTGCGGCGCTGAACCTCCCACGTGGCCTGCAGGTGGTCCCGGGCGTGGCGTTTCCCATCGGCGTCGGCCGGAGCCGCGGCCAGCGGAGCGTCGCCCTCTATCTCAGCTTCGAGCATCCCTTCCGGCGCGCTGACCCCGCGCGCGGACGCGCCGGTGGGCGCGACCGTGGAGTTGCGCCGGGTGGACGACGACGCCCCGGCGCGGCTGCGCTACCTCGCCGAGCAGGGGCGTGACCAGCCGGCCGCTGGCGAGTAGCGTCGCCGACCCGGGATGGCGCCGGGCGCGGCTCACGCCGAGCCTGGCCGAGGTCTACCGCACCGTGCCGGTGGGGCAGGGCGGCTGGTGGAAAAAGGCGCTCGCCTTCGCGGGTCCCGGGTATCTCGTGGCGGTCGGTTACATGGACCCGGGGAACTGGGCGACCGATCTGGCGGGCGGCGCGCAATTCGGGTACACGCTGCTCAGCGTGATCCTGCTCTCCAACCTGATGGCGATCTTGCTCCAGGGCCTCTCGGCCAAGCTCGGGATCGTGACCGGGCGGGACCTGGCGCAGGCATGCCGCGATCACTACTCGCGGCCGGTGTCGTTCGGACTCTGGGTGCTGTGCGAGATCGCGATCGCGGCCTGCGACCTCGCCGAGGTGATCGGCTCGGCGATCGCGCTGAACCTCCTGTTCGGCATCCCGCTGCCGTGGGGCATCGCGATCACGGCGCTGGACGTGCTCCTGATCCTGTACCTCCAGCACCGCGGCTTCCGGCTCCTCGAGGCGCTCGTCACGGTGCTCATCGCCACGATCGCCGGCTGCTTCCTGTTCGAGATCTTGATCTCAAAACCCGATCTCGCGGGCGTGCTCGCCGGCTTCGTGCCCAGCCCGTCGATCCTCACGGACCCGAGCAAGCTCTACATCTCCATCGGCATCCTGGGCGCGACGGTCATGCCGCACAACCTCTACCTGCACTCGTCCATCGTGCAGACGCGCAAGTATGAGGAGACGCCGGCAGGCAAGCGGGAGGCGGTGAAGTTCGCCTTCATCGACTCGACCGTCGCGCTCTCGTTCGCCCTGTTCATCAACGCGGCGATCCTCATCGTGGCGGCGGCCACGTTCCACCGCGCCGGCCAAACGGGCGTCGCGGAAATCCAGGACGCCTACCGGCTGCTGACGCCGCTGCTCGGCGTGACGGGGGCCAGCGCCGTCTTCGCCTTCGCGCTGCTGGCCTCCGGCCAGAATTCGACGCTCACGGGGACGCTCGCCGGCCAGATCGTGATGGAAGGGTTCTTGAACATCCGGATCCGGCCGTGGCTGCGGCGCCTGATCACGCGGTTGATCGCGATTGTCCCGGCGGCCCTGACGGCTATCTTCTTTGGAGCGCACGGCACCGCCCAACTCCTTATCCTCAGCCAGGTGATCCTCAGCCTGCAGCTCTCATTCGCCGTCTTCCCGCTCGTGCGGTTCACCTCCGATCGCCTGAAGATGGGCGAGTTCGTAAACCCGCGCGCGCTCAAGGCCCTCGCCTACACCGTCGCGGTGGCGATCGCGTGCTTCAACGCCTGGCTCCTGGTGCAGATCATCGGGGGATGGCTGGGCTGATTGTACCGGCGCATCCTCGTCCCGCTCGAGCATTCCCCCGCCGATGACACCGTGCTCCGGCACGTCACGGGTCTCGCCAAGCTGTGCGCGTCGGAAGTCGTGCTGTTGCACGTCGCCGATGGCTGGGCGGCGCGCAACATGGCGCAGCTGAACCTGCGGGAGTCGGAAGAGATGAAAGAAGACCGGGTCTACCTGGAGCGGGTGAGCCAGGCGATGCACGCGGCCGGGGTGAACGCCGACGCGGTGCTGGCGGCCGGCGACCCGGCGAAGGAAATCGCCGCCGCCGCCGAGCGCGAGCACTGTGACCTGATCGCGATGACGACCCACGGCCACCGGTTGATCGAGGACGTGGTGCGCGGGAGCACCGCGACGGCGCTCCGGCACATCACCAAAGTCCCCATCCTGATGGTGCGGGTGGACGGCTAGGCTACAGCGACCGCGCCTGCTCCAGCGCCCGGATGAGGTCGCCCAGCCGCTGGTCGCGGATGTCCCGCAGCTCTTCGACGCGATCCCCGTAAGCGCCCTGGATGGCGTGGATCAGTGCCTTCCGCCGCTCCGGATCGAGCTGGTTCCACGTGGCGAGATCGGCCCACCAGGACTCGAAGCTCGCGAGCAGGCGCTGGAGGAAGATGCTGACGCCCGCCGCTCCGGCTGCGAGGTGGTAGCTGAGGTGCGGGCCCGCCGCCGCCCAGCCGAGCGCCGGTCCGAGCGACATCGCCCGGTCCAGGTCCTCCACGTCGATCACGCCATTCAACACGAGATCGATGCATTCCCGCCACACCGCGGCGGAAATGCGGCCCACGGCGTAGCCCGGTACGGCTTTCCGCACCAGCACGGGGACGCGGCCGAGCGCGCGCAGGTATCCGTCCGCCTGCGCGACGGCCTCCTGGCTCGCCGTTCCCGGCACCAACTCGACCAACGGGATCAGCTCCGGGGGGTTGAGCGGGTGCACGATGAGGCAGCGGCTCGCGTGCGCGCAGCGCCCGAAGATGTCTTTTGGGGCCAGCCCGCTCGACGAGCTCGAGACGAGGGTGCCGGGCGCGGCGATCTCGTCGATGGCGCCGAGCAGCTTTTGCTTGGCGATCAGGTCCTCGGTGATGGCTTCGATGACCCAATCCGCATCGGTCACCGCGTGCAGCAGGCTGCGCGCCGGGTGGAACTCGAGCAGCCCGCGCTCCACGATGCCCGCCGTGGCGCGCTCGTACGCCACGAGGGCGCGCGCGCGCGCGGGCACCTCAACGTGCGCCCGCTCGGCGGCGCGCGCGTCGGCATCGAAGATCGTGACGGGCCAGCCCGCCGAGACGCACAGCGCCGCCCAGCCACAGCCGATGTCTCCGGCGCCGACGACGGTGACCTTCCGGGGCATCGCGGCGAACGTGGTCATGAACGCCTCACGAGACGGCCGTGGCAACGGGCGCCGCGGCCCAGGGAAGCACCCGCTCGAACAGCAGCGCGCGCACCACGTCGGGCCGTACCGCGCCGGCCACGCGCGCGGCCGCTCCGGCCGGGTCGAGCCGCGTGTGGCCGCGGTGGTCGCCGGTCTCCAGGTCCACCGTCAAGCGCTGTGGCGCGAACGACATCGCGTCCGGCCGGATCAGCGCGGCGATTGGCAGGATGTCGTTGATCACGCAGCCGTCCAGTTTCTCGTACTTGCGGTGGAACTCGAGATAGAACCGCAGCGCGTCGTGGAACCAGTGGGCCGCCTCGTCGGTCGTCCGCTCCAGGCGCCCGATCTCGTGGCCGCGCAGCACGACCTTGCGCGTGGCATCGAGGCCCACCAGATCGGTCGGCAGCTGCGCGCGGAGGACGATGTCCAGCGCTTCGGGGTCGCACCACGCGTTGAACTCGGAGTACGGTGTGGTGTTGCCCGCGGTCCCGATGTTGCCGGCCATCGCGATGTGGCGCGTCACCTTGGCGCGCACGAGATCGGGGTCGCGCCGCAGGGCGAGGGCCAGGCCTGTCACGGGTCCCAGCGTCACCAGTGTGACGGGCGCCGGCTGCTCGGCCAGCAGGCGGTCGAACGGCTTCATCCAATCCAGGATCACGCCGGCCTCCGGCAGCGCCGCGTTGCCCAGCCCCGACGGGCCGTGCGTCTCGAGGGCGACGGCAAGCGGCCTCTTCAGGGGCCGCCGCGCGCCGACGGCGATCGTGAGGCGGCGCCCCGCGCGGCGCAGCAGCTCCACGCAGTTGCGGTGCGCGTGCTCCACCGTCGTGTTGCCGTAGGAGACCGAGATCCCGCGCACGTCCAGCTCCGGGGAATGGAGCGCGAGCCACAGGGCGAGCGCGTCGTCGATCCCGGGGTCGGTGTCGATGAGAACGGGGAGTGGGGAGCCGGGAGCGGTCGGGGACGGTGCGGGCACGAGGTATAGGCTACGGGAAGGTCACCGCCGATGCAATAGTTTCCGTATATTCCGCCCCATGAGCGAACAGTATCGCGCGCTGCTCGATGCGTTCGGGCGCGGTTGGGATCAGGGAGACGCCGACGCCATCGCGGCGGTGTTTGCCCCGGATGCGGTGTTCCTCGACGGCCCGTTTGGGGCGAAGGAAACGGGGACGGCGGCGATTCGGGCCTATTGGAGCGATCTCCCCAAGAACCAGGCCGACGTCAAGTTTCGCTGCGGCGAGATCTTCACCGCCGGCCCGTGGTTCGCGGCCGAGTACCGCTGCACCTACCGCCGTCGCCGGACGGGGGAGTTGGTCGATGTGCGGGGCGCGGTATTCTGCGAGACGAAGGACGGCAAGATCAGCGAGATGCGGATGTACCATCACCGGGCGTAGAGCCG
>Ga0214473_10006547_pt1 | contig 13868 bp, 14 predicted proteins | sample RVTome_7_FD_203509 | JGI IMG/M metagenome (GOLD analysis project Ga0214473, IMG submission 203509) | Soil microbial communities from uranium-contaminated site in the Upper Colorado River Basin, Wyoming, United States - RVT98D197 | ecosystem: Environmental > Terrestrial > Soil > Contaminated >... | reverse complement strand
CCCGCCCCCCCTTTTACTGCATACCCCCTGCTGCCCCCCTGACCGCGGTCACTCCCGCGGGAAACGACTGCGTGCTTTTTTCGACATAGGCCGTCGAGAATTCCTGCGAAACGCGGACTACTACCGCCTGGCCGACTTCGACGCTTATTCCAGGCTCCCTGGCGGAAAGGGCCGACGGCGTCCCGCCGCCTTCGATCAGCCGGAAAACATTGCCCACCTCGATCCCCGCGGCGGAACCCGCGTCCAGATAGACGAATGTCCGGGCGGCAAGCTCCTCGTTCTCCCACTGGCCGGAGATGACGTAGGCCTTGAGCCCCGCGGCCCCGGGCGAAATGGAAACCGGAACGTATGAAGGGATCTCCTCGCTCAGCTGGTCTTCCCTGCTCAAGTCCTCGAAAGATTTCCTGACCACTCCGACCGCCTCGCCGCCCTCCTTCCCCTTCACCTGCACCAGCCCGACAAGGTACCTGGCGTAGCCGGTGACGGACCTGCCGCTTCGGGCATCGATCGGCCCCCGGACGCGATATACCCCCAGGAGCTGCCCGGCGGGGATCTCCTTGGCCACTTCGAGGAAAACCCTGTCTCCCTCGGAGAACGCCACCTTAGGCTCCTCGGCCGCGCGGATGCGACCGATACCCTTGGGCGCCTCTTTAAGAAACTCGCCCGCCCGTACGAATTCCGACGGCGTGATGTCCAGAATCCGCACCATAGGGGCGGCTTCCGGCTGCTTCGCTGCCGACGGCGCAGGCGGGGCCTCCGCTTCCGCCGTCACCTCCGCCTCTTCCTCCATGGCTTCCTCGGCTGGAAACTCGTACTCCTTCGGCGGCGGCGCGAAGACGACGATGCTGATTCCAGGATAGATATAGTGCGGATTGGTGAGGAACCGGTTCTTTTCCCAGAGGTCCGGCCATTTCCAGGGAGTGCCGAGGTATTTTGCGGAGAGGTCCCAAAGGGTATCCCCTTCAGCGACGGTGTGAACGAGGCCTTCCGGGTAGGATGCCGGCCCTTCGGGGGAGCCTGCCTGGGCGAATGCCCCGACGGGATTGGCAAGGAACGCGATAAGAATCGCCAAGACCGAGAGAACCGCTGCCCGTCCTTTCATCTTGAACACCTCGCATCCGCCCCGGCGATGGGGAGGGTTAATTATATCTAATTTATGCTAAATATCGCTCATTATGAAGAAAACTACAGTTCATTTTAAGCGAAGTCAAGGTCATTCTGCGCCGTCCGCCCCTCCTTCCCATTTGAGATGCAGGAAAACCTCCCTGTTCCCGCTCGGGCCCTTCACGCGGCTCTCGGACCGCCCCATTACCGAAAACCCGAGTCCCGCGGCAAAATCCGCCACGGCCCGGACCGCCTCCTGACGCTTAGCCTCGTCCCTGACCACCCCCCCCTTGCCTACCGACGCCCTCCCCGCCTCGAACTGGGGCTTGACCAGAGCGAGCACAACCGCCGAAGGCTTGAGGAATTCGCGAACAGGCGGCAGGATGTGGCGGAGCGAGATGAAAGAGACGTCGACCGTTGCCAGCTCGACCTTTTCGGGCAGCAGTTCCGCGGTCGCGTATCGGAAATTCACCTTCTCCAGGACGACGACCCGCGGATCCTTCCGCAGCCGGTCGTCGATCAGCTTCTCCCCCACGTCGACTGCGTATACCCTCGCCGCTCCACGCCGGAGAAGACAGTCGGTGAACCCCCCCGTCGACGCGCCGACGTCCAGCGCGGTTTTCCCGCCGCAGGAAATTCCGAAATCGTCCAGCGCCCCGTCGAGCTTCATTCCGCCGCGGGAGGCAAACGGACGGGGGGCGGGCGACAGGGAGACCGCCTGGTCCGTCCTGACCGGCGCGCCGCACCGCGTGACGACGGCGCCGTCGAGAAGCACCCGCCCGGAAAGGATCAGACCCTGGGCCTTCGCGCGCGTTTCGGCCAGGCCGCGCGCGACCAGCGCGGCGTCCAGGCGGTTCCGGGGAGCCTTTTTCGGGGAAAGGTCAGACAATCCTTTCGAGCCTGGACCGGATGCCGTTGAACAACGACGGCAGGAACGTCTTTGCATGCCCGAACATCCGCAGCGTCTCGGCGACGATCGCCTCGGAATTCAACCCGTGCCTCTCGCGCAGCTCGTCCTGGGAGCCGTGCTCGACGAACGTGTCGCGGATGCCCATCCGGCGGAAATGCTGCGGGTGCTCTCCGTGCTCTTCGAACAGCTCCAGAACGGCGCTTCCGAATCCGCCCGCCAGCACGTTCTCCTCGACCGTAAGGACGCGCCCTGCCCGGTGCGCCAGCGGCAGGATGAGCCCCGCGTCGAGGGGCTTGACGAATCTCGCGTTCACGACCGCGGCGGATATCCCCCTCCTGCGTAGCTCCTCCGCTGCAAGCAGCGAAGGCGCTACGGTCGCCCCCACCGCCAGGATCAGCATGTCCTTCCCCTCGAGAAGGAGTTCCCCCTTCCCCCATTCGATCGGCTCCGCCGTGCCCTGCCCCACCGTTCCCGTGCCGCGCCCCCTTGGATACCTTATCGCGGCCGGCCGTCCCGCCGCGACGGCGGCGCGCAGCATCGCGGGGAGCTCGGCTTCGCACGCCGGGGCCATGACCGACAGGTTGGGGATGTGCCGCAGGAACGAAAGGTCGAACAGACCCTGGTGGGTCGCCCCGTCCGCGCCCACGATGCCGCCGCGGTCCACCGCGAAGACGACGGGCAGGCCCTGGAGGCAGACGTCATGGATGATCTGGTCGTAGGCGCGCTGGAGGAACGTGGAATAGATGGTGACCACCGGGATCTTCCCCTCGCGCGCCAGTCCCGCCGCGAACGTGACGGCGTGCCCCTCGGCGATCCCGACGTCGAAGAACCGGTCGGGGAATGCGTCCCGGAACTTCGAAAGACCGGTCCCGCTGCACATCGCGGCCGTAATGGCCACCACCTTGTGATTCTCCCGGCCGATCTCCACGATCGCATCGGCGAAAACGTCGGTAAAGGTCGGCGCCGATAATGCTCCATTCCCCTTCCCCGTCGACGGGTCGAAGGCGCCTACTCCGTGGAAATATTCCGGATTGGCCTCGGCCGGCGGATACCCCTTCCCCTTCGCGGTCACCACGTGTATCAGCAGCGGCCCCTCCAGGTTGGACAGGTTCTGGAAAGTGGCGAGGAGATCCTCGATGTGGTGGCCTGATATGGGGCCGACGTACGTGAACCCGAGCTCTTCGAAGAGCAGCCCGGGCACGATGAACCCCTTCGTCAACTCCTCGGCCTTCTTGCCGATCCGGGCCATGATATCGCCCCTCGGCATCGACTTCAGCAGGTTCTCGACGCGCTTCCGGAATGAGGTGTAGAACTTTCCCGTCATGATCCGGTTCAAATACCCGGACAGCGCGCCGACGTTCTGCGAGATTGACCACTCGTTGTCGTTCAGGATCACGATCAGGTCGCGCTTCTGGTGCCCGGCCTGGTTCAATCCCTCGAGCGCAAGGCCCGATGAGAGCGAGCCGTCCCCGATAACCGCGATGACCTTGTGTGTCTCCTTCCGCATGTCGCGGGCGACGGCCATCCCCAGGGCGGCCGAGATAGAGGTCCCCGAGTGCCCTGTGCCGAATGAGTCGAACGGGCTCTCCGAGATGCGGGGAAATCCCGAGATCCCCCCGAAGGTGCGCAAGGTCGGAAAGAGGTCCTGCCTGCCGGTGAGGATCTTGTGCGCATAGGACTGGTGACCGACGTCCCACACGATCCGGTCGCCCGGGCATGAGAACACGTAATGCAGCGCGATCGTAAGTTCCACGACGCCAAGGCTGGAAGCCAGGTGCCCGCCGGTTCTGGAAACGCCCTGCACGATCCGCTCGCGCAACTCCGCCGCGACCTGCGGGAGTTTCTCCCGCGGGACCTTTTTCAGGTCCTCGGGGGAATGGATGCCGGGAAGCAGTGGGGCGTTCTGCACTATGATCTCCTCGCCGCAACCATGCGGACTATGTCCCGAAGCGCTTCGGCTTCGCCCCCGAACGTGGAAACGGCCGACAGCGCCTCGCGGGCCAGGGTATCGGCGCGGGCAATCGCAGCCTCCATCCCGAACGAGCCGGGATAGGTCAGCTTTCCGCGCGCCTTGTCTTTTGCAACGCCCTTGCCCATCTCCTCGAAGCTGCCGGTCTCGTCCAGGATGTCGTCGGTCACCTGAAACAGCAGGCCCAGAGCGCGGCCGTACCGCGCAAGGTCCTCAACCTGCGCCCCGGTCCCCGAGCCCAGTATGCCTCCCATGCGCGCGGACGCGGACAGCAGGGCGGATGTCTTCCGGAGATCTATCTCCTCCTTATCGTCCGCTCCTCCCCGCGATCCTTCGGCCGACAGGTCGAGCTGCTGCCCCCCCACCATTCCCTCCGCCCCTGCGGCGCGCGCCAGGACGGCGACCGCCGCGAGCGCCCTGCGGGGATCCTTCTCCGCCAGCGGCGCCTCGCCCATCACCCTGAACGCCTCCGTGAGGAGCGCGTCGCCGGCAAGGATCGCCGTCGCTTCGCCGAACGCCTTGTGGCTGGAGGGCTTTCCCCTGCGGTAATCGTCGTCGTCCATCGCGGGCAGGTCGTCGTGGACCAACGAATACGTGTGGATATATTCAACGGCGCAGGCGAACGGAAGAAGCTCCTCCTCGTCCCCCCCGACGGCGCCTCCCGCCGAGAGCAGCACAACCGGCCGTATGCGCTTGCCGCCTGCGGTCAGCGAGTATTCCATCGCTTCCCGCAGCGCCGCGGGCATCCCGCAGGCGTCCTTGTCCAGGTACCGCAGGAGATTGTCCTCCACCGCTTTCCGGCGGCGGCGGATCGCTTCCGAGGAGGGAGAGGACACTTCACTCCTCTTTGCCGAGAATGGAGTTTTCATCCTCGGTCTCCTGCGTCACGCCCCCCGGCTTGCGAAGGAGAACCTCGATCTTCCTGTCCGCCTCGTCCAGCCGCTTCTGGCAGACGGCCGAAAGACGCATCCCCTCCTCGAACAGGCGGATGGATTCCTCAAGCTTCGTCTCGCCGGATTCCAGTTTGGCGACGATCGTTTCGAGCGCTTTTAGCGCCTCCTCGAAAGAAGGCTCCTTGCCTTTTACCAACATCTCCTCCGAACTTCCACCCGCGGCGGACTGTCCGATAAACGTCAGCGGACCGTTCGCTGCAATCCGGGCCTTTAATTATATAACCCCCTTCCATGCAGGGGTCAACGGAATGACGGTCCAAAAAGCAGGGATGGATCGATCCGGCCGCCGGCCGCACGGACGCCGAAGTGCAGGTGGGGACCCGTGGCGCGCCCGCTCGAACCCACCGCGCCGATCAATTCCCCCCTTTCCACTCGCCGCCCCTCCTCCACGGCGGCTTCCCGGAGATGATAGTAGACGCTGAACAATCCTCCTCCGTGGTCAAGCACGACGGACCTCCCGCCGAAGAACCGCTCGCCGGAGAACGCGACGCTGCCCGCCGCAATCGCCCTGACAGGCGTGCCTTCCGGAAGGCGTATGTCCACGCCCGCGTGGGGACTGCGCGGCTCCCCGTTTATGATCCTGCGGGAGCCGAAACCCACGGGCAGGTAGTCCTCGACCGGCGGCAGGAACGGTAGATCCCATGCGTCCGCAGAGACGGCGGCGAATCGGGCCTCCAGGTCTTCCGCCTCGATGCGGATCCTGTGGAGGGTAGCGTTGTCGAACTCCGCCATGCCTTTCGGCAGCGTGAGCTCCTGGACCGGGAACGCCTTTTCCCGGACCGCCAGCTCCATGTCAAGGCGCGCCGCGGCTCCGCTGCCGCCCGCGACTATGGAAAGCGCGGCGATCCCGGGCGGATCCATCAGGTCGACGCCGATCAGCGCGTGGAATCGTCCTGCCTCCGCCTTCTTCAAGGGGAACGTTCGTCCCTTCCAGACCAGCACGATGTTGTCGGGCGGGGGATAGACCGCAACCTCCACGAGAACCGGGTCCCCCTGGAAAGGAGAGCGGCTGGAGACCGATACCGAGATCGTTGCTCCAGACGAGGCGGCATTCCCTTCCGCGGAAGGGGAAATCGCCTGCGCAAGGCATTCGCCGTGCGCGAAAAACAGAAGTGCGGGCAGGATGGCCAGAGCCGCGGGAACGGCTTTTCTCAAACTTCGTCTCCTTCCACCACCGCGCCGAACGCGCCGTCGGAGACCCTGACGTCCAGGGCCTCGCCCGGCGCTGCCTCGGAGACCGTCCGCACCGCGAGCCCCGTTGCCCTGATCGTCGCGATGGCGTATCCCCTGGACAGGACGGCCGTAGGGTCAAGGGCGGCAAGCTTGCCGCGGCGGACGTCGAGCCTGGCCCGGCAGCCCTGCCGCCCGGCATCCATCCTCCGCGTCGCGCGCTCCAGCAGAAGCGCGACATTCCCGCGCTTCCCGGAAACCCATGCGGAGGGAGAGCGAAGGCGCAGAGCGGTATCCAGTTCCGAAACCCGCACGCGCGACCTGCGGGCGAATTCCTGCATCCTTTCCGCAAGCGCGTCCGTGGACTTCGCAAGGGCATACCGGCGGGACTGTACGAGGGGCCTCGGATCGGCGAGCGCTCCGGCTGTAATCCGATACTCCCTGCGAAGCGTCTGACGGTGATGGCGCTCCGCCCTCCGCGCCCGCAGGACAAGCCCCGCCATGCGCTCCGCGGCCTCCGCGCAGTCCGGAACGGCCATCTGCGCGGCCGCGGTCGGCGTCGGTGCCCGGAAGTCGGCCGCGAGGTCGGAGAGCGTGAAATCGGTCTCGTGCCCCACCGCGCTGATCGTCGGGACCGGGGAGGAAGCGATCGCCCGCACCACCGCCTCCTCGTTGAACGCCCATAGATCCTCGATGGACCCTCCGCCGCGGCCGACGATTACCAGATCGACCCCGCCGTGCGCGGCAATCGCCGACAGCGCAGCGGCTATGTCCTGGGCCGCGCCCTCCCCCTGCACCTGCGCCGGGGCCAGAGTGATTCCGATCGCCGGCCATCGGCTCCTGGCGACGCGGATAATGTCCCGAAGCGCCGCGCCCTGACGCGAGGTAACGATTCCGATGCGCGCCGGGAAGGGTGGAAGCTCCCGCTTCCTTTCCGGATCGAAAAGCCCTTCGGCGGCGAGCCGCACTTTTCGCTTTTCCAGTTCCAGAAGGAGGCTTCCCAGTCCGCGGACCTCCGCCGACTGGGCGTAGATCTGGTACTCCCCCTTTTTCTCGTAGACTCCGAGAGATCCCGAAACGACGACCGTCTGTCCGTCCCGTATCTCCCCGAAGATGAACCGGTCCCTTCCGCGGAAAAGCACCACCCGGACCTGCGCCCCCTCGTCCTTGAGCGAAAAGTACCGGTGCCCGGAAGGGTAATGCTTGTAATTGGAGACTTCCCCCTCGACGCTGACGGATCTGAATCCGCCCTCAAGGCATGCCTTGATGCGCGCCGTCAGCTCCGTTACGCTCAGGACCCCGCTCCGCGCGCCGCGCGCCGGGCCGAAAAGGTCTCCATCCGCCATGTCCGCCTCAGCTCACCCTTGCGTCCCCGTCGCGCTCAGGAGCTCGTCCAGGGTTACCGCCTGCACATTCTCGTTCTTGAGACGCGGAATAAGCTCCGCCATCATGCGCAGGGTTTCCGATCTGCCGTGGCAGATCAGCACGGCGGCTCCCTTTTCCCTGGCGATCGACAACGCCCGCTCCCACTGGCGAATCATATCCGCCGGGCTCATGTCGGCGTCGAGAAAGACATCCCTCCTGGCGGAAGGAATGCCTGCCCGCCGGGCCGCCTCCGGCGCCACGGACTTCGGCGTCGTCACGCTGTCCAGCAGATAAAGCCCCTTTTTACCAAGGACGGACGCGTAAATCGCCATCGCATCCGGGTCCGAGGTGACCGCGGAGCCCATGTGGTTGCTGGCGCCCGTCGCCTGGGGAAGTTCCTCGATCATGCGGGTCAACAGCGATTCCATCTCCTCCGCGGTCATGCCGCGGCGGATCCTGAAACGTTCGGTCCGGTCGGACGCGGCGGATTCAGGCTCCATGGGCACGTGCAGGATGACCCCCCACCCGCGCGCCCGGGCGGACTCAGCCACTTTGCGGGAAGAGGGACCGAAGGGGATGACCGCCACGGTCAATCTGGCGGGGAGTTTCAGCCACTCCGCGTCACGCGAAGGTTCATAGCCGAGGTCGTCCACGACTATGGCCAAACGCGGGAGCGGCCGGGACGGGGCTTGAGGCATCGCCTGCGCCGGCTGGGCCTGCGGCGTCTGCGCCGGGGGCTGCGGAGCGAGAGGAGGAGACGGGGCGTTTCCCCCGCCGGGCAACAGGAACGCCACGCCAACGACCAGGAGGCCGGCGAGGAACGCTCCGAACATCAACATCCCCAGCCTCCGCGTACGTCCGCGGCCTTCCCCGCTCCCTGCCGGCCCTTTCCTCATTTTCCCCTTGCTGCGGAAACCTTCAGGAAGCCTTGCCCTTGTCGATGTACCGAAGCTTGAAGATCTCCCACCCTTTCAGGAGCTCCACCGCCCGCTCGAGCTGGGGATCCTTGGCGTCTTCCTTCGAGGCCGCGTCCTTGTCCCCGTTCTTCTTTCCCGACGGCTCCTCCTTCTTCTCTTTCGAAGGCGGCGGTACCGTCTTTCCCGGGGCCGGGGGTTCCTTCCCTTCTTCCTCCCCCCTCAAATGCCGCTCGATGTCCCTCTCGCGGAGAGGCGTCGGGTGGCCCTCGGGGTTTTCCTTGCCGTCGCCCAAGACGAGGTCGGGCTCGATCCCCTTCGCCTGGATGGACCGTCCGTTCGGAGTGAAATAGCGCGCCGTCGTAAGCCGGATCGCGGATCCGTCCTCCATCGGTATGATGGTCTGCACCGAGCCCTTGCCGAACGTCTGCGTCCCCAGGAGGATCGCGCGCCCGTGGTCCTGAAGGGCCCCGGCCACTATCTCCGACGCGGAGGCGGACCCGGCGTTAACGAGCACGACCATCGGGAAACCCATATAGGTTCCGTTTTTATGCGCGAAGTACTTGAACTTCTGGTTTTCAATCCGTCCGTCCGTGTAGACTATCAGGCCCGATTCGATGAACCTGTCGGACACCTTTACCGCCTGGTCCAGGAGCCCGCCCGGATTGTTTCTCAGGTCCAGCACAAGCCCTTTCAGGCCTCCCTTCTCCCCCGTAAACGCCTGAAGCGCCTTTTCAAGTTCGCCGTCGGTGTCCTGCTGGAACTGGGTCAGCTTGATGTACCCGATCCCGTCGCCCATCGCCTTCGACTTGACGCTCTTTATCTTGATGATGGCCCTTGTGATCGTGAAGGAGCGCAGCTCGGACAAACCCGAGCGCGCGATCCAGATCGTAACCTTGGTTCCCGGCTCGCCCCGCAGCCGTTTCACGGCGTCCATGACGTTCATGTCCCGCGTCGGCTCGCTCTCGATCCGGATGATCTTGTCTCCCGCCTGGAGCCCGGCGCGGAATGCGGGCGTGTCGTCTATCGGAGAGATTACCGTCAGGACGCCGTCCTTGACGCCTATCTCGATCCCAAGCCCCCCGAAGCTGCCCTTGGTCTCGACTTCCACCTGTTTCAGCATTTCCGGCGTCAGATACGAGCTGTGCGGGTCAAGGGTCTGCAGCATCCCCTTGATCGCACCGTTGACCAGCTCGTCGACGTTGGGCTCCTCCACGTAGCTTCCCTGCACGGTGGAGAGGACGTCCCCGAACGCCTTCAGCTTCCCGAACGCCACGTTGGCCTGGGCCGCGTGCCGCGATGCCGTGATGTCTCCCGAGATGAATCCCGCGAAGAAAATGACGACGAAGATCGCGGGGCCCAACCATTTCCTTCCCTTCATTTCGCTCCTCCTCCGGCGATTCCGGTAAATGCGTGACGAGTCAACGGGAAAAGTGGATCAACGTCGCCGGGTCAATGGCGGTCCCCGCAGCCCTGAGTTCCAAGTATAGCACCGATTTCCCGCCCGGGTTGGCGGGCAGTTTCCCTACCGGCTCTCCGGCCATGACTTTGCGTCCCTGGCTAACCGAAAACGTCTCGGCCTTTCCATACACCGAGAAAAGCCCGCTCCCGTGCTGGATTATCAGCACCTTCCCGAAGCCTGACACTCCCCCCGCGAAGACAACCTCCCCGCCGCCGACGGCGCGGATGGCGGCGCCGGACTCCGCCTCTATTTCCACGCCCCTGTTCTCCACGACCACGTCGAATACGGGGTCCAGCTGCTTCCCGAACCGGCCTACGACCTTCCCTTCCAGCGGGGCGACAAGGCCTCCCGGGATGCCGGAAAACCGGCTGGGCCCCTGCTTGCGCGGTTCACTGCGCCGCACCTGACGCTCGATCCTGGAAACCAGGGCTTCCATCCTGCCGATGCGCGCGCGAAGGGCCCGAAGCTCCCGGGCCTTCTCCTTTTTCTTCTTCTCTATCTCCGACAGCCTCTGGCGCTCGGCCTCCTGCCGGGATGCAAGCTTCTCGCTCACTTTCTTCTGCTCCGCCATCCGCCGCTCGGAGTCCTCGACCTTGCGCTCGATGCCGGTAAGTATCCTCTCCTTCTCCTCCTTGTCGGCGGTCAGGCGGCCGTACCTTGCCAGCTCGTTCGCCAGGACGCGGCGGGCGAAGTACCGCTGCCGTTCGGAGGACGCGGTCAAGGACAGGGCTCCCGGCCTTTCCCGTTCGCCGGCGAATACACCGGCGGTCGCAGCGGACAGCCCGCGCTGCGATTTGCCCCGCTCCTCCTCGAGCGCGCGGACATCCCGCTCCGCCCTGTCCACCTGCCCGCCGAGCGCCAGCAGCCTCTTGTCGATGCGGGCTATCGACCTGCGCTGCCTGGCAAGCTTTGCCTGGAGATCGTCCACCTTGCTTCGGGTCGATTTCTCCCTGCGGATGGTTTCGGCAAGCTCCGCCGCCGCCTTCTCGGCCTTCTGCTTCATCTCGGTCAGGCGCGCCTTCTCCTTCCGGAGCTTGGACACGGAATCGGCCGCCTGCGCGGCCGGAACCAATACCAGGCCCGCCGCGAGGCAGGCAGCGATCAACGCGAGCCGCCCTGGAAACGTCATTTACGGGGGGACTGCACCGCGCTCCACTGCAGCGAGGAGGCCGCGCCGGAAGCGATCGCCGCCGAGAAAAGGAACATGGCGAGCGGAATGAGGACCGAAGGCGTCAGGATTTCCGTCGCAGGGCCTATCACCCTTCCAAGAAGCGGCAGGCGGGACTCCAGGAGGAACAGCAGCAGCGCCGAAGCGCCCGTGGCGGCTATTGCGAGGATGAATCCCGTCAGCACGGCGGCCGAAGCCCTGGAAATCGAGAGGCTTCGGGCCGGGACGCCCCTCTCCCTCAGGAATTCGAAGTCCGCCGCCAGCGACAAGCACCTGGCCTTTTCCTGTAAAACGAAGATCAGGAAGGTCACGCCGCAAAGGAGGGCGAACCCCGCCCAGAAGAAGGCGTTCACCCACTCCCTGATCCTCAGCAAGCCGGCAAGCGCCTCCCCTCCGTACAGGATCTTTTCCACGTGCGGCAGAGGGCGCAAAGCCGCCTCCACCGCCCTGATGTCGGCTTCCGTGAAGCGGTCGGGGCGCATCCGGATTTCCACGTGGCCCGGAAGTGGATTGCCTCCCGCTCCCCGAAGAGACTCCAGCCCCGGGTAGGCGGCGAGGAACTCCTTCCAGGCCGCCTCGGGGTCCTTGTACGCGGCGGAGCGCACGCCCGGAAGCCCTACGGCCTTCCCCGCGATTCCCTCACCCTCCGCCGCCGGGACGGACGCCCGCAGGATGGCGGTGACGGTCCATTGCCCGGAGAGAAGCCTGTTCATGCCTCCGGACAGCAGGAGGCACAACAGGAACGAACCGAGCGCGAGGAGGAGAATGAACCTGCCTGCCGTCTCCCGCAACATCGCACGGGGGGCTATCTTCCATTCGATCAAAAGGAGCGACGAGAAGGTCATCGCGGCGCCTAGCCTTTCGCCCCGAACCGGAACAGCCGGAACGGCCCCTTGGCTATGCCATCGCCGCCGCCCGCGTACCTCCATCTATCGGGGATCGTCCTCTCCGCGAGCAGTATGGTCTTCCCCTCCCGCGCCAGCGCCCGGAACAGCCCCCCCAGCATGTCCGTCCACTCCCTTCCGGCGTTGTGGAGCAGCATGTCCGCGAAAAGCACCTTCGGGCCGCGAAACAGCTCCACGGCCAGCGAAACCCTTGCCCTTTCGGAGAGCGACAACGAGGAAAGCGCCGCGTCCCGCGCGCCGCCAATGCCCATGAGCGCAAGCAGCTCTTCCTCACGCTCCCTTCGTTCCTTCGAGGATATCCCGGCCCCGGCCACGGAGGAAAGCCGGAACAGGTCCCGCACGGCGTGCCCTCCGCCTGCGTGAAACGATTCCGGAACCACGCCGGAAGAGGCAAGGAAAGCCCTGGTGGCTGCGCCGTCTCCGCGGTAAAGCGATTCCCCGCCCACGACCACATCCCCGGCGTCCGGCCTGCGATCCCCCCGCAGTATCCTGAGCAACAGCGTTTTTCCGCTCGCAGGCGGACCCGTGACGACGCATACCTCTCCGTCGTCGAACGCAAGGTCCAACCCGTCCCAGAGAGTCCCGTTGCGCGAGACCGCCCCTACGCGAAACGCCTCAATCATCGCCCGACGGCGTCTCCGTCCGGGTGTCGAACGCTCCTGAAAAAAGCTTGCGTATCTCCTCGAGGTGCTGCGCCTTCATCCTGTCCTTGAGTTCGTCCTGCCAGTCCGGTTTCGTCAGAAGGTCGTCGTACGGCTGCCGGACGGTGTCGAGGATGATCCCGCCCAGAAAGGCGTGCGTCACGATCTGCGGGTTGTCCTTTCCTCCGTCCTCTGTCTGGATGTGGTAGGTCTTCCCCTTGTGCTTGATGTTGTGGTTGAACCCGGACAGCATGCGGACCCGCGTCGTTTTCATGTATCGTTCCCCTTGGGCGCTTCACCGCCTATTGTCTCACAGGGCCGCAATTTCCACGCTCGCGAGTGCGCGCCCGAAAAACGCCTCGCCGACGCGTGCGAACCGCTCCGGGTCGTCCGTGACGAGGAAACGCGTTTCCGCGGGGCCCGCTTCCCTCCTCATCCCGCTCTCCGAGACCAGCGTGTCGACGACTCGGGCCGCCTCCTCCCCGGAGTCGACGAGCACCGTGCCGTCTCCGAGAATCTCCCGTATCGGTTTCTTGAGGACAGGATAATGCGTGCAGCCCAGTATAAGGGCATCGGGCGGAGAATCCATGAAAGGCGCCATGTACTCCGCAATTACGTCACGGGTGACCGGCTTCTCTCCCCAGCCTTCCTCCGCCAGCGAAACCAGCAGCGGGCAAGGCTGGCAAAAGACCCGCGCATCCGGGAGAGCCGCGCGAAGGGCATGCTCGTATGCCCCTGAACGTATGGTCCCCGACGTACCGATCACACCGATCGCATTCCGCCTGGGGAGGGAAGCCACGCGCCGCACGCACGGATCGACCATCCCCACCACAGGGATCTTGTATATCTTGCGAAGCACCGGGAGAGCCAGGGAGGACGCCGTGTTGCAGGCCACCACCAGCAGTTTTATGTCGTGCCGCGAGATCAGATAATTGGCGATTTCGATGGAATATCTGGTGACGGTCTCCTTCGATTTGGTTCCGTACGGAACCCTGGCGGTATCGCCGAGATAGAAGAACCTTTCGCCCGGAAGGGTCCGCACCAACTCCCTTAAAACGGTAAGTCCGCCGACCCCCGAATCGAACACGCCGATGGGCCTGTCCACGCATTCTCCTAACGCTTTGATTTTCCTAACTTAAGACGCTATGGTATTCTTGTCAACAACGGCACTGCCAAAAAGGAGCATCGATGAAGGAAATCGTCGACTTCCTGACGAGCGCGCAGATCATGGAACTGGCAACCGATCCCCGGGTGCTTTTCCTGGCCGCGGTGGTTTTCGTCATCGCCGCGCTGTTTCGCTGGAAGCT
>Ga0214473_10006546_pt1 | contig 13869 bp, 10 predicted proteins | sample RVTome_7_FD_203509 | JGI IMG/M metagenome (GOLD analysis project Ga0214473, IMG submission 203509) | Soil microbial communities from uranium-contaminated site in the Upper Colorado River Basin, Wyoming, United States - RVT98D197 | ecosystem: Environmental > Terrestrial > Soil > Contaminated >... | reverse complement strand
CTGGGTGCGAGCCTCGCCAGCGCCGCGCGGCTCGGTCGAGGTCGAGACTACCGCCCGGCGCGGGCCCCGAAGAAGCCTCTCGAGCTCTACAGCTTCGAGATCTCGCCCTATTGCCGAATCGCTCGCGAGGCGCTCTGCGAGCTCGAGATCCCCTACCTGCTCCACAACGTCGGGAAGAAGAGCCCGAGCCGCGCCGCCTTCGAGAAGCGCAGCGGGAAGATGATGGTCCCCTACCTGGTGGATCCCAACACCGACACCGAGATGTTCGAGTCCGCCGAAATCGTCGCCTACCTGGAGCGAACCTACGCCAAGTAGGAGACCCGGGGCCGAGTCACTCCTCCGCCATGAAGGAGTAGCGGTAGTCGGTCGCCGGAACGTAGGTCTCCTTGATGCTGCGGGGGGAGACCCAGCGCTCCAGGTTGATCCAGGTTCCCGCCTTGTCGTTGGTGCCCGATGCGCGCGATCCGCCGAAGGGCTGCTGGCACACCACCGCTCCGGTCGGCTTGTCGTTGATGTAGAAGTTGCCGGCCGCGTTGCGCAGCGCCTTGGTGGCCTCGACGATGGCGTAGCGATCCTGCGCGAAGATGGCGCCCGTCAGCGCATAGGGGCTGGTGGTGTCGCAGAGCTCCATGGTCTCGGTGAACTGTCCTCTCGGGTACACGTATACGGTCAGGACGGGTCCGAAGATCTCCTCGGTCATCAGCTTGGATCGCGGGTCCCTGGACTCGACCACGGTCGGATCGATGAAGTATCCGTCGCTGCTCCGGTAGGTGCCCCCGCACAGGATCTCCATCTGGGGATCGCTTCTCGCGAGCTCGATGTAGCCGGTGATCGACTTGAAGGCGGCCTCGTCGATCACCGCGTTCATGAAGTTCCTGAAGTCGCGGACGTCGCCGACCTTGATGGTGGCGATCTCGTCGGCGATTCGCTGCTTGAGCTTCGGCCAGAGGCTGTCGGGGATGTAGGCCCGGCTGGCGGCGGAGCACTTCTGGCCCTGGTACTCGAAGGCTCCGCGCACGATCCCGGCGGCCAGGGCGTCGAGGTCGGCCGACTCGTGGGCGAAGATGAAGTCCTTGCCCCCGGTCTCGCCGACGATGCGGGGATAGTCCTGGTACTTGCGGATGTCGGATCCGATGGTGAGCCAGATCGTGGAGAAGATGTAGGTCGACCCGGTGAAGTGCACGCCGCCGAGATCGGTGTGGTTGAGAACCGGCGGCCCGATCACGGGGCCCGGTCCGGGAACCAGATTGATCACCCCGTCGGGCATTCCCGCTTCCTTCAGGACCTGCATGATGTAGTAGGCGGGCAGCACCGCCGCGGAAGACGGCTTCCAGACCACCGCATTCCCCATCAGCGCCGGGGCGGTGGGAAGGTTGCCGGCGATCGACGCGAAGTTGAAGGGCGAGATCGCGAAGACGAATCCCTCGAGCGGCCGGTGCTCCATGTAGTTGAGGACATCCTGGGTGGAGATCGGCTGGTCGTCGTACACCTGCGTCATGAAGTAGGTGTTGAAGCGCCAGAAATCGATCAGCTCGCAGGCGGCGTCGATCTCGGCCTGATGGCAGGTCTTGCTCATGTTGAGCATGGTGGCTGCGTTGAGCGTCTGGCGGTACTTGCCGGCGAGGAGCTCGGCGGCCTTGAGCAGGACGGTGGCCCGGGAGGACCACTGCATCTCGCTCCAGGCGATCTTCGCCTGGTTGGCGGCGTCGATCGCCATCTCCGCCTCGCGGGCGCTCGCCCGGTGGTAGTGCCCGAGCGGATGGCGGAGGTCGTGGGGCTGCCTGATCTCGACCAGGTCGCCGGTCGAGATCTCCCGGCCGCCGATGATACAGGGGACTTCCACGGGGTTGCTGCGCATCCGCTCGAGCTCGGCCTTCAGCTCCGCGCGCTCCCGGCTCCCCGGCGCGTAGGCCAGGATGGGCTCGTTCTTCGGCTCGCGAATGTGAAAGAGTCCATTGAACATCTGGCTTCCTCCTCTGCCGCACCGGTCGTCTGCGGCTCGACCCGGGCGAGCGGGGGTGGATCATAACGGTCCTTCCCGTGAATCGGAGCGGGACCGCATCCTCCGGGCCGCCCCCTGGGGGCCGAAATGACCCGAGAGATCGATGCCCTATCTTCAGGGCCGCGAATCCAGAGGAGGAGAGAAGATGGATCCGATTCGGCGCGTCGGCGTGGTCGGCTGCGGGCTGATGGGCTCGGGCATCGCCGAGGTGTGCGCGCGGGCAGGGCTCGAGGTGGTGGTGAGGGAGCCCGATCAGAAGCTGATCGAGGCGGGAAGGGCGCGAATCGAGCGCTCCATGCAGCGGGCGCAGAAGGCGGGGAAGCTGACCGCGGAGCAGGGTGAGTCGGCGTCTCGGCGGATCGCCTTCACCACCGACCTCGCCGAGTTCGCCGGCTGCGACCTCGTGGTGGAGGCGATCTCCGAGGACGAGGCCGCGAAGGTCGCGGTCTTCAAGGAGCTCGACGCGATCGTCTCCCGCAAGGACGCGCTCCTCACCTCGAACACCTCCTCGATCCCGATCATGAAGCTCGCCATCCAGACCGGGCGGGCCGCCCAGGTCTGCGGGCTGCACTTCTTCAACCCGGTTCCGATCCTCGACCTGGTCGAGCTGGTGCCCTCACTGATGACGAGCGAGGAGACGGTCGGCCGCCTCGAGAGCTTCGCCACGGAGGTGCTCGAGAAGCAGGTGATCCGCGCCAGGGACCGCGCGGGCTTCATCGTGAATGCGCTCCTGGTGCCGTACCTTCTCTCGGCGATCCGCATGGCCGAGTCGGGCTTCGCCACTGCCGAGCACATCGACGCGGGAATGGTGAAGGGCTGCAATCATCCGATGGGCCCGCTCGCCCTCGCCGATCTGATCGGCCTCGACACCACGCTGGCGATCGCCCGCTGCCTCTTTGAGGAGTTCAAGGAGCCGCTCTACGCGCCTCCGCCGCTCCTCTCCCGCATGGTGGAGGCGGGGCTTCTCGGTCGCAAGAGCGGCCGCGGATTCTACGACTACGCCAAGCGCTGAACGCAGTCAGCGACCCGCTCTCGGGCCCGCGGCGCGGACCTCCGGCGGGGCCTCGGCTTCGAACTGCGCGAAGTTCTGATGGAACCGCCCCGCGAGCTCCTCGGCCTTGCGCTGGTAGGCGGCCTTGTCCGCCCAGGTGCTCTCGGGATCCAGAACCTCGCTCGGAACCTCGGGAGCCGCCGTCGGCACCAGCAGGCCGAAGTTCTGATCCTCCCGCACGGGCACTTGGTCGAGCTTCCCGTCCAGGGCCGCTTCCACCAGCGCCCGCGTGTACGCGATCGACATGCGGCTCCCGACCCCGTAGGGTCCTCCCGTCCATCCGGTATTGATCAGCCAGCAGCGCACCTCGTGCCTGGAGACCTTCTCCCCCAGCAGCCGGCTGTAGACGGTCGGCGGCAGGGCGAGGAAGGGGGCGCCGAAGCAGGCGCTGAAGGTCGCCTGCGGTTCGTCGACGCCCCGCTCGGTGCCGGCCACCTTGGCCGTGTACCCGCTCAGGAAGTGGTAGCGCGCCTGCTCCGAGCTCAGCCTGCTGATCGGCGGAAGCACGCCAAAGGCGTCCGCGGTGAGGAAGATCAGGTTGCTCGGCTGGTCGGCGACCCCCTCCCGGTTCGCGTTGGGGATGTGGCTCACCGGATAGGCGGCGCGCGTGTTCTCGGTCAGGCTGTCGTCGTCGAGGTCCAGGCGACGCGTGTCCACGTCGAAGCCGACGTTCTCGAGGATGGTGCCGAAGCGGCGCGTGGTCTCGTAGATGTCCGGCTCCGCCTCGGGAGAGAGGCGGATCACCTTCGCGTAGCAGCCTCCTTCGAAGTTGAAGATCCCCCTGTCGGACCACCCGTGCTCGTCGTCGCCGATCAGCCTCCGCTTGGGGTCCGCGGAGAGCGTGGTCTTTCCCGTCCCCGAGAGGCCGAAGAAGAGCGCGGTATCTCCCCGGTAGCCGACGTTGCAGGAGCAGTGCATGGAGAGCACGTTCCTGCTGGGAAGCAGGTAGTTGAGCACGGTGAAGACGGACTTCTTGATCTCGCCGGCGTAGCTGGTCCCCCCGACCAGCACGATCTTCCTCTCGAACGAGATCAGGATGAAGGCCTCGCTGTTGGTGCCGTCCACCTCGGGGATGGCGTGGAAGCGCGGGACGGCGATCACCGTGAAGTCGGGAACGTGCTCCAGCCGCTCGCCGGGATCGTGGATCTGCCGGAACAGGTTGCGCGCGAAGAGCGACTGCCAGGCGTCCTCGGTGATCACGCGGAGCGGGAGCTGGTAGCGCTGGTCCGCGCCGGCGTGGCAATCCTGGACGAAGACGTCCTTGTTCTGGAGATAGGCCGAGAGCCGCCGGTGGAGGAAGTCGAACTTCTGCGCATCGAAGGGCCGGTTCTGCGCTCCCCACCAGACCCGATCGGCGCTCGCGGAATCCTTGACGATGAACCTGTCCTGAGGGCTCCGCCCGGTGTGCGATCCGGTCCGGACGACGATCGGCCCCAGGTGCGAGATCCACCCCTCGCGGCGCTTGATGACCTCCTCGTAGAGGTGCGGGGTGGTCGGGTTCCAGTAGACCCTGGCGACGTTGTGGAGACCGACCTGATCCAGGCTGTGGCCCGGCTCGCGGGTGACGGTCATCGGGATCCTCCCTTCCAAGGGGGCGCGAGCTCGGGGTCGGCCAGCCCTCTCGGGATGAACCCCACCCCCGTCGCATCCCCACTGGATAGATTGGCTCGTCTCCGCAAAGTGGCAACCCCGGGGGCAGAGGCTCGAGCATCGGGGGCCTCGCTGGGCATCGAAGCCCCGGCGTGTCTGGGGCGAGACGCCCCAGGGCTCAGGGGCGCAGCGTCGTTTCCAGCTGCGCCAGGAAGCGCCGGTGCATGTCCTCGGTCTGGAAGCCGCCTGGATCGATCAGCCACTGGAGGCCGAGTCCGAAGAGCGCGCCGCAGAACTGGATCGCCTCGGCGTTGGCGTCGGCATCCGCCCGCACCGTCCCCTCGCTGATGCCCTGCTCGATGATGCGCCGGATCCGATCCCGGTGGCCGAGCAGGTCGTCGATGGCCGCGTCGCGCATCGGGGAATCGGCGATCAGGGACTGGAACCAGAGCACGTAGAGCGCGCGCGTCATCGCCGGGTACTTGTCGGCGAATCGCCTGTGGGCGTCCCCGAAGGCGATCAGCGCCTCGACGCCCCCCCGTTCCCTGAGCGCGGGCTCGACCTCCCGCCGAAGCTTCTCCGAGATCCAGCGGATCACCTGCGCGAAGAGATCGGCCTTGGAGCCGAAGAGATGGGTGGGAAGCCCGCGGCTGTAGCCGGCGGCCTCGCCGATCGCCGCGAGCGTGGTCTTCTCGTAGCCGCGCTCCGCCATCAGCTCGACGGCTGCCTCGAGCATCCTTCTCTCGGAGAGCGCGCTTCGGTCCGCCTGCGTGAGCCGGCTGGAGCTAGCCGCCTCGGATCCCAAGGCCTCCTCCCCATCGCCCCGCGAGGCCCTTGGCCCATTTCTTGCTAGTAACAAGAGAAATCAGAGCCTCGTTCCGGGAACATTCCATAATGTACTGTTATCTCAACAAAAAAAATCCTTGTCAAGAACAAGTGGAATGGCCTACGATCAGCCCCCCGGACCCTCCAGAGGGGTCTCGAGCGCGAGGAGACGCCCATGGCGGATGCGACCTACGATGCGGTGATCATCGGCGCCGGCCACAACGGCCTGGCCCTCGGCACCTATCTCGCGAGGAGCGGCTGGGACGTCGCCATCTTCGAGAAGCGGGCGGAGGAGGGGGGAGGGCTCTGCACCGAGGAGCTCACCCGGCCGGGCTTCCTGCACAACGTCCACTGCAACTACCACACCCTGGTGGGGGTCTCCCCCGTCTACCGCGATCTCGAGCTGGATAAGCACGGGCTTCGCTACGTGAAGCCGCCGGTGCAGATGGGATCGGTCTTCGACGACGGCACCGCGCTCACCATCCACCGCGACCTCGACAAGACCTGCGCCTCGATCGCGCGCTTCTCGCAGAAGGACGCCGACACCTTCCGGCGTCTGGTCGAGGAGACCAAGGGCTACATGGACCTGATCCTCACCACCCTGATGTTCACGCCCCCCCTCTCCATGAACGACATCACCAAGGCGCTGGTGGCCTGGGGGGTGGAGGAGAAGGCCGAGTTCCTGAGCGTTCACCTGCGCCGCCTCGACATCAACCAGTTCCTCGCTCAGCACTTCGAGAACGACAAGGTCAAGGCGCACCTCGCCTTTCACGCTTCTCTCGGCGGCTACAGCACCGATCGCAAGGGCCTGGCCACCACGCTGCCGCTGCTGGTGGGGAAGATCGACAACTGGCACGTCTGTGTGGGCGGCTCCCACGCGCTCGCCCACGCTCTCTGGGAGGCCTTCGCCCAGGCCGGCGGCCGCGTCTTCCTCCAGCACGGCGTGTCTCGCATCCTCGTCGAGGGCGGCAAGGCGGTGGGCCTGGCGCTGGAGGACGGCTCCGCGGTGCGCGCGCGGCGCCTGGTGGCGAGCTCCATCAACCTGGAGCAGACCTTCCTCAAGATGCTGGATCGCAGCGTGCTCCCGCCGGGCTTCGCCGAAGCGGCCGAGGCGTCGCCCCACATGGACTGGTCGTACTTCAGCGTCCACTTGGCCATGACGCGGCCTCCGCAGTACAAGGCCGCGCAGTTCGATCCGGACATCGACCAGGCCTGGGTGGTCAACGTGGGCTACGACAGCCCGGAGGCGATCAACAAGCACTGGAAGACGATCCGCTCCGGCAAGCTCCCCGCCGCCTGCCCCAACGCGGCGGTGAACTCGCTCTTCGACCCCACCGACGCTCCCGAGGGCTACTACACCGGGCTCCTGCGCCACTACGCTCCCTACAGCCTGACTCCCGGGGGTCCCGAGGCGTGGGACCAGATGGGCAAGGAGTTCGCGGTGGCCTGCATCGAGAAGTGGCAGGAGGCGGCGCCCAACCTGAAGGACGGCGCCATCCTCGACTGGGCCACCTACACGCCGCTGGACATCACCCGGCGCATCTCCAACATGGTCAAGGGCGACTGGATGGGCGGGTTGATCGATCTGGGCAACATGCTCGACCAGCGTCCCTTCCCGGAGCTCTCCCAGTACAAGACGCCGGTGAACAACCTCTACATGTGCGGTGCGACCCAGCACCCGCACGGCTTCATCACCTTCGCCCCGGCCTACAACGCCCTTCAGGTGATCGCCGACGACTACAGGCTGGAGCGCTGGTGGAGGTAGGTCCTTGACCGCAGTCCCCGTCCGAGTGCGGCTGGGCGAGGGGGCCGAGAGCGGCCTGGCCCACATCGTCCAGCAGTACCTGGAGCAGAGCCTGGAGGAGTCCGAGGCGAGGCGGCGGCGCGCGCTGCGCCTGCGCGGGCGGGTGGCGATGACGGCGACCGACCACCAGATCACGGCGACCCTCGATTTCCGGGGGGAGGAGATCGTGGTCTGGGACGGCGAGCACGGGCCCTTGCAGGCCTCCATCGCCGGGCCCCACCGGTCCCTGGTGGGGCTGCTGCAGGGCGAGGGGAACCCTCTCCTCGAGCACTTGCGGGGCCGGCTGCGGGTGCGCTCCAGCCTCGGCAAGCCTTTCTTTCCGCTTCAGGTCCACCGCCTGATGAAGCTGCCGCCCGACGAGCGCGGCCAGCGAAGAGCCCGCAGCTACGTTCTGGCCGGCGGGCTCGCCCTGGTCCTGGCGGCGGCGGTGTTCCTTCTACTGCGCTCATGAGGGAGATCGGAGATGTCGGACGCTAGCTACGACGTGGTGGTGATCGGCGGCGGCCACAACGGGCTCTGCGCTGCCGCCTATCTGGCGCGGGCCGGCCAGAAGGTGGGAATCTTCGAGAGCCGTCACGAGGAGGCGGGGGCCGTCCACACCTCGGAGGCCACCGTGCCCGGCTTCTGGCACAACCTCCATGCCCAGTACATGGAGTTCATCGATTACATGCCCTTCTACCACGACTTCGATCTCCCCAAGTTCGGGGCGCGCATGATCAAGCCGGAGTGCCAGGTGGGAATGACCTTCGCCGATGGACGGCCTCCGCTCCTGATCTACCTGCCCCACCTGGAGGAGAAGACGCACCGCAGCATCGCCCGTCACTCGAAGCACGACGCCGACAGGTTCAACGAGATCCGGCGCAAGGTGATGGCGCAAGACCAGCACATGGCAGCGCTGATCTACGGACCACGGGACAGCGACAAGACGCGGGCGGAGCTCTTGAAGCTGTGGCTGGAGATCGGCTTCGAGCTCGGTGACATGCAGAAGACGGTGAAACAGCTGGTCGATGAGACCTTCGAGAGCACGGAGCTGCGGGGGACCCTCTACCGGCAGGCCCTGGAGTGGGGCGTCGACCCGCACAAGGGCAACGGCGTCTCCTTCGTGATCTGTGCCATCTGGCTCTGCGGGATGCACTACCTGTCGGTGGGCGGAACCCACATGCTGGGCCACGCCATGGCCAGCGCCGCTCTCAACGCCGGCGTCGACCTCCGCTACAACCACCGGGTCCGCCGCATCCTGATGAAGGGCGACCGGGCGGCGGGGATCGAGCTCGCCGACGGCCGCCAGGTCGAGGCGAAGATCGTGGTCTCCAACCTCGACGTGCAGCAGACCTGCGTCGATCTCCTGGGCCCGGGCAATGCCAAGAAGGAAGTGCTCGACTTCATCGACAACTGGCGGTTCGGTCCCGAGCATTGTCTCGGCACGCTGTCGTTCGCGCTTCACGAGCCTCCCGACTACAAGTCGGCCCGGCACGATCCCGACATCAATCGCTGCTTCTACACCATCGTCGGCTACGACAACGCGGAGCAGGTATCCGAGTACATTCTCCAGGCGATGGGTGGGCGGCCGCCGGAGCTCCCGGCCGCCGGAACCTGGGTGAACACACTCTGGGATCCGAGCCAGGCCCCGCCCGGCAAGCACGCCATGAACGGCTGGTACTTCTTTCCCAGGGCATCCGATCTGACCCCGGCCGAGTGGGAGGAAGTGAAGCGGACCTACAACGGCCGCTTCCTGGCGCTGTGGGAGAAGTTCGCGCCCAACATGACGCGCGACAACGTGATCGCCGACGCCCTCTACACGCCCTTCGAGATCGAGCAGGAGATGGGGATGCGTGAGGGCGACTTCGGCCACGGGAGGCAGAAGACGAGTACTCTGGACCTGGAGGCGATGGGGGAGCGATCCATAGGCTGGACCCGGACCGGGACGGAGGGGCTCTACCTGTGCGCCGGCAACGGCGTCAGCGCCGGGCCCGGCTACACGGCCTTCAAGGCGATCGTGGAGGACTACAAGCTCCCCGCGATCTGGGAACGAGACGACCGCATCTACTGAGACTGCTGAGAGAGAGTGGCATGCCCGACATCTATACGACCGCGTGGTACGACGAGCTCAAGGATCTTCTGAACCGCAACCCGGATATGGCGAAGAGCGCTCCCAAGGGACCGCTGAAGGTGCTCGGCGGGTTGTTCGGCGACGGCCGCTCTCCCTACCTGGGTAAGGGCGAGAAGCGCTTCTTCGTGGTGCACCTGAACGACGGGAAGTGCACCGAGTACTACGAGGTGAAGGAGCCGCCGCCCCGCAAGGAGTTCGACTTCATCTTCGAGATCCCCGCCGGCATCTTCGAGGAGGTGGCCGCCGGAACCGCCGATCCGATCGCGGCCGGCCTCAAGGGCACCATCAAGATCACCGGGGACATGCGCATCCTGATCCGGCACGCGGACCTCGTGAACGTGGTGAAGGAGGTCTACACCCGAGAGGTGGAGACCAGCTGGCCGAAGGGCAAGCCTCCCTACCCGAGCGCGTAGCCGCGGCGGCGGGCTTCGCTCACGCTGGCGAGCTGCTTCGGCTCCTGCGCCGGCCCGCCAGCCAGAGGAGCGGGGGGAGCAGCAAGGCCAGCTCCGCGCCGAGGCCGCACCGGTAGGAGACCGGCAGCTCGCTGTTCCGCCACGGCGCGCCGGCGCAGTGGGGATCGGGTCCGGCCGGATCCGAGGAGCCGTTGGCGGCCAGGCCCGCGTCGAAGTCCATCTTCCCGTCGCCGTCGTTGTCGGTGCCGTCCTGGCACTGCGGATCTTCGAGCGGGCCGGCGGCGGAGAAACAGCCGGGATCCTGAGGGAAGTCCACCAGGCCATCGCCGTCGTCGTCCTCTCCGTCGTCGCAGACCAGGTGAGCCGCCTTCTCGGAGGCGTCGGCGGCGTCGGCGCATCCCGGGTCTTCCAGGTCGGTGAGCCCGTCTCCATCGTCGTCGAGGCCGTTCGAGCAGTCGGGGAGGATCGCGAGCAGGGCCTGCGCGATGCGGATCCGGCTGGTCTCGGCGTAGACGTCGGGGATCGGAAGGCCGGTGTCCTGGAGGGAGGTCAGGATCTCCTCGACGGAGGCCGCGGGGACGGCCTCTCGGAGCGTCGCCCAGGCTCCCGCCACGTGGGGCGCGGCCATCGAGGTGCCGCTGGCGTCGACGAAGCCGGCGCTCCCGTAGAGCGGAGCGCGGATCGCGACGCCGGGGGCCCAGAGGGAGAGGAAGGCGGCCGCGTTCGCGAAGTACGGGATCTGGTCGCCGTCGTCGGTCGCGCTCACGCTGATCGCGGAGGAGATGCACGCTGGCTCGCTGATCCCGTTCAGATAGCCCTGGTTTCCCGCCGCGATGACGGTCGCGATCCCCACCGACCGCAGGTTGTCGATGGCGGCCTTGGTGGCGACGTTCTGCGCGTCGCAGAGCGACTGGTCGGTGTAGGCGGTCCCGCCCAGGCTCATGTTCACCGACGCGATGGCGCGAAGGGGGCGCAGGGTATCGAACGCGTATTCGAGGGCCGCGATCTGGTCGGAGGTCCACGAGAGAGCGCAGGGGCTCGGATCCGGATTGCAGACCGAGCCGCTGAACTGCGAGAAGACCTGGACCGGGATCAGCGAGGCGCCCGGCGCGACTCCGGGGTAGGAGGCGCCGGAGCCGACGGCGATCCCGGCCACGTGGGTGCCGTGGAAGCAGTCCGCCGAGTAGCTGCAGTAGGAGCCGGATCCCTCCCCGTCGTCGAAGCTCTCCCCGTTCGGACAGTCGCTCCCGCTGGAGAAGCAGGCCTCATCCACGACCTTGCCGGCGAGGTTGGGATGGCCCGCATCGACCCCGGTGTCGAGCACCACCACGGCCTGCCCGGAGCCGTCATGGCCCATTGCGGCCGCCTGGTCGGCCTCGACCAGGGGCGCGCTCACGTCCAGGAGCGGGCGCGCCAGGCGGTCCTCCTGCACCCCGACCACTCGGGCGCTCCTCTCCAGCCGCGAGAGCGCCTGCGGCCCCGCCTCGAGGGCGGCGAAGGGGATGCTCCGGAAGCGCCTGGTGGTCCGGTGCGCGGTCCCGGCCAGCTCCGAGATCAGGCCATCCTGCGCCGCGGCGATCCTCTCCCGCTGGAGCGCCCGGGATCGGGGGGCGAGCAGGCGGCCCTCGGGAATCACCGGCACGTCGAGCTGGACGATGATGCGAACCGACCCCTCCCGATCGGCGCGGGCGACAAGCTCCGGCTCGATCCGGCTCGCCGCCTTCGCCCCGGGCGCTCCCAAGGCGAGGAGCGCCGTCAGGAGCGACGGGAGCAGAAGGCTGGGACTTCCCATTCCTCCCATCGCTCTCATTGCTCTCATCGCCAGGGCCTTCTCTCAGCGGCCGGCGCCCGGAATCGACCCCGCGGGAATCTCGCGCGCGCTCGATTTCCTATCGGCGGTGTAGGACGGCGGATTGATGATACTGGACACAGAGAGCGTCGGGATGCTCTCGATTCGGCCGGGTCCGTTATGCTCCACAGGCAGGCGCCGCGCAAGAATTCCGGGAGCGGCCGTTCCCGGCGGGAGCATTCGATGATCAAGGGATACGCAGGTCGCATCCTCGAGGTGGATCTGAAGAGCCGGGCGTTCTCCTTCACGCCGCTCGACGAGGAGACCGCGCGTCTCTACATCGGCGGGAAGGGCTACGGAACCCGGCTCCTCTACGACCGCACCGAGCCCGGCATCGATCCCCTGGGGCCGGACAATCTGCTGATCTTCGCGACCGGGCCCCTCAACGGCTCGGTTGCGCCACAGTCCAACCGATTCGCGGTGGTGTGCAAGAGCCCGCTCACCGGCGGCATCGGCAATGCCACGAGCGGAGGCTCCTTCTCCTACGGCCTGAAGCGGGCCGGAATCGACATCCTGATCCTGGTGAACCAGTCCGAGAGGCCGGTCCGGCTCGAGATCGACGGCGACAGCGACCGGGTCGAGTTCGTGGGCGCCGCAGAGCTCTGGGGCAAGGGCACCTACGAGACCCAGCAGATCCTCGGCAAGAAGAAGTACCACGCCGTGATCGGACCAGCGGGGGAGAACCAGGTGCTCTTCGCGAGCATCGTCTCGGGCGAGCGCGTCGCGGGACGGACCGGGGTCGGCGCGGTGATGGGCTCGAAGCGCGTCAAGGCCATCACCGTCACCGGCTCGCGGAAGCTCGAGATGGACGACCCGGAGAGGTTCAAGGCCTACACCAAGGAGGTCCGCAAGCTCTTCGAGGAGCATCCGGTGCTGGGCACGAGCCTGAGGCGGTACGGCACCGCGAACGTCGTCAACACCACCAACGCCCGCAACATCATCCCGACCCGCAACTTCCGCTACGGGCACTTCGATGGCGCGATGAAGCTCTCCGGCGAGTACATGGAGGATCACGAGCTGGTCGGGATCAAGTCGAGCTGCCTTCACTGCCCGGTGACGTGCGGCCGCGAGGTGGAGGTCGCGGGGGTCGGGCGGGTCAAGGGCCCCGAGTACGAGACGCTGGCGCTGATGGGGACCAACCTGGAGATCGGCGACCTGAAGAAGGTCTCCGAGTGGAACTACCACGCCGACGACCAGGGCATGGACACGATCAGCCTCGGCGCGACCTTGAGCTTCGCGATGGAGCTTCAGGAGCGCGGCCTCCTGAACGGCGGTCTCGCCTTCGGCGACCCCGCCGGCGTGACCGAGATGATCCTCGCGATCGGCCAGCGCAGCGGTCTCGGCGACGACCTCGCGAACGGCGTCAAGCGCATGAGCGAGAAGTACGGCGGCCAGGAGTTCGCGATGCACGTGAAGGGCCTGGAGCTCTCCGCCTACGATCCGCGCGGCTCCTTCGCGCAGGGCGTCGAGTACGCCACCACCAACCGGGGAGGCTGTCACGTCCAGGGCGCCAGCATGTACATGGAGTCGGTCGGCCCGCTCACCATCAACCCGATGAACCTGAAGCTCAAGGCCGAGCTCCCCATCGTCCAGCAGAATCTCGCCTGCGCGATCAACTCGATGGTGCTCTGCATGTTCACCACCTACGGCGTCGTCCCCAAGGCCGTTCACAACATGAATCCGAACTCCCTCAAGTACAGGGCGATCGTCGCGATCTTCGAGAACAGCGGGCCGCTCTTCCGCAAGCTGATGAGCATCAAGGGGAAGCCGATGTTCTGGTACGAGAAGTGGCTGACCTACATCACCGGAGAGACCTTCTCCGGCGGGCATCTCCAGGAGATCGGCGCGCGCATCTTCAATCTCGAACGCATGTACAACCTTCGCGAGGGCTTGACGGCGAGGGACGACACCCTGCCCCACCGCATCCTCCACGAGCCGACCTTCAGCCACATGAAGTCCGGCCATCCCCTGGGTCAGCTCCTCCCCCGCTACTACAGAAGCCGCGGCTGGGACCAGGGTGGGGTGCCGACCCGGAGAACGCTCGAAAGGTTGAAGGTCAGGGTGTAGGAATCGGTGCGGCCCGAGGCCAGCGGGTAGCTCCCGGAATCAGGCCTCTCGAAAGATCGGTTCGCCAGGCGAAAGGATCGTCGCGATGAGCATCACGGTGGAGCTGACCTACGACATGAGCAAGGCGCTGGGCGTGCAGCGCTTCGAGGTAGAGGGCG
>Ga0214473_10006545_pt1 | contig 13869 bp, 8 predicted proteins | sample RVTome_7_FD_203509 | JGI IMG/M metagenome (GOLD analysis project Ga0214473, IMG submission 203509) | Soil microbial communities from uranium-contaminated site in the Upper Colorado River Basin, Wyoming, United States - RVT98D197 | ecosystem: Environmental > Terrestrial > Soil > Contaminated >... | reverse complement strand
CTCGCGCCCCGCCCGGCGGTATGTTTTCTGTGGCACTTTCCTTCGCGTCGCCGCGACTGGGCGTTACCCAGTGCACTGCCCTGTGGAGTTCGGACTTTCCTCCCCGGGCCGAAGCCCGGGGCGACCATCCATCCGGCTCCGGCTAGGCTGAATCCTATCACGCTCCCCGGAGGGGGTTCAACGAGGCGCCAGGCGGACGGTGTGCCGGAGTCCATCAGTTGGTTCATACGGGCGAGTGTCCGGGCACTCTGCAGGTTCGGGCGCTGTGGGAGAGCGCGGACGCTTTCTGTCCGCTGCGAGCCTGCGCGCCGCAGGTGGCTTAGTTCAACCATAGTGACACCTTATTCCGCTCGATACGCCGTCTTGACCCTCTCTGGCCGTCGAGGGTAGCCTATGATGCTGGGTGTCGCCAAGCGGTGGATCGCGAAGAGGTCTTTGCGCCTCCGCACGACGGGAACTGGTACTAGGTCATCGACCACGGGCTGCTCGTGACCCAGAATCCCAGGGCGCTTCACCATTGTGCGGTATCGGCGCTCAACGACCGGGGTCCTGTTGGGATGGAACCGCCTGTCAGCCATGAGGAGGCGTGAGTGGCTCCCAAACGGGGATCGAGGAGACGGGAACGTGGGAGGACTCAGGTCCTCGATTTATTCGCCGGAATCGGTGGCTTTTCCTACGGATTCCGGAACAGCAACTTTCAAGTGATCGGTGTTGACGCCGATGAACTCGCCACGAAGACCTTCAGCCGCAATAGGATCGGCCATGCCGTGACGATGGATCTGGGCAAGGAACTGTATCTGCGGTCCGCGAAGATTATCCTCGGGAGCCCCCCGTGCCGGCCCTGGTCTCTCGTCAATGTCCAACGCCGCGGTGCTGACCACCTCGATCGCCGCCTACTTAGCCGCTTTTTCGCACACGTTCAACTGATCCGCCCACCACTATTTTTGATGGAAAACGTCGTACCCGTGAAACACGACCACATCTACGTTTGGTGGACAAACGCTCTTGAGCGGGATGGTTATAGCTTGGGCGCTCAGATCGTGCGTTACTCCGACTTTGGCGCCGCCACGGCGCGTCACCGGCTTCTCACGGTCGGCGTGCGCGATTGGGACGGGGGAGCAGGCGTCTTTCTAGCACTACTCGATCGGAAGAGGAAGCCCGCGAAGACGGTGCGGAGTGCCATCGCGTGGCTTCGGGATGTTTCGTGGGAGAAGGTTCCGGATCACTCATGGGGACGCCATAAGACACTCGAACGCTACCGCGAGTACTATCGGACAGGCAAATACGGCTGGTATCGACTGCACTACGACGCTCCGGCTCCATCGTTCGGCAACGTCCTAAAGACCTACACACTTCACCCGGAGGCCTGGGTCAATGGCTTCGTGCCACGGGTGGTGTCGGTTCGAGAAGTACTCTCGATTATGGGGTTCCCGAAGTCCTTCTCGTTCCCCCCCCACGCGCGACTGACCAGCAGGTACCAGGCGGTAGCGGACGCAGTGAGCCCCGCCTTCTCTCGTGCTTGTGCCGCTGCGGCGCGCGAACTTCTCGGTCTGCGCGACTAGGAGCAATGGGCACTTGGCGACAAGCCTCGTCCCCTGGCGCCTTCGGGGACGTTGCAATGTTCCGGAGGAACCTTATTTCATGGTGGCGGACCAACGGTAGGGAGTTCCCCTGGAGGGAGACGCAACGGCCATACAATCTGCTTGTGGCCGAGGTGTTCTTGCACCGAACCCGGGCGCGTCAGGTGGCTCCGCTTTACTTGAGGTTCGTCCGCGAGTACCGGTCCTGGCAGGACGTAGCGACCGCTTCTCTGCACGAACTCCGGAGCCTTCTCAAACCGCTTGGACTCAATTGGCGCGTTAGGCTCCTTCACCGGATGGCGAAGGAGATCGTGAGACGATTTCGGGGACAAACACCAAGACAGCGGGACGCGCTCGAATCGCTCCCGGGGGTAGGACACTACAAGGCAACAGCAGTGCGATGCTTTGCGTACGGGCAACCAGAAGTACTCCTCGACACGAATACGGTGCGTGTCTTGAGCCGGTTGCGAGGCATTAGGCAATCGGACGCCTCCCGCCGCAGCCGACTTTACCGGACGGAATTGTCGCAGCTTCTCGACCGGCGCCGGGCGCGCGAGTTTAACCTTGCATTGTTGGACCTGGCGGCGCTCGTGTGCAAGCCTTCGGATCCGGACTGCCTGGCTTGCCCCGTCAGCGACCATTGTTACTATGGGAGGCGTCGGGTACGCACAAGGAGCCAGGGGTGAGGGGGCCTGCGGGTAGCGAGCGTGTCCGCAGCAATGCGGGCGAGTTCCGCGCATTCCGTAGCGATATGTTCGACGGTGATCCTGCAACAGGCCCTCGTCCCATTGCAGCGCCCCCCGAGGGGGCGCTGTCAAATGTAAAGGGCACGCAAGGCTAGGTTGGTCAAGGGTGCAAGGTCCAACTCCACCGAACGATCGGCCAGAGCCAGACGCTAAGAGTGCGGAGTTCCCGGAACCGCGGCGGGGACCAGCCTTAGGACCGGCGTATGCCGTCCTCCGTGCGGCCTTCGGAGATCGCATTCCCAATGGCCCCTTGGGGCCGGATACGGTCCCCGCCTCGGTCCTCGCCTTACCTATCACGTTGGCCACTGAGAAGTTGGTCCAGCATGCGAAGAGGTGCCAGAACCTCCGCTGCCCCCACGTGCCCCCGCCCCTCCTGCCCTATCGGCGCATGCGCCCCGAGGCGATTCGTAAGGCGAGAGACCAGGTGCACAAGGTGCTCTGGACGCACTCGGATCACGAGCTTGTGATCTGGGTCCGGAGGCAAATCCTCGGGAAACATGGCGAGCTCGCCAAGGAGATTTCGACGGGGAGCCTGCTCGACGGAGACAGGCTAGGAGAGGTTTTGAGTGACCTCGGGGGGGATGGCCCGAGTCTCCTCGCTGCCGTCCTGTGGGCGTCGGAGTTCAATGGGCCTGACGCCGAACCGCTTTTCCGGAGTCTCGTGCCTCTTGCCCAGGACAGCACTTCGCGAAGCACACAGAAGGTCGTCACCCACGAAGATGGCCTCCTGCAATCGCTGGAGGCCGATCTCCGCAGCGTGGGGAGGGCCCGGAAGCAGGCCAAGCGGACGGCCGAGCAAGCAGTGCACGACTTGCAGCTGAAGGAGCGGGCGCTTGCGAGATCGAAGCGCGACTTGGAGGACACCCAACGCAGGTACCGAGAGACAGCCGAGGAACTCGGCCGTCTCCAAGTGCGGCTTCGAGACACCGATGCCGCCCTGCGGAACAGCGAGCGCGATGCCGAGAAAGCGGTGAAGGTCAACGCTGATCTGCGTCGCGACCTCCACACAATGCGGGACATGCAGCGCGAGCTCGAGGTGCAACGAAGCGATCTCGCTCGTCAGCTTGCTGCGGAGCGACGCGAGATCGAACACCTGAAGGTCCAACTCGCCAGCCTTCCGCGCGGAGCGGACGCGGTTTGGAATTTTCTGCGCGCAGAGGAGGAGCGGATCAAGGGCGACCGGATGATCCTTTCTGGAGGCGCGAAAATACGTGCGGACCAGGAATGGACCACCCATCGCAAGCTCGAGACGGCGTTCCTCGAGGCCTATCCGCAGTACCGCCAACCACCGCCGGTGAAGATTCGAAGGAAGACCCAGGCCCGACTCGTAGCACTCGGCGGTTCAGCAGAAGTGGGCAGGAGCTGCTACCTGCTCGAACTGGGAAAGCACCGAATTCTCGTCGACTGCGGCATCAAGCCGAGTGGCCGTGAGGATCTTCATCCAGAAATCCACCGTTTGGAACGCATCGACGCTCTCATCCTGACGCACGCGCACACGGACCACATCGGGTGGGTGCCCGCACTCGTTCACAAGTTCGGCGAGTTCGATATTTATTGCTCCGACGGCACGGCAGCGCTGCTTCCGGTCATGCTCGAGGACTGTTACCACCACTACATCCGGAAGAGGGCGATCCTGCGCGATCGCGCACGGTACATCAGTAACGCAGGCATCGTTGAAGATGACTACGAGGAAGAGGACGTGCACGCGGTGCCCAACCTCGCGATCACGTGCAAGTTCGGCGAGGAGGAGGCACTACCGTTCGGCGACGCGTCGATCCGGTTCTACCCTGCTGGTCACATCCTCGGCGCGGCGAGCATCCTCATCGAAGATCAGAGCGGGCGCAGCATCTTCTTCTCCGGTGACTTCTCGTCGTTTCCGCAGCTGACCGTTTCCGCCGCGCGGTGGCCAGACGACCGCGGCGAGATCGATCTCCTCGTGCTCGAATCAACCTACGGTGATCGGGAGCACCCGCCGCTCGAAGTGAGCCGGAGCAACCTCATCGCCTTCATTCGTGAAACAATCGAAAACGGGCAGGGCTCGGTAATCCTCGCTTCGTTCGCGCTCGGCCGAGCACAGGAACTTCTCAAGCTGCTCGCGACCGCGCGCCAGGGCGGTGAGCTTCCCGGCTCGGTTCCTGTCTATGTCGACGGGATGATAAGACGGATCAATCCGATCTACCGCAAACTTGCTGAGTTCGACCTCCCACCGGAGAGCTTCTACGAGGTGTCCGGGGAGAGCGAACGACAGGAGGTTGCGCTTATAGCGCACGAGAAGCCGTCGATCATTGTGACTACCTCGGGGATGCTCGCCGGAGGGCCGGTGGTGGAGTACGCACGACGCCTCCTGCCCGATTCCCGTCATCGGATCGTCCTGACCGGCTATCAGGATGAGGGAGCTCCGAGCATGGCGCTGCGTGAGCTCACGGGTTTCAGAGGCCCTTGGCGCGTCAAAGCCGAAAATGAGAGCGGTGAGTTGGTCGAGTTTGAGGCGGCAAGGCCGGCGAAACACGTGCAGCTCTCGTCACACGCGGACCAGCCCGGGCTGATAGAGTGTGCGGGTCGGCTCCGCCCGAAGGTAATCGCCTTGGTACATGGGGAGCCGGATGCGCAAAAGCACCTCCGATCTCGGCTGTTGCAGATTCATCCAGACGCCAAGATCATCTGTGGCCCTTCCGAACTCGCCGTGTCGTGAGACTTACCGCGGCCGATCTTGCGAAGGTACGGGACATCCTTGAGAAGATCGACCAAGGACTGATCCACCCTCAGATGCCAAATCGCATCGGGCGCTTCCTTCGCCAGTACGGGAGTGGCCGAGCGCAACTTGATCAGGTCCTTGCCAAGGGAGGAGCAGAGCGCCGAGCGGACGCTGCCGTATCCGGTTGCCTGCTTGGCACGATCGAGGTTCACGCGATCCTGGAATCCGAGATGAGCCTCTTGGGTTTTCCGCTCGGTGAGGTTGCCGGTACGCTGGCGTTATCGGAGGAACTCGGCGGGCTAACGAATGTGGTCATGTGGCTGAAGGGCCCAGGCGCGAACGCCGCGTACAACCTGCTCCGAGAGAATCGCGGACTTCGGCTCTCCGGCGACTACAGGTGGACTCCCCCCGGTCGGCTGACGCCCGGAGAGGCGCAACTCAAGCTCAGCGAGCTGCCGATTAGATGGCAGGACGCCAGGTGCCTTAAGGCCGTTGCCGACGATCTAATTCGGCCCCCACACGCGCTCGAATACGTGCCCGACTACCGTATGGGACCGCCCGGGCTCAAGTACTTCCGATGCGTCTGCACGCTCAAGACAGGACAGGAATGGCAGGTTCTTCCTGCGCTCGCGCGATCAAGATCACTGGAGGTTGCAGAGGTGCTTCCTGAAGTCATGCCGGCCTTGGATGCCGCCGAGCTGGTGATGCTCTTGATCTACCGTGAACCGTGGTCGCGCGGTTGGACGATCGTTGCGGGAGCGGCCATCCACGCAGACGATGCGCTTGCGCACGCGATCGCCTGGGCCGATTTCCACAAAGAGCTGGACGGCTCCGAACTTGACAGGACGATCATCGCAGGCATTCGCGAGTCATTCCGTGCAAGCGGTCTGCGGCCGGCGGGTTTTGCGGAGCCCAACCTGGCACGGAGTCTGCTTCCCGTGCCCCGTGACGTCCTTCGCTGGCTGCGCGGGGCTGGCTGAGCACCGATTTCAATCGCGCCACGGCACCAGCTCGCCGGCGGCGATCAGATCGTGAATTCGATCATGTATTTCGGCTGCGGTACGCCCTGTTACGCGAAGACCCATCTCAAGGTTGCGCTCGAAACCGTGGTAGGTCAGGTTGGCGGACGTCATGAGTACATCCCTTCGATCCGAGATCAGTAGCTTAGCGTGGACTGCGGCCTTCTCGTCGACGGATACTGGCCAGGTGAAAATGGATGGCCGCGGCACGCTGGCGCGCCACGCCCGAAGAAGTGCTTGGCGATTCGCCTCACGGTGAAGCACCGCAGTCACCACTACTCCTCGTTCGGCGGCACGCGCAATGGCGTCAACTGTCTGCGCGGCGAGTCCGGTCAGGGCCGGATCGACTGTGACCCTGTACCCGACGACCAAGAGGCTTAGGCGACTGGCGTCGATGATCTCGCGCGCCACGCCGCCAGTGGTCCGGAAGCCCGGGCGAGCGTTGCCCGGGTACGTCCACGCGACCTCGATTAGGGGCTGTCCGGCCGTGATTCTCGCCGCGGTTTCCGCGGAAGCTCGCAGAGCAAGTACCAGCTCTCGGACCTCCGAGGCCACAAGCAGCGCATCCCGGTACGGGCGCAAACGCGACTGTGGAACGCCCAGGCAGCGTTGGAGTGCGCCCGCGGGGCTCGAGAGATCAAGCTCGCCGTGCTCCAGAGCCTCCGCGAAGGTGGCCACCCTCTCGTCACCCTCGAGGAACGCCAAGCTCGCTACCGCGCTAAGGAGAGCGGGATCAATGTTCAGAAGTAGTTGGTCCCCAGCTGGGCCACAGTCTGAACGACGTGCGCTCTGTCCAGGTACCGGTTACCTCGCTCGCATGACGTCTCGGAAACGAGGAGGCATGCATGACAGGCAGCTCCGTTGAGCTGGCCCATTTCGCCAGGAGCACTATGCCCGCAGAGAGGGTCAGAGGAACAGAAGAGGGCGCGCTCAAGGGCGTCGTGTAGTAAAGGCTCGAGGCGGTTCGGGTGGCCCTTGTCCGCAAGACCGCCGAGACTGCCGTCAGAATCCGGTGTCGCCGTATACAGAAGGATTCCCGCCATCGGATGGTGCGGACCGGGTGACGAGTAGATGCGCTCGCGGATCGACGTCGATGAATACCCGCAATCGAGCGCGAGCCCTTGAATGAGCATGTGGGCAAGCGCGTGAAGCAGAACGAATCGCGCGCCCGGGTAGGGTGACTCGGGCAGCTCGCGCTCACGCCTCCAGGCCCGGTGAACCTCCTCCATGGCCGCCGAGCGCTCAATCAGCGCCCGCCGCGCCTCCCAGCGGCGCACGGCACTCTCGGAGAACTCAAGGAATATCCCTTCTCCCCGCAGCTCGACCGCCGGGCGCCAGTGGAGCTCCGTGCCGCTCAGCGTCTGCACGCGATAGCGCTCCTGTTCCTCGTCCTCGTCGACGAGGAGATCGAACGGGCTGTCGATCCGCGTGAACCCCCCGATCGCCCTTACCTCTCGCAGGCGCCGGACGATCACGACGCGCTCGATCAGATCCCGGAACCCTCCCGGGACGTCGACGTGCTGGGTTTGGAATTCTCGCTCCGCAGCCCGCTCCGTATTGGGGATGCTCCGGAGGGCATCGAACTCCTCGCGGCGGATGTCGAGTGCCGTGGGCCGTCTCTCGGCCTGCTCCCGTCGTCGCTGAAGCGCCTTAAAGACCTCCTCGGATTCGAAGCGTTCAAGCTCCGGGAGGAAGCCGCCATTGATACCATGGCGCAGCTGCTCTACCGACTCAACCTTCGTGAGTTGCTCTTCATGATGGGCGATAGCGAGATGCACGGGGTCGTCCCATTCCGGAATCGAGAGGGCGCTGTGGACAAGCGCGAAGTAGAGGTTCGACGCGCCGCGGAGCGTGGTCCTCATGACGCCTTTCCCGCAGGACTCGGCATTCCCGTCGCCAAGCCATGGTCTTGCCCCTGAGCATGCCCCCAGGGCGCGGGCAGCCCTATCTCCGAAGGCGTCCTCCATCGTCCGCCACGCGTTGCAGAGCTCGCAGCTGACGATGAGGGCGGAAACCGCGGCGCTCTGTGCGGACTCCCGGAAAATAAGCTGCTCGGGCTTGCAGCGAGTGTCTGCCTTTCCCCTGTGGACGTAGTCGTACCAAGGAAAATCGTCCAGGTGTCCTTCTGAGCAAGCGACGACGAATCGGGCAGGGAAAACGAGCGGGCCGCCCCGCGGCACCTTCACGTCGTGTTTGCCTTTGCACCGGAATCTCTGACGGTCGAGGGAAAAGAGGTCGGTGCGGTTGTATGTTCCGAGTCGCCGGCAGCGCGGACACCGGAGGTAACGCGGAAAGAGGAAGGAGGGCACGCCTGCAACACCGCCGTCGGAGCGGACCGGTGGTCGGTAAAGCCGGCTGACGCGGAGCATGCTCCGAAGCCTCGGTTCGTCGATTTCCTGCTCGCGCCCGGTCACCCAGAAGTCGGTTCCGGCCATAACAACTGAGACATTTTGAAGATCGACGACGGACCCGGGACCGAAGGTCGTGATGACCTGGCTCGGACGCAGTTCGCCGAAAACGGGCGGCCGCGCATTGCCGCTCTTAGTTGCCATCGAGTCCTAAGACGCGAACGAGACTGTGCTCCTCGACCTCTCGGAGCGATTGCGGAGCGGGCCAATGACCGAGGCGGCCCCCCTCTGGGACGCGTAGAAGGACATCCTCCGCGGGAGCTTGGCTCGGGTTCGGGGACCTCCAACCGTAGCGGAGCGCGTTCTTCCTGTATCCCCACCACTCGTCGCCGAGTCCCTTTAGCGCTTCCACCAGCGGGCCGACCGTCGTCGCGCCCGCCACCGCCTCGGCTCGCCGACTAAACGCCTCAATCACCTGCCGAACCCGCGGATTCTCCGGATCGAATCGCGAGGCCCCGTCCTCCGGCGACCAGTCGTCGGAGCCCAGACGGGTCATCGCCACGTAGGTGCCCCGAAGACCGCGATCGAGGGCGCGAGACGAGAATGGCGTTGCGCTCACGGCCTCAACGCTGCGGTAGAGCGTCGCGTGGTAGTGCCGAAACCGCTCGTAGTGAGAGAGATCCCGCGGCCGCGACCAGTTGTAGATGGTCACCACCAAGCCCGGACCCCACGCTTGACGCCCGACCCGGCTCGAGGCCTGGATGTATTCGGCCGTCGTCTTGGGCTGCCCGGTGACGGTCATCAGCCCGAGGCGATCGATGTCCACCCCGACGGAGATCATGTTGCTGGCAAGCACTGCGTCCAGCGGAAGGGGATCGTCTTCCGATCGAGGTGCATCGTGCCGTCGTTCCAGCCTCCGGAGCAGATGCGGGATCTGCTCCTGCCTGATCCGGCTCGTGAGCTCGACGTAGACCGGCCTTTGGCGCTGCGGGAGTCCTGCCGTCCTCAACTGCTGGAGCCTCGCCGGGATGTCGTCATCCATGAGGCGGATCGCTCCGCCGAGCTCGCGCAGGCTGTTGAAGTAGGAAACGAGCGTCGTATACGGCTCGGCGAGTGCCGGGTTCGTGCGTAGCCCAGCGTCCGATGACAGAAGCGAGGCCGCCACGCGGATGTAGGCGGTCTTCATGCTCTTACCGGGCGCGCACACGCCCACGTACATGCGCCCCGGGGTATCGTCGCCGACCGGTCGCTCGAGGGCGAAGAACGAATCTTCGGGCCCCAAGCCCGGAGGAGGGAACACCCTCAGGCTCCGCTGGAAGACCGCTTGGATCTGCTCGAAGGCGCGCCGTGCTGTTGCCGTCGAGGCGACGACCTTCGGGCCGACGAGGCGCCCGTTCTGCCGGCGCGCCGAGAGGAAATCGAGGGCCACCTCGTATAGGCCGACGAGTGTCCCGAGCGGGCCCGAGATCAGGTGGAGCTCATCCTGGATGATGAGGTCGGGCGGCGCCAAGCGCTCGGTTTGCCGAACCGACGCTGTCGCGCCGGTCGTCCGCGAGGCTCGGTGGGCGCGGACGTGCGGTGTCGCGGCCGTGAGGAAGCCGCATCTGTCGCACTCGCGGTTCACGAAGCCGAACAGCGACTGAACCTGACCGTTCCACGGCATCTGGGCAAACTTGTCGACGGTCGCGATCAGCATGGAGGGACACTCGCGGTAGATCTCCTCGTCCACCACCAAGACCGGGAGCCCGATCTCGCTCTTCGATCTGGAGAACTGGCAGGCCTCCCGCGGGCACGCAACGCGCGTTCGCAGTGCCTCTCCATCCGTCCAGTAGTCGTCTGGCGTCAGGGGTTCGCCGCACCAGGAGCACGACTCAAGCTGGCACGGGTTCGCTCCCTCTTCGGATGGTTCGTACTGAATGCGGGCGAGGGCGCGCCGCGACTCGTCGTGGCTGTTCGGCGTGCCCTGCATGCCGAGCCACAGGCCGATCGAGAAGCGGTGGTCCCCCCAGGACTCCGGGTCCTCGGATCTCAGCACCTCGCAGGCGCAGAGCAGCGTGGCCGCCCTCTGGAACTGCTGGATCGTGAGGAGCCGGAGTGTGTAGCGCATAAGGACCGCGAGCCCGGCATCGGTCCTCATCCCGGCATCCGTCCGTCGTCGCCTCAGCGCCATGGTGAAAGCGGCCAACCCAAGGTACGCCTCGGTCTTGCCGCCGCCGGTTGGAAACCACAGAAGATCACCGATCAGGCGGTCCTCGCTCCCGACGTCGATGAGCCCGGGCAGATTGAGCAGGACGAAGGCCAGCTGGAATGGCCGCCAGCGCCCCTCGAGATGAGGCTTGGGAGGGGCGGCCTGGGGATCTCGCCGTCGCTCTCGGGCCCATATCGTATGAGAGCGCTGGAGGAGCATGGCTCGGTTTGCGAACCGGAAAGCCTCGAACGCGTCCTCGTCCACGACCAACCGCTCGACGCCGCGCCGCATCCGCTCAAGCGTGGTCGTGCAGTCGTTGAGGTGCGACCGCGCAACGGGCTGAAGGTCCGGAACGAGATCGGCGACCGCAACCCGCTTTTCGTCGATCCACTTGCCATATTCCTCGAGCAGCGGCGTTAGCAACCCCCGCAGCTCCTCGCCGGACCGAACGTCAGCGAGAGCCTCCATTTCGAGACCGCGACCGCCAACCGAACGCGGATCCACTCTGGGAAGCTCGTAGGTCGGGATCAGCTCAGTCCGCACCTCTTCCGCCCGATCGGTTTGGCGAGCCTCGGTCCATTCGGCGGCACAGCCGTGCCCGATGGCGAACTCGCGCCGATTTCGGAAGAGCAGCCTGTTCGACTCGCGATCACGGTCGGAGTGGGCGAGCGCAGGCTCGAGCTCACGGGGCACGAAAACGGGTCCGGGAGACAGGGACCGAACACTGAGCTTTGGCTGAAAAACCCAACGGTCCACTGGGGGACGGGCCCTGTCATCTCCGCCCCTCCTGTTAACGAGAAAGATGCTCACTGCCAATCGGTGGCCGAGCGTCCGGCAAAGGTGCTCCACGGTGACGCGGTCGCCCTTCACGCCCTCGACTCGCTGCAGCCCTGCGTCGGGCTTGAGCTCGATGGTCAGGGCATCGGGTTCCCGTGGCGTCCGGACCCAGCGAACGCGTGGACGGCGCTTACGCCTTCGTTCCCCTCCCTCATCCTCGGAATTGTCCGTCCTTTCGTCGCTCGCTACCGAGCCCTCCAGCTTCTCCCCCTGAACCTCTTCGACACGGTAGTCACCCCACGCCACCCGCACGGACAGCATCCGTGTCTCCGGGTGGACAAGGAATGACAGCCCAATGGAAGACGGCGTGATCGCTTGAGACATGGGAGGTCCGAGTTCGACGGCCCCGGCCTCCTCGTCATCTCCACCACCTGTGAGCTCTTGGTCGCGCTCCTCGTCAGGCACGCCCGTCCCAAAGGGCGCGAGCATTCCCGCTGCGTACCGCGTCATGGGCGACTCGCGAAGCTCCTCTTCGGCACTCTCCGGACCGAGTAGCTCCAACCGCAGCGCCTCCAGCAGGCGTGCTCGCGCCTCTCGGGGCGTCGCTACCTGCCAGAACCTCTCGTCGCGTGGAAGCACGGTCCTGTGTAACGCACTCCCCTCATCGTCGAGCTGCAATCCGCCTCCTCACCCAGTGGCGGGTCGGCCCGTAGGATACAGACGCTGCCGGTTAGTGCTTGAATGTAGCGGGCCGCGACTCGCCGCACGTGTCTCCATCAACACCCCTGCGAACCCGTCTAACGAAGAAGCTTTATCCGGAGCACGTCCACCCATTCCGGATAAAGCCGTCCCGGTCAGTACGAAAACTATACCGCGCCGGGGCGGCGGGCTGCAATCGCTGGGGTGCTAGAATTGGCCCGTGCGGGACCGGATCAAGGTGGAGTCGCTGAGGGATCTCTCGCGGGGGGTCCTGGCGGGGGTCAGCGTCGTGCTGGTGGAGACGCGCAACCCGATGAACATCGGGGCGGTGGCGCGCGCCATGCGCAACTTCGGGCTCGAGCGGCTGGTGCTGGTGCGGCCGCGCGTGTTCCCCCACCCGGAGGCGACGCGGATGGCGACCGGCGCTCACGACGTGGTGGCCGGGGCGCAGGTCTTTGACTCCCTGCGCGAGGCACTGGCGGACCATTCGCTGGCGCTGGCCTTCACCCGCCGCGAGGGGAAGAGCCGCCGCCCGTTCCTGACCCCGCGCGAGGCGGCGCCGCGCGCGATCGAGTCCGCGGCGGGCGGGGGGCGCGTGGCACTGGTGTTCGGGCGCGAGGACAACGGCCTGTCGAATCCCCACCTGCGGCGCTGCCAGGAGGTGGTGGTCATCCCGACCGACCCCGGCTGCGCCTCGGTCAACCTGGCGCAGGCGGTGGCGCTGGCGGCGTACGAGATGTTCGTGGAGGCCGCGCGCCCGCACCTCATGCAGCCTCTGCCGCGCGCCACGCTTCCCGAGCTGGAGGTGCTCCTGGGACACTGGCGGCGGGCGCTCCTCGCCGTCGGGTTTCTGGACCCCAAGCACCCGGACCGGATGCTGCGCTATCTCGAGCGCCTGTTCACCCGCGCCGGTCTGGTCGACCGCGACGTGCGCATCCTGCGCGGCCTCGCCCACCAGATGGAGTGGGCCGCCGGCCGCGGCACCGCAGTCCCGAAGTCCGTGGTCCCCGCCAAAGCAAAGAGGCGGGAAGTAAAATCTCGGCAGCGGCATTCTGATGCCTGACCACTGTGGGTTAAGCACAATGGGGGGAAGAAATATCTCCAGAGCGACATTCCGATGTCTGACCCAGCTTGGATTGGCTGAAGCCTGGTAAGTGATGTCTGTGATATATTGCGTTTCCCAGCCCGACCTGGCTCAAGTCTGATGGCAGAAGACCTCACCCTCGACCGGAGCCTCCCGCACTCGCTCGACGCCGAGCGCTCGGTGCTGGGATCCATCCTTCTCGAGAACAACGCCCTGCACCAGGCGCAGCAGTTCCTGCGCGACGACGACTTCTACCGCGACGACCACCGGCGCATCTACCGCGCCATGGGGGAGCTGTCGGAGCGCGCGGCGGCCATCGATCTGCTCACCATCAAGGAGGAGCTCGAGCGGCGCGGCGAGCTGGAGGCGGCCGGGGGCAGCCCGTATCTCTCGTCGCTGGTGGACGGTGTTCCGAAGTCGGCCAACATCGAGCATTACGCGCGCATCGTCAAAGAAAAGGCGACGCTGCGCAACCTCATTTCCTCCGCCCACCGCATCATCTCCGAGGCCCTGAGCGCCGAGGAAGGGGCTGACGAGATCCTCGACTCGGCCGAGCGCTCCATCCTGCACATCGCCGAGGGACGCCTGAAGGTGGGGTTCACCCCCCTGCGCGTGGTGGCGGACGAGAGCCTGCGGGTCATCGAGCGCCTCTCCGAGTCGGGCGGCCGCGAGCTGGTCACCGGCATCGCCACCGGCCTCGCCCGCTTCGACGAGCTCACCTCGGGACTGCAGC
>Ga0214473_10006544_pt1 | contig 13870 bp, 13 predicted proteins | sample RVTome_7_FD_203509 | JGI IMG/M metagenome (GOLD analysis project Ga0214473, IMG submission 203509) | Soil microbial communities from uranium-contaminated site in the Upper Colorado River Basin, Wyoming, United States - RVT98D197 | ecosystem: Environmental > Terrestrial > Soil > Contaminated >... | reverse complement strand
CACCCAGGGAGGAACGCCGTGCAGTTGATGGCTTGCGTGATAATGTGGGGGGCGGCCGCGACCGCCGCCGTCTCTGGCGACGCGGCCCCGGCCGCGGGTGCGTCCGCCGCCCGCGTGGACGAGATCCTGACAGCGTTGCAAAAGCGAAGCGACGGACTCCACGACATCCGCTGCAAGGTCGTGTTCATCGAGAAGGACCAGGTGAACCTGACCGAACGAAAGAAGTTCGGCGAGATCCTGTTCCTGATCACCGAGCCGAGCCCGCATTTTCTCATCCACTTCGAGCAGAGCGAGATGGACGGGATGGCCGGTTTGCAGGAATGGTACCTGTTCGATGGCCGCTGGCTCCACCAGGCGGTCGAGCGCCTCCGCCAGGTGACTAAGCAGGAGATCGCCCGGCCAGGAGAGAAGATCGATCTCTTCGACCTCGAGCGGGCCCCCTTCCCCCCGCCGTTCGGCCAGAAGAAAGAGCAGATCCTCTCCAACTTCGACGTGACCCTGGTCCCGCCCGGACCGGGCGACCCAGCCGGCACCGACCACCTGGTGTGCGTGCCCAAGCCGGACAGCCGCCTGCATGGCGTGTACGACAAGCTGGAGTTCTTTGTGCGGCAGGACGTGCACCTGCCCGGCCGAGTGGTGGTAACGCGGAACGACGGATTGGAAACCAACTGGGCGGACTTCCCGGACTTGTCCGCCCGGTCGATCAACGCCGGCGTCACCGAAAAGGACTTCGCCCCGCCGAAGGCGTGGCGCGATTACGAAGTAGTGGTGGAGCCGCTGCCGCCGCCCGAGGCAGCGCCCTAGGGCGCCGCTCCCGAGCCGCTCCCGAGCCGCGTGGCTTTAGCCCGCGCGAAGGTTCGGCGTTTCGGTCGTTCCGCGAATTCGGTGGTTTCGCGCAGGATGAATCCTGCGGCTCAGAGAGCGCGATCTCGGTGCGGCGGGGCAACATCGGGGGAGACGAAGCGACAGGTGTGAAGGAGGCGTACGTTGCGAAAACCAGCCATCCTGGTGACCGGGGCCAACGGCGAGGTCGGGTACGGTCTGATCGAGAAGCTCGCAGCGACGGCCGACCGGGACGTCATCGCCCTGGACTTGAAGACCCTGGAGCAGCCGCTCCGCGACCGCTGCGCCACGGCCATCATCGGCGACATCCTCGACGAGAACCTCCTTCAGCGCCTCGTCAGCGAGTACGAGATTCACCTCATCTACCATCTCGCGGCGCTGCTCAGCACCCGGGCCGAGTTCACCCCGGACGCCGCCCACGCGGTCAACGTCAACGGCACGCTCAACCTGCTCAAGCTGGCCCATGAGCAGACCCGCTGGCACGGCCACCCGGTGTCGTTCCTGTTCCCCAGCTCGATCGCGGTCTACGGCCTGCCCAACCTGGGAGTCAAGAAGGAGGCGGGCAAGGTCCGGGAAATCGACTGGAACTTTCCCACCACCATGTACGGGTGCAACAAGAGCTACTGCGAGCACCTTGGCCGGTACTACACGCTTCACTATCGCCAGCTCGCCGCGGAACGGACCCCCAGCGGGGTGGACTTCCGGGCTCTCCGCTTCCCTGGGCTCATCAGCGCCGTGACGGTGCCCTCCGGTGGCACCAGCGACTACGCCGCGGAGATGATCCACCAGGCCGCCCAAGGCAAGCCGTACGCGTGCTTCGTGTCCGCCGAGGCGCGGATCCCGTTCATGGTCATGCCCGACGCGATCAAGGCCCTGGCGGCTTTGGCCGTGGTCCCGCCTGAGCGTCTCACCCAGCGGGTGTACAACGTGACCTCGTTCAGTCTGAGCGCCGCCGAGCTCCGCGCCCGCGTGCTCCGAGCGTTTCCCGAGGCGGAGATCACCTTCGAGCCGGACGCGGCGCGGGCTCACATCGTGGACACTTGGCCGGCCGACGTGGACGACTCCCCGGCCCGGCGTGACTGGGGCTGGCGGCCGGACTACGACGCCGATCGGGCGTTCGACGACTACCTGGTCCCCGGCATTCGCCGCCGGTATCAGCAGCTTTCTGAGTAATGCTTCGCGGCTCGTTCCGAGCCGCTCCTGAGTCCTTCCCGAGCCGTTCCCGAGCCACTCCCGAGCCGCGCGGCTTTTGCCCGCGCGAACGTTCGGTGCTTCGGGTGTTCCGCGAATCCGGTGCGTTCGCGCAGGCTGACCCTTAACGTTTCGCGCCAAGGGCAGGCGCCAGCGGCTCGGAATGTGCGTCGCGGGTGTATTCGAACTACTCCCGAGCCGCGCGGCTTTAGCCCGCGCGAACGTTCGGCGCTTCGGGTGTTCCGCGAATCCGGTGCGTTCGCGCAGGCTGAAGCCTGCGGCTCAGACAGTCGGGTGAGTTGCGAAATCTGGGAGCAGGATCCGATCGCCCGAAGCTGTGCCGCGCGGTCAAGGGGGCACGTTCGGTTGACGTAGCGTAAGCCGCCAGGGGGTCGCTGTTTACGGGCTCGGCTCGCGGCGAAGGCGATACTCCTGCGTTTTGAGCTCGCCATCGGTGTAGCCCTCGATCAGCACGACCAGGGTGTCGGGGTTGGGGCTGCGATAGATGAACCGCCGAGGGTGGTCGCGTTCCGGGTTCTCGAACACCGCCTCGCGCTCCCCCTGGCGGAGCAAGGGGTAGGTGAGGGCCTCGCCCTTCTCCTCCCAGCCGACCAGGGTGCGGTCGAAGTGCTTGAGCCGGAAGACGACGCCGTGGTCGTCCGCGGTGACGGTGATGAGCTCGAACATCCACGCTTTGCCCTGTTTGGCCCAGCGGAACATGCCCATCAGCGAGTCCCCGGCGGGGGCGCTCCAGATCTCCTCGAGCACGTCGCCCCCTTGGTGGGCCAGCCAGGTCCCCCGCATCCAGGCCAGCTTCTCCAGGCGGGGATCGAGTGACGCGGCGGCGTCACCGGGTTCCGCCGGCTGGACCGCTCCCGCGGTGAGCGCAAGGCCGCCCAGCGACAGTCCCAAAGCGAATTGAGCCCATGTGCGCGATTCGATCATGATCGGTCTCCGTTACAGGCACGATTAGAGCCTATCTCCGTAGGGTGCCACGCGACGCCGTGAACCCAAGCTACGCGGTGCTGGGGCGGCCCGCCTCGACAGAGGCGGGAGAGCGAGTCGTCCGCGCCGGGCGCCATGGCGAGGGCCCATGGCGACGCTCGGCGACACCATCGCCCCCGGCCGCCGCCTACGCACCTTGGAGGTCCTGGAAGAGCATTAAGGCATTGCCGTCGAGATCGAAGAAGGTGGCCAGCTTGACCATGCCCTCGATGGTCTGGGTGGGGCCGTCGAAGCGGACCTTTCGGCCCTCAAGCTGTTTGCGGGCCGCATCGATGTCCTTCACCCCGAAGGTCAGGGTGGCCCCGCCCTTGCCCCCGGCCTCCTCCACTTGGGACAGGCCCACGTTGACCCGGGCCACCGGAGTCTTGAACTCGCACCAGGCGATGTCGTCGACCCGGTAGAGGAACTCGAACTCCAGAACGTCGCGATACCAGGCGATGGACCTGTCCAGATTGGTCACGTTCAGGGCACAGGTCAGCCCGCCATCGTAGCCCAGAGATGATGCCATGGTTTTCTCCATAGGTTGGGGTGAGGTCCGCGAAGCCGATGCCGCACCGGCCGATTGGTCCTAATAGTATACTTGCTATAAATCCGTGTCAACGCTACGATCCGGTCATGCCGACGCGGAAGATGGGCCGCTTCGTGGCCCTGTTTCATCACCGCTGGGCGGTTCCCGTCCTGGCCGAACTGCACCGGGGGGCCGGGGCCAAGTTCGTCACCCTGGTCAACCGCCTGGGCATCGGCCGGGACTCGCTTCGCCGCACCCTCGCCGCCCTGATCGAGCGGGGCTGGGTGGTCAAAAACCCCGGGCACGGCCACCCCCTTCGCCCGGAATACCTGCTCACCCCCGCGGGTGCCCGGCTGGCCCCCTGGTGCGCCCGGCTCATGAAGGTCCTGCACGCCTTGCGGGTCGAGGGCGTCGCCCTGCGGAAGTGGTCCATGCCGGTGGCCTACGCCCTGAGTTGTGGGGCGGAGCGTTTTTCGGAGGTGAAGGGTTGCCTCGCCGGCTCGACGCCACGGGCGCTGACCGGCGCGCTGAAGGAAATGCAGCGCGCCGGCCTCATCGAGCGGATCGTCTCCGACGGCTATCCCCCGGCGACGTTCTACCAGCTCACCACCCGCGGGCGACGGCTCGTCCCGTTGTTGGAACACCTGTGAGGTCAGCCGGCGCGTGGCGCCGTCGTGGCGCGGAGGAGCCGGCCTCGGCGCATTGACGGGCGACCGCGGTGGGACGATCATCGCCGCGGGCTCGGATTTCGAAGGTCGGCATTCGCCCCGTGAGCCTCGGCATGGCGCAGGTCACGTTTACGCCCAATCTCCAGCGGCACGTGCGCTGCCCGACCCGCGCGGTCGCGGGGCGGACCGTCCGCGAGGTGCTCGAGGGGGTGTTCGCCGGAAACGAACGGGCCCGCGGCTACGTCCTCGACGACCAGGGTGCCGTTCGCCGGCACATGATCATCTTCGTGGACGGCCGGCCCGTCGAGGACCGCCGGACGTTGAGCGACCCGGTGGCCGAGAACGCCGAGATCTACGTGATGCAGGCCCTCTCCGGCGGGTAGCCGCGGGGCGGCCCTCGGCTCCTGTGCGTCGGCGGGCGGATGCCGGCGGTAGGGAGGACGGAACATGAGCGATCGGTTGTTCGTGGCGACGCGCAAGGGGCTCTTCCGACTTGACCGGAGTCGGGCCAAGGCAAAGGCACCGTGGGCGGTGACCGCGACGGCGTTCCTGGGAGACCCCGTGTCCATCGTGCTGCCCGACCGGCGCGACGGGCACGTCTACGCCGCCCTCGGCCACGGACATTTCGGCGTCAAGCTGCACCGTTCCGCCGACGGCGGGGGTTCCTGGGAGGAGTGCGCCGCCCCGGCCTACCCGCAGCGGCCGGAGGGAACGGAGGAGATTCGCTGCCCCCACCGCGGCATCCCCATCCCCTGGAGCCTGGAGCTGGTCTGGGCCCTGGAACCCGGCGGCGACGACGAACCCGGGGCCCTGTGGTGCGGCACGGCGCCGGGCGGGCTGTTTCGCTCTGACGACCGGGGCTCCACCTGGCGGCTGATCCGCCCCCTGTGGGACCAGCCGGCGCGGAAGGTCTGGTTCGGCGGGGGCATGGACTATCCCGGGGTTCACTCCGTCTGTGTCGACCCGCGCGACTCGAAGCGCGTGACCGTGGGCGTCTCCTGCGGGGGGGTGTGGATCACCGGCGACGGCGGCGAAACCTGGGCCTGCCGAGCCGAGGGGATGTGGGCGGCGTACATGCCGCCGGAGCGCCAAGGCGAAGGCGAAATCCAGGATCCCCACCGCGTGGTTCAATGCCCGGCATCTCCCCAGGTACTGTGGGCCCAGCACCACAACGGCATCTTTCGAACGACGGATGGTGCCGATTCGTGGCACGAGATCAAGGCGATCGAGCCCTCGACCTTCGGCTTCGCCGTCGCGGTGCACCCGAGACACGCGGACCTCGCCTGGTTCGTACCCGCGGTCAGCGACGAGCGGCGCGTCCCCGTGGACGGCAAGGTGGTGGTGGCCCGGACCCGCGACGGCGGTCGGACGGCGGAGGTGCTCCGCCGCGGCCTGCCCCAGGAGCACGCCTACGACATCACCTTTCGCCACGCCCTGGACGTGGACGGCACCGGCGACCGGCTGGCCTTCGGCAGCACCACCGGCTCGCTGTGGACCTCCGACGACCAAGGCGACTCCTGGCAAACCGTGTCCACCCATCTCCCGCCGGTTTACTGCGTGCGCTTCGCGACGTGATGACCGGGCGGCGGGTGCCGGCTTCCCGCCCGTGCGGGTCCCGAGCGAAACGCCTGCCCCGGACGGATTCGCCACCGGGCATACGGCGGTCAACGCCGATCGCTTCGTGTCCGGCGCATCCCGTTCACTTCTTGTCGATTCCTCCGGCCGCCCTCGCGTCGGCCGCGGGAAGGAGGGTGGAGGTCAGGGCGGAAGCAAGATCGTCAGCGCTGGCGTAGGAGTGCAATGGGAGCATGGAAGTGCTCGGCGAACGCGCCGGAGGTAGGGTCGGCGCGGGGGCAGTCTGGCAGGCCAGAGGCTGCCACGGAATCGGTACGGCATTCACCACGGTCTCCACGACCGATGCCAAGCGGGTTGCGTCGGTCAGATCGACGATCATCCACCGGCACAGGCGGGCCAGGGCCGTCGCGGTCTGTGTGTCCTGCTGGAGACCGGCGGTTTCATAGGTGAGTGAGATCGGACTCCGGCCGTAGGACCGCAGCGCCTCGCGGATAGCGGTGAGGACGCTGTGCCGCTCGGAGGGAAAGTGCCCCAGAATGAGCCCGGCGTCGGGAACGGAGGCGCGGATTTTCCCGGGGCCGAGGCTGTCTCGCAGCAGGTGATACAACAACTGCCCGAACTCCAGGCCGTCGGCGCAGACGGTCGGCGCCTCCGGGTGGGAGATGCGCAGGTTGGCCTGCGCTGTCCCCTCCAGGTTCGCTTGCCACGCGGTGATCCCGTAGATGGCGCAGCCGTCCAAGCGGGCATGATCCAGGTTGGTCTCCAGCAGCATGGCCCGGCTAAGGTCGGCGCCGGTAAGGTCGGCCCGGCTCAGGTCCGCCCGGGCCAGCAGCGCTGCGGACACATCCGCCCCGCGCAGGTCCGCATCACTGAGGTCGGCCTGCGTCAGATCGGCGAAACTCAGGTTGGCCCCGGTCAGCCGGGCGCGACTCAAGTCCACCTCTCTAAGACAGGCATTGCGGAGGTTGGCGGTGACCAGGCTGGCCTCATGAAGACAGGCCGCTTCCAGATCGGCGTTTTCCAGGTCGGCGCCGGCGAGGTTGGCATTGCTCAGGTCGGCCCCTTCCAGGACGGCGTCGCGGAGATCGGCTCCCGGCATGGAGGCGCCGCCGAGGTCGGCACCGCTCAAGTCGGCGAGGCGCAGATCCGCCTCGGTCAGATCGGTGCAGATCATCTCCGCGTCGCTGAGGTCCGCCTCGGTCAGATTGGTGTGGCGAAGGTCGGCTCCGGACAGGCGGGCGTCGGCCAGGTCGGCGCCGCTGAGGTTGGCCCCGGCGAGCTGAGCGTGCTCCAGGCCGGTGTCGGCCAGGTCGCTGTCGCCCAGGTTGACCCCGCGCAGGCTGGGCAGGCGGTCCCCGGCCGACACCCGCCGGTTCCATTCCCGGATGCCCTCCTCCCCGCCGGTGAGGAGGCGGATGGCCACGTCGAAGTCCATGCGCCGATTATAGAGCGACTCGGCAGCGGCCGCGGCCTTGATTCTCGTCGGCACGGATGTTCAGGAGGTCTGAAAGGGCCCGTCGTCTGCTCCGGACTCCGGAATCAACGGCCGGCGACCGGTGTGCCCGCCGCAAACGGCGCTGCGGACGCGGGGAGGGGCACCTGGAGCGCCCGAGCGGAGGCGCTGCGGCGTTGGCCCGGCCGCCCTGGTGGCGTTGCGTGCCGGCGGGCGGCGTGGAATCGGAGCAGGTTGGCCAGCAGGACCGTGCAGAGCATCTGCCCCAGGGCGAAGGCGATCAACCCAGCGGCCACCACCCGCGACCAGTGCAGGCTGACGTAGCCGTCGGCGATCCGCGTCCACAGGCCCGGCCCCACCAGCCACCCCAGCAGGGGGACGGAGGGCACGGCGGCCAAGATCAGCCCGCGGAAGGTGAAGGCCGCGTCGAGCAGGCTGCCGAAGAAGGTCCGGCGCGGCGGGCGCTCGTCGACCAGGCGGCGGAGGTGGCCGGCGATGACCCCCGCTGACAATAGCGTGACACCCAGTGTGCCAAGCAGCGAGCAGAACAGCAGGCGGTAGATCATGTTCTCATGCAGCCCGCCCGCCCGTAGCCACGTTTCCAGCGGGTGGACGGCCAGCAGGACCATGACCGCCAGGCACACCGCGGCCAGGGCCAGGAACACCTTGGCCGGCCGCCACATCAGGGTCATCTCCAGGATGGTGCGCAGAAACCGCACTCCGTCACGGAGCACGTTGAGCTTCGATTCCCCGATCCGCTCACGATAGGGCATGGGCCGCTCGATGAGCTTGAGGTGCTCGTCCATCAGCGCCCGGGCGCTCATCGCCGGGGTGAAATGCAGCCCGTCGGGCAGGGGATAGAGCCGTGGCAGGGCCTCGCGGCGGATCACCCGCATCCCGCTGGCCGTGTCCGTGACCACGCGGTTGCTCAGGGCCGAGAGGATCAGGGCGTACATGCGGTTGCCCAGCCGGCGGACCGGCGGCATGTGCGAGTCCGGACCCATGCGGGAGCCCAAGGCTACCGCGGCATCCTCCTCGAGCAACGCGGCGCACAGCGTGCCGAAGAATCGCGGGTCGCAGGTTCCGTCGGCGTCGAGAAAGCCGACCAGTTCGCCGGTGCTCTTCTCAAAGCCGGTCTTGATCGCGGCGCCGTAGCCGCGGTTCTCCTCGAACACGATGACCCGGGTGCCTTCGGAGGCCAGGGCGATCTCGGCGGTGCGGTCGGTCGAACCGTCGCTGACCACGATGATCTCCACCTCGTCGATAGGCGCGTCCGCGACGATGGTCTCCCGCGCCGCGTGGCAGCGCTCGATGATCGAAGCGATGGCCGCCTCCTCGTTGAACGCCGGTATGACGATGGTCAGCTTCATGGCCAGTTCCCATAACCTCTTCGGAGGCGGGCGGAGCGCTCTTGACTTCAAAGTGCGGCTCGGCCCAGCCCATTGCTCAAGTCCGCCTCGTCGCCGGCCGATGGGACCGATAACGGGAGAGGCGAGGCTGCGCCGTTCCGGCGGGAGTCGGTCCGGCCGGCGCAGGCCATAGCGGGGGAGCCCAGTCGCGCTCGCGCCGCGCGGCACACGCCGCCGACGGCCGGGCCGGACACGCCAGCAAGATGAAACGCTCGAGGACTTTCATACGCGCCGTCCGGGTACCCATCGTGGTGGTTTCCGTGGCGGTCGTGCTCGTGCTGATACCCGGCCGGAGCAGGATCGCCCCGGTCGTCGAGTCGGATTACGTCTATCAGTTGATCGCCGCGGACCGAATGGCGGAGGGACACGGCTTTACCTCGCTGCAGCCGGTCGCGCCGCTGCAGCCGTGGGAATGGGAATATGATTGGGGCTTTCTCACGCAATGGCCCGTCGGGTACCCGTTGCTCGTCTGGCTCATCGGGGCGGCAAGCGGCTTGTCCAGCCTGGCGGCGTGCCGGGTGATCAGCGTGGTTGCGTGCGCGCTGGCCCTGGTCGGCTGGTACAAGTGGGTGCGCCGCTCGGCGCCGCAGGGAGCGGCGGGCATTCTGCTGGCCACGGTCGCCGCCGGATCCTCCGTCTCCGTCGCATTCCTGGCGAGTCCTTCCACCGACGCTCTGCTGGTGGGCATGCTGCCCTTCGTGCTCCTGGCCACCATGCGCGGCATCGAGCCGGGCACGCACGGTGCGGAAGATTCCGCGGGAACACGCCGGGCCTGGCCATGGCTGGCTCTGGCGGGCCTGGGCGCCGGGGGTCTCTTCTGGATTCGGTACGCGAGCCTGTTCGTTCCGGCGGCGATCGGGTTCTGCCTGCTGTGCGAGTGCTGCTTCCGGCGGAGCGTGAAGCTGCGGCATGTGGCCCTCTTCGCGGTGTGTGCTGCGGCGCCGATCGCCGGCCTGGTCGGCATCAACCGCGCGTGGGGATCGAGCTCGCTCCTGTCCCAATTCAACGTCGGGCACCAGGTGGGCTTTGATTTCCATGCCGGCGACCTGACGACGGCCTGGTGGAACTTCACCGATTTCGGCTTTTACGACTATCGGGCTCTGAGTCACTACGTCTACGCAGTCTGGCCGGCGATCCTCATCGTCGGCGTGTGCTGCATCCGCGGTTCGCGGCGTATGATCGGGGCGTTTCTGGACAAGCCCGACGTGACCCTCAGCGCCCTGACGGTTTTCGGCCTGTTCGGGATGTTGATCGGGACGAGAGCGGTGTTCGGGGACAAGTTCGATTACGTAACGCTGGAGCGTTACTACCTGCCCATCCGGCCGTTGTACTTTGTTCTCTTCGTCGCCCCGCTCCTGCTCAGCGCCCGCTGGCAGATCCGCGCCATGGTGGGCATGGGGCTGCTGATCGTGTGCCAGTGGATCGCCCTGCAAGACTGGTCCGGGGCCTACGAGCGACAGCTCGCCGCCCACCGGACGGTCACCTCGTACGGACAACAGGCCAAGTGCTTCAGTCCAGGTGCCGCCGAACTCTACGCCTGGCTCCGGGAGCAGGCCGGGCCGGACCTGATCGTGGTGAGCAATTTCCACGAATATGTAGCGTTGGAGACGGGCATCCCGGCGCTGCCCATTCCCAAGGACGAGGCCGTGCTGGGCCGATGGATCGAGCGAATCTCAGCCAATCGCGGCGTTGCCGCTCCGCGGGTGCTGTTCGTGCTCGACTCCGACAACCGGTGGCGCAGCTATTGGATCCCGGAGCCCGCGTCGATCGTGCAGGCTTTTGCTCTGGGCCGGCGGGTGCCGCTCCCGGAGGCGGTCACGGCGTCGGTGTATCCGTATCCTTCGAGCCAGACGCGTGACTTGCCGGCGTCCCGCTGCCAGCCGCCCGCGTGCGACGACCGCTTTGGCGCAAGGCCGGCACCGACAGTATCGGCGGGATTGCTCCCCGGCGCCTGAAGGCCAGTGGGGGCGTCGCGTCGGCCGCACCTACTCCTCGCCGAGATCGTGGAATACGGCAACGCCCGTGGACGCGTCCAGCGTCGCCACCGTCTTGCGGCGAGCGCGATGCAGGGCGCCGGGGTTGATGACCCGCCGTCCGTCGACGGTATCGTCGCGCGGAAGGTGGGTGTGGCCGTGTAGAATGTAGTCCACGTCGAGGCCATCGATCGCTCGTTGAAAGCCCGGTTCGTGGCCGTGATACACCGCGAAGCGCTTCCCGTCGAGGACGAGCGTCGTGGGCACGTCGACGGGGACCGGGATGCCGGCCCCTTCCAGGTAGGCCAGAAGGTCGGTGGTTTCGTAGTCGGCGTTTCCCCAGACAAAGGTCAACGGCCGGCCGACAAGTTCGCCGAAGACCCTGACGCCGCCGACGTCGCCGCAGTGGATCACGTGCCCAGCCCCAAGCTCGTCGAATAGGGCCATGGCCCGGCGCACGATCAGATGATGCCCGTGACTGTCGGAGAGAATCCCAATCAGCAAGACAACCGCTCCCTCCCCAACCGGCCGGTGATGCCCCTCGGCGGCCTTCGCGGCAGCAACGTCCCCGGTGGCGGCGGGGCCTCCGCCGCGAGGCAGGCTTCCAGCCGGCAGGGCGGGCGCCCCATGGCTCGAGCCGCGGGGGACACGAATCGGGGATCGAGTGCCGCTCCGCAGAGGATTCGGCGGCTCCACCTCTGAAGAGGTAGGTCACCCGCGCGTAACGGGCCCTCCCCGTGGCCCCGGCGCGCCGGGGTTGCCGACTGCAGAACGCAGGAACCGGCGGGCATCGGTGCCTTCGTCCACCGGCGTCTAGCGCAGTGGCGGCAGATACCCCCAGTATAGCTCCGGATGACGCCAGACCATATTGCCGTCCCGGAAATCGCGGCTGGTCACTAGATCGTCGGTGGTACAATGCCCCACCCGCCCGTCCAGGTAAAGTAGGTTGGCGTAATCACCGTGGAAGCGCCCGAGGGCAGCACCGTCCCATCGCTGGTGCATGGTGGCCACGTCCCGTTGCGAACCGTTGGGCGAGTTCCACACGATGTCGAACATGAACACCGTGTTGGGATGCTTGGCAAAACGGACGGCGCGGAGGGGAGCCTCCTGGTCGAAAAAGCCCGGCACGTCCTGGCTGGGCGTGCGGGAGGTGCCCACGCCATCGAGCACCTGGTTCATACCGTAATGAAACTGGTTCTGGCCTGAGCCGCTTTTGTAGGCGTCGGTCAGATTCTTGGCCGGGCAGATCCACACGTGCAGGGCCGGGAACTCCTTGATCAGCTTGCCCTGCCTCTCGACCTCCTTGTAGGCGGGGGCGTGCAGATACGGCGGCAAAACGTTGAACCACGTATGGGGCTTGTTGATGTCCAGGTACGTGCCCTCCGTAGGGAGGTAGTCGCGGTAGTCGTTGCGGTAAGCCTGCAAGGCCGCGCCCCATTGACGCAGATTGTTGGCGCATTGCACGCGGCGGGCCTGCTCGCGGGCTTGGCTCAGCGAGGGGACGAGCACGGCCAGCATCAGCAGCACGACGCCGATGACCACGAGCACTTCGATGAGGGAGACGGCGCGGCGCTGGTGGAATGTCCGGACAAAGCTCGCCGCGTGGTACGCGTCGGTCGCAAAGCACATGACCGCACCTCCTGAGCACTCGAGTGTCTTACGGCTGGCGCTGGGCAGCGTAAGAGCCTCTTGTACAGGATCCGATTGGGATCGACGGGGCGCCACCCGTCGTTACGGTACGCGGTACTCGATCGATTCGCAGGACGAATTGTACAGATGGTAAAGCTCGTCATCAATGGTGCCATCCGAGACACTCACCGATACGGCGTATCCGCTGCCGTCGTCGTAGCGCATGAAGCGGACCATGGCCGGCCCGTCAGGCCGGCCCGCTTGCGTAGCGGTACGATCCCCGAGCGCCCCGCTGCCCGCCGGCGGCTCCAACAGCTCGTCCACCGGTCCGGGATCCATGCCGTGCTCCCGGAGAATCTCGGCGGAGATTGCCGCATCGGTCTTGGACCCAGGGACAGCGACCTGCCAGAAGACGAGCACCGGCTGCACCCCAAGCACCGGCGGACCCAGGAAGGGGACGATCGAGGGGTCGGTGGACTCACCGCGGAGAAACTGCTTCGGGGCCCGGAAGGAGATCCGCCACCCCTCAGGCTGCAACCGAGGGCCCAGCGGATCGTCGGCCCGCCGCGCGGCCATGTCTGCGGCAAGCAACGTGGTCAGCAGGAGCAGGAGGAAGGAACAGGTCCACGCTCGTCGCGGATGCGCCGGCTTCGACGGGCTAAAGACTTCGATGGCCATACGCGGGCCATGCTAGCGCGTCGCCCCCGGTGCGACAACCGTTGACCGCGAGTCGGACCTGACCTATACACGGACCTGCGCACCCGTTTGCCTGGGTCGCGCGGTCGGAGCGGCACCCGATGGCCCCCGGCCGTAAGCCTGCGTACAATCTGTCGGCGCTTGTTCCGACATGCTTGGCGGCGCTTGATGGGTGACTTCCGCCGATTCTTCCTCCGCGGGTTGGCCGCCCTAATCCCCACTCTGCTCACCTTCGCGATTCTGGTGTGGGCGTACACCCTGGTAAACGACTACTTCGGCATCCCCATCACCCAGGGATTGGCCCTGCTCTGCCGCTCGATCAAAGAGGAGCCCCCGCCGGCGTGGCTCGATCTGGAAAACGACCCGCTGCGCTACGGCACCGCGATCGAGGAGTGGGACGAGTACGGCCGCCGCCTGACCATAGAACATAAAGCGATACGTTACGACGTTTCAAAGCTGGCCGACCCAAAGCTCCGGGCCGGAGCGCAGCGGGCGCGAAGCGAGGCCCTCTGGCTGATTGTGTTTGAAAAGTGGAATCTTCACCTGCTCGGTTTCTTGATCGCGATCCTTCTCGTATACTCCATAGGCTATTTCCTCGCCAGCTTCATAGGTCGCGCGACCTGGCGGGCAGCCGAGGGCCTGTTGTATCGGATCCCCGTCATCCGGGCGATTTATCCGCATGTTAAACAGGTCACGGACTTCCTGCTGTCGGAGCGAGGGATCGATTTCTCCGGGGTGGTGGCTGTACAGTACCCCCGGAAAGATGTTTGGTCGCTTGGCCTGACCACCGGCAGCCCAATGGTCCAGGTCCAGCGAGCGTCGCCCAGTGAGCTGGTCACGGTATTCGTGCCGAGTTCGCCGACGCCGGTCACGGGGTACGTGATCCAGGTTCCCCGGAGCGAGGTCATCGAACTGAACAT
>Ga0214473_10006543_pt1 | contig 13870 bp, 10 predicted proteins | sample RVTome_7_FD_203509 | JGI IMG/M metagenome (GOLD analysis project Ga0214473, IMG submission 203509) | Soil microbial communities from uranium-contaminated site in the Upper Colorado River Basin, Wyoming, United States - RVT98D197 | ecosystem: Environmental > Terrestrial > Soil > Contaminated >... | reverse complement strand
CTTCGAGCCCCCGCTCGACATCGTCGACGGCGCCGCGCGGGTGCTCGACCCCTTCCTCGCCGGCCTCAACACCGGCGAGCACGCCTACGGCAAGTTCTTCAAGGACTACCAGCCGTCGAACTGGTGAAGCGGAAAGTTCGCGTCAGGTCGAACTACCACTCACGGTCGCCGTTTGCGTCTCCGGAGCACCTGGAGCCCGATCCCGGTTGCGAGCATCGCCAGACTTGTGGGCTCGGGAACCGGGACGGCGGCCGAATAGTCAACCACCTCCCAGCCCAGGCTGTTGTCGTTTCGGATCGGCGAGCCGCTGCCCACGATGAAGTACGAGGCTCCGGCAAAAACGCCGGAGAGCGTACCCCCGGGCGAGCCATCGCCACTGAACGAAAGGACGCCGAGGAAATCGTCGGTCGCCGAGTATCCGGCGACATTGACCGGTGTGTCGACGTCGGACGAGCCGTCCCCGAAAGCGAATGTGATCGAGAAGACCGGCACCGAGAACGCAAAGCGTAGGCGGTCGTAGGAATCAGGAACAGCCGCGAGGGGCGTCACCCCGACGACGGCGCGGGAACCCAGGAGACCTGTGACCGCCGGGAGCGGCACTCTAACCCACACGCCTCCCAGGGGTGACTCGGCAGTGACGGTCAGGACGACGGGTCCGTCCGAGAGAGTGAGCGAAGCGTAGTCGCCCACCGCGACCGTCTCGAAGTCGAAGGCACCGCCGAACGTTGACTGCGTGGGACCGAGCATCACGAGGACGACGACGCCACACAGCCAGCCTTGCTTTGCCATTGGCCCCCCTTGGATGGGACCCACGCTGAGTTGCACAAATCGGGCCAGCAGCAGCGATCCTTCTGGAATCGGAACTTCGACTCCGCGTGGAGTTGTTCGACTGTAAGGTTCTTCGACGCCAGCCCGTTCGCAAGGCTGGTGTCGGGTGAGCATATTCAAGACCCGACCCCTGGCAACAGGCGCTTCGTATACCCGGCGGCCACGAGCCTCTCGTAGGCGACCATCACCTCGGCCGGGATCTCCTGGGGCGCGGACCAACCCTTCCTGCCGTAGACGATCAGCCGCTGCAGGTCCCCCACCATGATGTGGATGACGTCGTCCCGGGCGATCTCGCCCGTCGCGTAGTCGTCGTAGTCGATCTGCGGCGAGGTGACGACGACGTCGAGCTCGGGCCAGCGGCTCGAGAACGTGGCGAGCGTGCGCCGCTCCATATAGGGCTTCTGGACGGCGATCGCGCGACGCGGCTCGAGGTCTTTCTGCGCGAGAAGCTGCCGTGTGAAGTCCACGTTCTCGCCGGTGTTCGTGGAACGGCTCTCGAGCAGGATCCTGTCGCGGGGGACGCCGCGCTCGACGGCGATCTCCGCGAATACCTCCGCTTCCGGTCGGGTCCACATCCCGCTCGTCAGGCTGCCCAGGTGGCCCGAGAACACGACGAGCGGCGCCCAGCCATCGACGAACAGCTCAGCCCCGCGCTCGGCCACGCGGGTGTCGTGGCTGCCCAGCACGACGATGCAGTCGGACTTGCGCAGGACGTGGTGGACGTGGTGGTAGTCCCAGACGACCCGCGCCCAGTCCTCGAGGCTCATTGCGTGCCTTCGCATATTACAATCCCGGCAACGGATGCCCCCCAAGCCGAAATTCACGGCGTTGGATGACGCCCTCTACGACTACCTGGCGGCGCACCGCTCGCCCGACGACGAGGTCGTGCACGACCTGCGCGAGGAGACCGCGCGTCTTGGGTCCAACGCCGTGATGCAGATCGCGCCGGACCAGGCTACGTTACTGCGCATCCTGGTGGCGGCGATCGGGGCGCGCCGCGCCGTCGAAGTGGGGACCTTCACCGGCTTCTCGGGACTCGCGATCGCCCGCGGCCTCCCGAAGGACGGTCGCCTGCTCTGCCTGGATGTGAGCGAGGAGTGGACTGCCATGGCGCGCCGGGCGTGGGTCAGGGCCGGCGTCGCCGACCGCATCGAGCTGCGGATCGGCCCGGCGGCGGCGGCGCTGCGGGCGCTGCCGGACGAGCCCACGTTCGACTTCGCGTTCATCGACGCCGACAAGAAGGGCTACCCCGTCTACTGGGAGGAGATCGTCCGCCGGCTGCGCCCGGGGGGCCTGATCGCGGTCGACAACGTGCTCTGGGAAGGCGAGGTCGTGCGGCCCGAGGAGCAGGGCGAGGACGTGGTCGCGATCCGGCACTTCAACGAGCTGGTGCTTGCCGACCGGCGCGTCGAGTCGGTGATGCTTGCGATCGCGGACGGCCTGACGCTCGCCCGCAAGTTGCCCTGAAGTCGCCGCCCCCGAGGGCCGGGCGCGTCGTGGTTGGCCGCTATCACTCCACGGCGAGCGCGCGGGTGGGGTCGGTGCGCGCCGCCCGGCGAGCCGGCAAGGCACTCGCCGCCGCCGCGAGCAGCGCGAGCGCCACGCTCAGGACCAGGTACGTCAGCGGGTCGTGCGCGCGCACGTCGTAGAGCTGTCCCTCGAGCAGCCGCGTGAGCGCGACCGAGGCCACGAGGCCGAAGACGATCCCGACGCCGGCCTGGCGCAGACCGTCGGCGACGACGAGGCGCATCACGTCGCGGGGCCGCGCGCCGAGCGCCATGCGCACGCCGATCTCGCGGGTTCGTCGCGCCACCAGGTACGAGACGACCGCGTAGAGTCCCGAAGCGGCCAGGCCGAGCGCGAGCGCGGCGAAGGCCGCGAGCAGCCAGGTGAAGAACACGCGCTGCGCGTCCAGGACCGCGAGCGCCTGCCGCATCGTCTGCACCTGGTACACGGGCATGCCGCGGTCGACCGCTCGCACCGCGCGCTCGACCTCAGGCAGCAGCGACAGCGGAGTCGCGCCACGGCTGCGCACCACGAACAGCATGCTGCTCGAGGACGCGTCCTGCGCGTACGGCACGAACAGCGTGGGCACCGGAATCGGCGGCCACTGGTCGCTCCTCACGTCGCCCACCACGCCCACGATCCGCCGCGTGACCGGCCGGCTCACGTCGAGCAGAGTGAGATGCTCTCCGATCGGGCTGCGCTCGCCCCAGAAGCGGCGCGCCAGCGCGCGGTTGACGACGACGACCGGCAGCGAGCCGGCCAGGTCGGACTCGGCGATCGTCCGCCCGTCGAGGAGCGGAATGCCGAGCGCCTCGGTGAAGCCCGGCAGCGCCTGGCGCGGCTGGACGCGAGGCTCCTGGCCACGCGCCGGCTCCGGCCGGCCCTCGATCCGCAAAGGCGTCGCGCCGAACTGCGTCAGGAACGGCTGGATCGTGGTCGAGCCCGCGCTTTCGACCTCGGGCAGCTCGCGCAGGCCCTGCAGGACGCGGCCGAAGAAGACCTCGCGGGCGGCGGCCGTGTGGTACGCCGGCCCGCGCGTCGAGACGCGGAAGGTCAGCAGCCGCTCGGCGTCGAAGCCGGGGTCGAGGCCGTAGAGGCCGGCCAGGCTGCGCAGCATCAGGCCCGAACCGATCAGCAGCACCAGCGAGAGCGCCACCTCGAAGGCCACCAGGCCGCCGCGCAGCCGGCGCCGCATCGGGTCGGCCGTGGCGCGCGTCGCCGCGACGCCGAGACCCTGGTCGAGCCGGCCGCGCAATGAGGTGGCCGAGGGGAGCCACCGCCAGCAGCACGGAAACCACGAGCGTGAGGCCCGCGACGAACAGCACGACCGGCAGGTCGAGCTCGATGCGGAAGCGCGGGAACAGCGGGCTGCGCGGCAGCAGCTGGTCGACACCGCGCAGCGCCAGCGGCACCGACGCCAGGCCGAGCACGCCACCGAGCCCGGCGAGCACGAGGCCCTCGGCCATGAGCTGGCGGAAGAGCGCACCGGGGCCGGCGCCGAGTGCCCGCCGGACGGCGATCTCGCGCTGGCGCTCGATCGCCCGCGTGAGCGCGATGTTGCCGACGTTCGCGAGCGCCACCAGCATCAGGAAGGCCACGGCCCCGAACAGCAGCAGCACGGGCTGGCGCGCCTGGCGCGTCAGCCGCTCGGCGATCGGCACGACGACGCCGGCCGCGTTCTCGTAGCCCTCGGGATACAGCTGCCGCAGCCGGCCCTGGACGGCCGCCATGTCCTGCCGCGCCTGCTCCAGGCTCACCCCCGGCTCGAGCCGCGCGAGCACCACCGCCTCGCTCGGGCGGCGGTCGAGGCCGATCGCCTGGACCTGCAGCGGCAGCCAGGCCTGCACCTTCACGTCGAGGCCGAACACCGGGTTGTCGAAGCCGGGCGGCATCACGCCCACGATCGGGTAGGCCCGACCGTCGAGCTCGGTCGTCTTCCCCACCGCCGCCTCGTCCGCGCCGAACAGCCGGCGCCACAGCTCGTCGCTCAGGATCAGGGCGGCCGGGCCGCCCGCCTGGCATTCCTCGGCGGTGAAGCTGCGCCCGCGCACTGGCTGGACACCGAGCAGGCGGAAATAGTCGCAGGAAACCTCCTGCATCAGCGGCGTGCCGCCGGCCTCGAAGCTCGTGAGCGTGTAGGCGCGGTTGCGTCCCGCGGCCACGAGCTAGAACGATTTCGACTCCGCCTGCCAGTCGAGGAAGTTGGCGACGGCGGGAAACCGCCACGCGTCGGGCTGCGCTGGGTCGGCTTTCCAGATTGCGACCAGGCGGTCGAGGTTGGGGAACGGCAGCGGGCGCAGCAGCACGCCGTCCACGACGCTGAACAAGGTCGCGCAGGCGGCGATCCCGACGCCGAGTGCCGCCACCGCGACGGCGGTCGACCCCCGGTCCTTTCGCAGCGAGCGAAGGGCAGCGCGGATGTCAGCCAGCCAGTCGGACACTCGGGCACCTCACCTTGCGTATGGTCACTGCTTGCAAGATAGGTCGGCGGGAGCCAGAGCGCCAGTCGGCGGCCGGGTTAAGCCGAGACTCTCCAGTGGTTTGAACTCACCCGCTTGCGTGCGCCTCCGCCCCTCACGAGCAGCCGAGCGCCGCCCTGACGTCGTTGGCGGCGCCGATCAACTGGGCCGCAGCAGAGGCCTCGATCTTCTTTCCGGCCTGCGCCGCGACCTCGTGGATGAAGGCATTCAGAAGGTCACAGGCGCCCTGGGTGTCGCCCGCGTCGAGAGCCGCCAGCGCGTTCTGGAGTTTCTGGGTCAGGCTGTTCTCGATGCCGTGCGGCAGGTCGAGCCCGATGACCCAGTCGAGGAGGTCGGAGATGTCGTCCGAGGCATCACGCGGAGTGAGCAGGAAGCTGCGCACGAGCTCGGGCGAGGACGCCAGGTGGCCCCAGGCCACGACCTGGCCGCGGTCGTTGATCGCGCGGGCCTCGGTGAGCGCGACGCCGAGGGTCGAGGAGATGGCGTCGTTCAGGTCGAGAACGGCGTCGTCTTTCCAAAGGACGGCGCGCGAGTCGCCGTTCGCGTCCGTCGCGGTGCCGACCACGTCGCCCGCCGCGTTGACCCCGTAGGCGCGCGCCGCGGCACCCGGCGCGAGGGGCGCCAGGGGCGTCATCGATCCGTTGGCAAAGGTGTACGCCTGCACCGGTGGCGCTGCGCCAAGCACGTAGCCAACGACCTGACCGACGTCGTTCATCGCCTGCGGCGCGAAGCTGCGCAGGGGCACGAGGGCGTCCAGGTCCGTGACCGAGAGGCCATCGGAGAAGAAGCTGTCGGTGGTGTCCCAGTTGTCGGGGGAATAGCCGGGCTTGCCCTGGATCCAGACGACGTGGCCGGGGTTGTTGAGGGCAACCGCCGTGCTCGAGAAATAGGGAGAAGCAAGGTCCGGCGTCAGATCCGTGGCTGTCCCAGCCAGCCACGACGGGGGCAGAAAGAATGCGCGCCCAGCGAAGGCCTGGTTAGCCGCGCCGCCGACAGTGACGCCAGCGTCGTTGATGGCGTTGGCCGCTCCCGTAGCCGCGACCGAAAGAGCGCCAAAGGGATTGAGGATCGTCGATCCCGCGAACTCCTCCCACACGTATGGCTGGCCAGGCCCCATGGCATCCCAGAGCCTGTATCCCACGACCTGACCTGACTCGTTGATCGAAGTCGCCACGCTGGAGCCGAAGGCGTCGCCCGGGAACAGATCGGTCAGCGCACCGTTGCGGTAGAGGAACGCATGGGACCGTGCGCCGGTATGGGGGATGAAGTCCGTCACGAAAGAGTATCCGACCACGTCTCCCTGCTCGTTCAGGGCGGTCGCGAAGGTGCCCTTGCCGAGCAGTGAGCCGACGTCGACCGCCACGTACTGGGGCTTCATCCTCTCTCGGGTCAGCCGACCCGGGCGGAAAGTGCGACGTCTTTACGGGTGAGTCTACCGACCGAATGAGCAACGGTAGCCGCCGCACTCAGCTCGCGTCAATGAGCAGTTCGCTGTTTGACCGTGGTCGCGTGTGTGGGTCCGCGATCCGTCCCCATGTGAGCCGCCCCGCGTGTCACAGCAGCACGTTTATGGGTAAGTGCGGCCGCTGCCCTTCCGGCTGGCCTCCTGGCGCGTTAGCGCTTATCCTTGTGCCTGCTTGCGCCACTGGAGCGAACGCGTTCGAGCACCGTTGGCCGTGATCGCGGCGCTCGTCGCCACGACTGCGGCCGGCCAGGAGCCTGACGACCGCGCGACTGCAGTCACAGTCCCGGGCCGCCCTCCCGTCGCGCGCAGCGTGATCGACCTCAAGGCGGAGCTCCCGCCGGAAGCGCGCGTGGACCACGGGCCTCCCCGCGTCGTGCATGCGCCGGTCGCCCCGCCGCAGCAGCCGGGCGAACGCGCCGCGCCGGGCGCTCCGGTCGCGGCGGCCCCCGAAGCCGAGGCTTTCGCCGCGCCGCTCGGGCCCTCGCCCGCGATCCCCGACAACTTCCAGGCACTCCCCGACAACCTGGTGGTGATTCCGCCCGACACCCACGGCGCGGTCGGACCGGGCCACCTGATCGTCGCGCTCAACAGCCAGGTGCGCGTGTCGAACCGCGCCGGCACCCCGCTCGTCGCGGATCGCACCCTGAACGGCTTCTGGGGCGCGATCGGCGGCGGCAGCGGGGCTTTCGACCCGCGTGCCGTGTACGACCCGTACGCGAACCGCTGGGTGGTCGTGAGCTGCGACGACGCGCGCGTCGCGAGCTCCGCGATCCTGGTCGCCGTCTCGCAGGACGGCAATCCGACCGGGAGCTGGGACGCGTACCGCTTGGACGTGGATGCGACCAACGCCGTGTGGGCCGACTATCCGAGCGTCGGGTTCAACGCCCGCTGGGTCGTCGTGCAGTTCAACCTGTTCGAGACGGCGGACGACGACTTCGTGAGATCCGAGATCTACGCCTTCGACCGCTCGGCCCTCTACGCCGGCACCGCCAGCCACAGCGTCGCCTCCGACATCACCGGCTTCACGCAGGTGCCCGCGCTGACCTACGACCCGGCGCAGAACGATCTCTTCCTGCTGGAGTCGTTTAGCTCCGCCGCGGGCCAGCTCAGGCTGCGCAAGCTCTCAGGGCCCGTCGCGGCGCCCGTCCTCTCCACGGTCGGCTTCCCGACCGCACCGCCGTGGCAGTTCATTCCGCCCTTCGACGATCACGCCCCCCAGGCCGGCTCCGTGCAGCGCATTGCGACCAACGACGCGAGGATCCAGAACCTCGTGTACCGCAACGGAAACCTCTGGGCCACGCACACCGTGTTCACGGCGACTCCGGGCCCCGTCGGGCGCGCGTCCGTCCAGTGGTGGCAGCTTTCGACCGCGGGCGGGGTGCTCCAGAACGGGCGCATCGACGACCCCACCGGCGCGAACTTCTACGCCTTCCCGAGCATCGCCGTGAACAAGCTCGACGACGCCATCCTCGGCTTCTCGTGCTTCGCCGCGACGCGCTTCGCGAGCGCCTGCTACGCCTTCCGCAAGTCGACCGACGCGCCGGGCACGTTCCAGGACGTCGCGACGCTGAAGGAAGGCCTCGCCTCCTACTACAAGATCTTCACTGGCAGCGTGAACCGCTGGGGCGACTACAGCGCAGCCCAGGTCGACCCGGTGAACGACGTGGACCTGTGGACGATCCAGGAGTATGCGGACACTCCGGCGAACCGCTGGAGCACGTGGTGGGGCCACCTCGCGCTGCCGCCGGACGTCACGATCGACGACGTGTCGGTCACGGAGGGCAACAGCGGGACCGTGAACGCCCGCTTCACGATCTCGCTGTCGTTCGCCGCCACGCAGCTCGTGGAGGTGGACTGGGTCGCCGCCAACGGCTCGGCGACGCTCGCGGATGGCGACTTCCAGAGCGCCTCGGGCCGGGCCTCGTTCCCGCTGGGCACCACGACGCAGCTCGTGGACGTGCCGGTGGTCGGCGACGTCCGGTTCGAGCCGAACGAGACGTTCGTCGTCGACCTCTCGAACCCGCTGTTCGGCGTGATCGCCGACGCGCAGGGCCAGGGCACGATCCTGAACGACGATGGGGTCCCGCGGATGTCGATCGACGACGTGCGGGTGGTGGAGGGCGACGCCGGGACCGCGAACGCGATCTTCACGGTCACGCTCTCGAACCCGAGCGCCGCCACGGTCCAGGCGTCGTGGAGCACCTCGGACGGGACGGCGGTCGCGCCGGGCGACTACGCGGCGAACGCGGGCCTGGTGAGCTTCACGCCCGGCACGACTTCCCAGACGCTGACCGTCCTGGTCGCGGGCGAAGTGCTGCCCGAGCCCAACGAGACATTCCGGGTCGACCTCTCGGTACCCGTCGGGGCCGTCCTCGGCGAGAGCCGCGGGATCGCCACCATCCTCGACGACGACGGCGCGACGAACCCGGACGTGAGCGCCTTCACCATCGTCTCGGACGGCGCGGCGGGCTCTACGACCGGGCGCAACCGCCTGCAGTGGGTCAACCCGACCGGCGGCAGCCCGATCGAGATGCGGATCCGCTACAACAGGGGGAATGGCTGCTTGCCGCCGGACTCGGGGCAGCCGAACACGGCCGCGTTCGGCCTGATCTCGCTCGCTCCGGCCGGCGCTCCCGGCGAGCCGCGCTTCTTCGAGCACGGCGGGCTCGACCTCGACACCTCTTATTGCTACACGTTCTGGGTCATTCACGCAGGAAACGTCGCCTCGCCCGGCGTCTCCGCGATCGGGCGGCCGTTCAACGCCGGCGGCAACCTCAAGTGGAAGTACGCGACGAACACGGCGACCACGGGCGTCGCGCCGCCGACGGTCGGGGTCGAGAGCGTGATCGCGGTCGACAACGCCGGCGACGTCCACGGCATGCGCCGCTCGGCCACCGGGGGCACCTGGCCGACGACGCCCGCCTGGAACCCGCTCGATCTGGTGTCGCCGTCGCAGGCGCGAAACCCGATCATCCCCTCGGGCGCCGGGGCGCGAGCCTTCATCGCCACGCAGGATGGCCGCGTGCACTCGGTCGACAGCGTGAGCGGCGCGCTCCACTGGAGCCGCCAGCTGAGCCCGGCTGCGGCGCAGGGCGCGCCCGCGGGGATCTTCACGGCGTTCGGAGGCGAGCACGAGGCGGTGTTCGCCGGTACGAGCGCCGCCAACGACAACGTCTTCCACGCCCTCGACCCGGCGAGCAGCGCGCCGATCGCCGCGTTCGGCTTCCCCGCCAACCCCGGCATCGGGCCGATCCTCGGGATGGCGGTCGTCGACTACTCGCGCAACCCGCAGAACCGCGTCTACTTCGCGAGCCGACAGGGTAGCGCGCCCGAGACGCTCTGGTGCCTCGAGCTCGGGCCTGCCGGACCCGTGAGCTTCAGCCTCAAGTGGAAGGTCGACCTCGGCGACATCAGCGGCAGCCCGGTGCTGCGAGGCGGCCGCATCTACGTCGGGACGGACGCGGGCGAGGTGAAGTCGGTGCGGGCCGACGACGGCGGTGACACGCGCACGGCCACGCTCTTCGACGGGCCGGTGCGCGGCTTCGTGTTCCCCGACCGCGCCAGCAGCGACCTCTACGCCTCGACCAACAACAAGGTCTGGCGGCTCGCCGACCCGGGCACCGGCACGGCGCTGAACGTGCTCTGGGCGGGCGGCGTCTCCGTGCCGAACCCCTCGCCGCCGGTGATGCGCCCGGGCGCGACCCACCTCTACGTGGGCGGCGGCGACGGCAAGCTCTACGAGCTCGCGCTCCCCGTCGGCAGCGTGAAGTCCCTGCCGCTCGACTACGACCCGACCGGCTTCGTGGTAGGCGCGCCATCGTTCGACTCCGGCTTCGACGTCGTGCTGGTCGGCAGCGTGCGGGGGGTCTTCTACGGCGTGCAGGTGCCCCTGCCATGAGGAAGCGGGCGGTTTTGCTCGTCTCACTCGGTGCGCTCTCGCTGCCGCCCGCGGGTGTCGCCGGCAACGGCGTGCGCGAGCGTCCATCCTCCTGCGCGGTGGTCGCGATTGGCTCCGACCAGACCCCGCGCGCCTCGTACCGCTTCCGCGCCACGCGCATCGTGGACCTGGAGCTCGAGGCGCGGCTGCTCCACCACCCGAAGCAGGACCACTCGCTGCAGCTCCGCCTCTACACGCCGGATGGCTTCCTCTACCAGGTGCTCGAAACGCGTGCCGCGCGCGGCAGGGCCGGCGCCTTCCGCTACCAGGCGCGTCTCCCGGTCGCGGGGACCTCGATCATGACCAGCGGGCTTTATGGGCGCTGGCGGGTCGTGCCGCACGCCGACGGCGCGCGCGAGCCGTGCGGCCCGGGCCGCAGCTTCGTGATGCGGCCCTGACGGGCCGGTCGCTTCGCGGCGGGCACTCCGGCTTGTAGAATCCCCCGCAGCTTGACCCTCGAGAGCGGCAGTCGCCTGGGCCCGTACGAGATCGTCGCTCCGCTCGGCGCAGGTGGCATGGGCGAGGTGTTCCGCGCCACCGACTCGCGGCTCGGGCGCGACGTCGCGCTGAAGCGCCTGCCGCCCGCCTTCGCGAGCGACCCCGAGCGCGTGGCGCGCTTCGAGCGCGAGGCCAAGCTGCTCGCCTCGCTCAACCATCCCGGCATCGCCCACCTCTACGGCCTCGAGACGGCGAGCCTCGACGGCGGCACGGCCTACGTGCTGGTGATGGAGCTGGTGCCCGGCGAGGACCTGGCGGCGCGGCTCGCGCGCGGGCCGCTGCCCGTCGACGAGGCGACCTTGGTCGCGAGGCAGATCGCCGAGGCGCTCGAGGCGGCGCACGAGAAGGGCATCGTCCACCGCGACCTGAAGCCGGCGAACGTCCGGATCGCTCCCGACGGCCAGGTCAAGGTGCTCGACTTCGGCCTCGCCAAGGCCTGGAACGAAGACGGCACCACCGCGAGGTCGAGCCCGGAGCTCTCGCAGTCGCCCACGCTCGCCCGTACCGGCACCGCCGCGGGGCTGATCCTCGGCACCGCGGCCTACATGTCCCCCGAGCAGGCGCGCGGCAAGCCCGTCGACAAGCGCGCCGACGTCTGGGCCTTCGGCGCGCTGCTGTACGAGATGCTGACGGGACAGAAGCTGTTCCAGGGCGAGACCGTGAGCGACGTGCTGGCGGCCGTGCTCACGCGCGAGACGAGCTGGGCGGCCCTGCCCGCCGCCACCCCGCCGCACGTGCGCCGCCTGCTGGCGCGCTGCCTGGAGCGCGACCCGAAGCTGCGCCTGCGAGACATCGGCGAGGCGCGCATCGCACTCGCAGGCGCCCTTCGTCCCGAGGCGCCCTCAGCGCCCGGCGCAGCCACGCTCTCGCACCGGCTTGTGCGCGCGCTGCCGTGGGCGTTGGCACTCGCCCTCGCCGCAGCCGTCCTCGCGCAGGGCCTCGGCCCGCCGAGCGAGCCAGGAGCTCCCCCGAAGGTCAGCTTCGCGTTCGAGACCCTGGACGCGCTGATGCCGACCGCCCAGGTGTCTCCCGACGGGAGCGTGATCGCCTTCAACCAGGGGTCGCTCACGTCGCGCAGCGCGATCTTCCTGCGCCCGCTCGCGAGCCTCGAGTCGAAGCCTCTGCCAGGCGGCATGCGGGCCGGCTTGACGTACTTCTGGTCCCCGGACGGCCGCGAGCTGGCGATCGTCAGCTCGTCCGAGGGCGCCTCGTCCACTCTCTCGGCGGTCGACGTGGCGTCGGGCACCGTGCGCACGATCGCCGAGCTGAGCGCCATCGGCATCCCACGCGGCGGCGCCTGGGGTCGGGACGGGACGATCCTGGTCTCGGTTCGCGGCACGATCTTCCGCGTACCGGCGGCCGGTGGCATGCCTGCGCCCCTCGTCGAGCCGAAGGCGGAAAGCACCTCGTGGCACGGCTTTCCGCAGTGGCTGCCCGACGGCCGGCGTTTCGCCTTCACCTCCGAGATGCACGAGGCCGGCGCGAACGTCCCGGTGATCCAGGTCGCCGACGTGGCCGCCCCCGCGGCCGCGCGCGTCGTGCTGATGGGCGCGATGCTCGCCGGAGTCACGCGCGACCGTATCGTCTACGGCACCACGGCCGGCGAGCTCAAGGCCACGGCGGTCGACCCTGCCAGCTTCGAGCCGCGCGGAGTGCCGAGTGTTCTCGCGCGGCAGGTCGGCTACGACACGCGCGTGGGCTTCGTGGCCGCCTCGCTGTCCGCGACGGGCGTGCTCGCCTACCGCCTGGCGTCGGACCCGCAGAGCGAGTTCGTGTGGATGGACCGATCCGGCCGCCGCCTCGGGCGCCTCGGAGAGCCTGGACCGTGGCACAACTTCGACCTGTCCGTCGACGGGGCGCGCGTGATCGCCGCGACGCGTCGGCGCGGGTCGTCGTCGAGCCTGTTCCTGATCGACGTGACTCGCGGCGTGACCTCGCCGGCGCTCGACGCGGCCGACGTCGCGAGTGATCCCACCTGGTCTCCCGACGGGACGCGGGTGGCGTACCGCGTGCGCAACACGCTGGTGGTGCGGCCGGCGCAGGGCGGAGCGGAGACGGTGCTCAGGAAGGAGAACGCCTACCCGGACTCTTGGAGCCGCGACGGGCGCTTCCTCGCCTACGGCGCTGCGCGAGTCGGCCACTACGACCTGTTCGCGATGGAGGTCGACGCGCCGGAGAAGGAGCCGCTGCGGCTCGCGGCCGGCACTCCCGGGGCCGACGAGCCGCGCTTCTCGCCCGACGGGCGCTGGGTGGCGTACCACGCTGGCACCGCCGGGGGCCGGGACGAGGTCAGCGTGATCCCGTTCCCGCCGACGGGAGAGCGCTGGCAGATCTCCGGCGAGGGCGGCGTCCAACCGCGCTTCGGAACGAAGGGAGACGAGCTCTTCTATCTCGACCGCGCGGGGCGGCTGATGAGCGTGCGGCTTCCGGGCGGCGACCCGAGGCGCGCGGGCGTGCCTCAGCCGCTCTTCGACACGCGGCTGCAGGCGTCCAACATCTTCGACCAGCTGGCGGTCGGGCCCCAGGACCGCTTCCTGCTGCGCCTGCCCTTCGGGGACGACCCGGGCGTGCCGGTGCACGTGATCGTGGGCTGGGACAGGTGAGAGGATTCACGAGAATGAAGCTGAACGCCGGCGTGCCGACCCTCGCTGCGTTCCTCGCGCTCACTCCGGGACTTCCCGCCGAGGACCGCTGGACCGAGTTCCGCGGCCCTTCGGGCACCGGGCACTCGACGGCGACCGGCCTGCCGCGCGAGTGGAGCGAGACGAAGAACGTCGCCTGGAAGACGCCCGTCCACGGCCGCGGCTGGTCGTCGCCGGTCGTGCTGGGCGGCCAGGTCTGGCTCACGACCGCCACGCGCGACGGGCGCGAGCTCTCGGTGCTGGCGCTCGACCGCGACAGCGGGCGCGTGATTCACGGCATCAAGCTCTTCGAGATAGCGAAGCCCGAGGACACGGCGCGCTTCAACAGCTTCGCGTCGCCGACGCCCGCGATCGAGGACGGCCGCGTCTACGTCCACTTCGGCAGCTACGGCACCGCGGCGCTCGACACGCGGACGGGAAAGGCGATCTGGGCTCGGCGTGACCTTCCTTGCAACCACTGGCGCGGCCCGGGCTCGTCGCCCATGCTCTACGGCGAGCTGCTGATCGTGCACTT
>Ga0214473_10006542_pt1 | contig 13871 bp, 19 predicted proteins | sample RVTome_7_FD_203509 | JGI IMG/M metagenome (GOLD analysis project Ga0214473, IMG submission 203509) | Soil microbial communities from uranium-contaminated site in the Upper Colorado River Basin, Wyoming, United States - RVT98D197 | ecosystem: Environmental > Terrestrial > Soil > Contaminated >... | reverse complement strand
TTCACCCACTCGGGCCACGCCCGCTTCATCAGCTCGGTCACCGTGGTTGCGCCCGACCATGTCCCGCTTGGTCGCCGATGGGACGTAATTACTTGACGGAATTGATGGTGGAGGGTAAGGGATTCGACAAGGCCCTTACCGACCGCTCTCTAACTACGTGAGTCCTCAACCCTCTCTAAACCCTGTGGGCGAGATCACTGTAGCAGGGTGTGTAGCAGGATGTCCAGTTTGTGTACCAGGAGTGAGGAAAGGACTGGACGGTGACCACGCCTCCCCACCCCGCCGGTCATCGTTGGCGCTTCTGTTTCCGGGCCTTCTTCGGCTTCTTCTTGGGTTTTACTCTCGCCGACTTGAACTGCTTCGGGTAGGCGCGGTAGAGGCGATGAGAGTCATTGCCGTCAATTACCCCGTACCAGATCGTCTCTCCTGTTGCCACGGCCTTCTCGACGGCCATGGATCGCAATAGTTGTAGAACGCTGGGCTGAATACGTTCCCAGAACTGGACGAAGAAGATCTGGGCGTCGGCCAGAAACATACGCGGGATCTGGTCGCCATTCTTACCCATTTTCCCCGGAACGAGCGGGCCTCGCTGGCCGGGTCCCTTGAAGGCAAACACGGCAGTGCGACGCTTGCCCTTGAGGAGGAGACGAGTCGTGGCGAGGTCGTGGAGTTCACCACTCCAGTCCTTCCATTCGCCGGGTTCACCGAGGATCTTCTGGACTCCCCGTTTGAAGTGACTCTCGGAGACCGTTCGAGGCAAGTAGCCCGCAGCCTCGACGGGAGCTACCTTCCGAAAAGAGTCTACGTCGTCTATCGTCAGGCGCGTCACAGTAGGACGTTGCGCGGTAGCTCCGCCGCGCACGGTCACCGAAACGGTGGACTTGCGCTTGGTCGGCCAGCTCTTGAGCTTTGCCTTGTTTCTCACGAGGGCGAGAATGTCGGTCTTGTGGCCGTGATACTCCGGTCTGCGCGCGTAGGCCAAGTCACCGTTTCGCTCGGCTTTCAGGACGACTTGTTTGGCGACGAGCTTGGCACCGACATTCAGAATCTGGATTCGGCTAAGCCCGGTTCGTGCCTTGATCTCCGCTATGCTTCGGGCCTTCGCTTTATGGTGGTACACGGCGTCGAAGACGGCCAGTTTGTGCGCGGACGTTCCAATGACTTTGGCGACATACTCGATCTGTTCGGGTGCATTGGAGGGGAAGTCGGAGGTCGAAATCGGGCCCATCAGCGGGCTCGGCTGCGCTTCGCCGGTTCTGGCCGTTCAGAGAACATGCGACTGATGCTGCTCTGGTTGACTCCTAACGCGGCAGCCACGTCTTTTTGACTGGCTTCCGAGGGGAGAAGAGCGAAGATGAGCAGGCGCTTGATCGTCACCAACTCGGCTAGTATCTGGTCGTCTAGCGAGGGTTTGTCTTTACCGGCCACTAAGATCCTCCCTGCTGGCGCGGTTTGCGCCTCTTGGCCTCGCGTTTTGCGGCGGAGAGCGCCACGCTCACGGTATTAGGCGTCGTATCACATAGGGCAGCAATCTCCTTCGGACTCAGGCCTGCCCGTTGAAGACGGACCGCACGATCTTTCAGAGATTGGCTGTCTGAGGTAACAGTAAGGGCAAGTAGTCGGATGACGATGTCCAGCTTTGCTTCAACGCGCGACAAGCCGCTGTCAGTCGAGTTCACGGGCAGGTTCCTTCTTCTCTAGCGGATAGAGATGTAAAAGCTTGGCTTCGCGGCCCTCACCGAGCCGAAAGAGGATACCGGCGTCGATCCACCTGCCGACAGTTCGGCTGAAATTGCCTTGATCTAGCTTCAGCGATTTGGCGATCGCTGCTTGGGTCCGAGTGCCGTCGCAGAGGTTATAGGCTTTGACTTGTTTGCCGGATGTGGCATTAGCCGGATTAACCAACTTGACGAGATGCATAGGCGGAATCGCTTGGCGGCCAGTAACAGACAGCAGGGCGCGCAGTAGGGTCTCAGTCGAGTTCGCCATAGACGTTGGCCTCCTTAGTCTTAGCTAAGAGTGGTTAGGTTAGAGTATAACACGAAGGGACATAGATGGTGGGTGGCCGGAGAGGGCTTGAACTTCAAGGGCTAGTGTGTGATTCGTAAGAGCCAAGCATCAAGAGCAGGCGGTCAGGACGAACGCCTCCCCAACCCGAGCCGTACCGGGTGGGTGCCCGAGAGATCGGGCGATGTGGTTCATGTGTCAAGAGAGAATCTTCGCTTCCGCCCCTGGAAGCATCCGCCTCCCTAAGCCGTAATAGTCTTCCTCTTCACTGAACCTTTCAACCCTCAGCCATCCTTCCGCGTCTGCAACCGTCCCAGCACTGGACGGAAAACTCGGAGACCATGCCCTAGAGTGATCCCCAGGTAAAAGGGCATTGAACCCCTAACAGCACCACAGGAGGCAGACACCAGCATGAGGGCCTTTCAAGTGGAGATCGTGACGGACGGCTACGCTCGGGCAGTTCTCAAGAAGAAGGGGAACGGGATTGCTCTTGAAGTGGACCAGGAGTTGACGTGGGATCGAGACGGCCTGCTTCGCCTCTCAGCCGCGTTGAAGGGAGCAGCGGAGACACTAGGGGCTAAATAACGCAGGTTCTCAGGCTCACCTCGTCTTCAGGGTGCGCCTGGGAAGGCCCTTTGCTTTCCTCCGAGTGACCTGAAAAAGTCATGCAGGCGAGCATGGTAGACTCTGGGCGTGCCGAAACGCTTCTGGGCGATTGCGGCAGTGTGCTTTGGTGCAGCTATTGGCGCATTCATAGACATCTATCTCGGCCTCGCGCTTGGTTGCATCGCCGTCTCATCCACAGTGTTCGCTATCGGTTTCAGCGAGCGCCCGTCCCGTTGGTTATTTGGTTACGCTGGGAGGAGGTGCTTCATGGGACTCGTACTTGGTGCAGGCGTATTGGGCTTCTTGATTTTCGGCGGAGCGGCATACATCGGGCAAAGACATTACGAAAGAGAGGCGCACAAGGAAGCTGAACGAATAAGGACAGCACGAGCGGCAGAGGAGGCGCGTCTCAAGCAAGAAGCCGAGCGACAGAAGTTAGCCCAAGAAAGACAGGCTAAGATCAAACGTATAACCATCAAACTAGAGAAGGCTCTAGGACAAGTTCAATCGATTGACTATCGCTTCCGAGACGTAAAGAAGCCGGAAGACTGGACGTGGGAACTTGTGAAGAAGTTTGAAAGGGATATAGAGGAGATTCGGGTGTCGCTGAACGAGTACCTAGAGCAGGAGTTGCCGGGCACGGGGGCGGCCGCATTGGTTCGTGATGCCGTAGGCCAGGGCGGTCAAAGCTCAGAGTATTACGAATACACACGACTACATTCGATGAGGGCAGGCATTCGCAGTGTCTTAGAGCGCCTTGAGTTTTTCGTTGATCGCGCTTCTCAAGATTGAAACTGACAAACGAACCGCCGAAAAGTTTTACCAAGAAATGTGAAAGGGGTATCGCCTATCGTCCTCCGACTATTTCCCCCCCATGGGGTAGGCGAGTCTCCCTCCCCACAGAGCTTCGGCCACAGGCAGCCAGGCTGCCACCAGGGGCCTTCAGCCGTCTCCTAGCGCGTCTGTACGCCACCAGGACGAGTCTTCTCCTCATCAGCCAACCATCCTTTCTCTCGCGTGATGCACTCCCAACAGAGAGGCAAATTATCGCTCGATTTTCGCAAAAAATTGAGGATAAACGGTCAAGCCTACTACATGCGAACTGACCCGCTTCGTCGTTGTCCCGTCGTCGGGTGGGGATGGGTGTACAGAAATCCCTCTTGAAAGCCCTCTCTGCAAGTCCGCGTATTGGCTGATCATGGCCCTGCTCGCTTCCCTGGTACAGAAACCAGTTGACTTCTGTACATGGCTGTCGTAGTCTCCCATCAGGGAGGGCTGCCAATGGGTGAGAGCAAGCGAGCCGCGATCTACGTCAGGGTCAGCACCGATGGACAGACGACGGAGAACCAGCAGCGCGAGCTACAGGCCGTCGCTGAGCGGCACGGGTGGCAGGTGGTTGGTGTGTTCAAGGATCACGGCATCAGCGGCAAGAACGGCAGGGAAAAGCGCCCTGGCTTCGACAAGCTGCTCCAAGGGATCACCAGGAAAGACTTTGACCTCGTGGCCGCGTGGTCTGTGGACCGCTTGGGACGCTCACTCACTCACCTGCTGGACTTCCTTGGTGAGTTGAAGGCGAAGGGTATTGACCTCTACCTTCACCAACAGGGCCTAGACACCTCCACGCCAGCAGGACGGGCACTGTTCCAGATGCTCGGGGTGTTCGCTGAGTTTGAGCGAGCTATGATCGTGGAGCGGATCAAGTCGGGATTGAGAAGAGCGAAGGCGCAAGGGAAAACCCTCGGGAGAGCGCGCATTCCGCAACAGCTAGAGCGGCGCATCCGGGCAGAGTTAGTCAAGGGGCACGGCATCAGGTCAACGGCTCACAAGTTTAAGGTAGGCACGGGGACCGTTCAGCGGGTGAAGAGAGAGGCGAAGATCAATGTCTCTCGGTAAACGTGGACGGATTCGGAAGCTCGCCAAAACGTTTGCGGTATCGCTCCCTAGCGAAACGAAGCAGTTTGCCAAGGCGGCCCTGACAAGAGCAAAGGAGCTTGCCGATCAGAGGTACGGCTTCAGTCCGTCACCTGCAAAGACGAAGTGGCTGTACAAGGAGAAGTTGAAGATCGGGCGTGTAGAAGCAGAGATTTGGGCCGAAATGGTCGCCCCGGGCAATGTCGGAGTCCAACGGGTGATCGTGGCGTATCGCACGGCGACACCACGCAGGGTGAAAGCGGTTGATGCAGATTTGGTCTACGAGTACGCGCGGGATGAACGAGCCGCTCTCCTGAACCGCGCACTACGCTCATTCGCTGAGAAGCACGGTTGGACGGACGCAGACTGGAAAACCTTCCAAGAACAGGCCCTGCACGGGCAAGTGGGATTTATACTTCAACGCCAGTGGGACTACCAATCCCGTTCCGAAAAGCGCAAAGCAGAGAGGATGGGACTTCACCAGCTACCCCAAGAAGTTGAGAGCGCCCTGGACGAGGTGAGCCGCGTTTACCGCGACGGCTTCTCCCTGCTTCCCGCGATTGACCAAGAACGCGCCCGCGCCTTGAATACTCTCCGCGAGAGAGCCTTTGAGGCACGGCGGCGGGAGCGGAGCCGTGTGTCAACGGCAGTACGCCGAGCCGAAAAGGCGAAATCCGGGGAGCAGAAAGCAATGTAAGTACTTGGCTTCTCAAGTAAATAGCCCGCAGACACGCAATTACCCCCCATTATTAGCAATAACGTCCGCAGAAGCGGCTATGCGCTGTAGGGCACCCTAGCCCCGTCCACGGGGCACCCTTTTTCGCACTTCACCAGACCGTATCATTTACTCACAACACAAGGAGGAACCACCATCATGCCCCGCGTCGGTCGTCACGGAATCCGCCTCGAAGTCTATCTGGACGCGCCAGCTATGGCAGTCCTGAATGAGCTTCAGGGGTTCTACCAAGAGAAGATCAGCCCCACAGGAGTTTCTCATTCTCAACTCATTCGTCGGTCCCTGGAGTCCCTGAGAAAAGAAGTGAGTCGTCTGCAACACACACCCGAAAGCACCACTGCGATTCAGCTTGAAGTGGTGTACTTCGGTGAACTTCGCAGAGCAAGAAGGTAGAGGAGCCTAACACCATGCCACCCGCAACCAAAGAGAAACTGTATGAGCTTCACCGAATCGTCGGCGGGAGCTTGCTTGCTTATTTTCAAGATCCGCCCAAGGGCAAGATCCGGGCGTCGATGGTGATGTGTGCGATCAGCTACCTGAGGCTGTGCGGGATCGGGACCAATCCGCTGCCAGACGAGATCGCGGAGACATTAAAGCGAGCTTTAGAGCAACCTTTCCCGTTCTTCCCATCAGATGACGTTAAGGCCAAGGAGGGTAGACAGCCCATGGAGGAAGAGGGGTAAGCTTGAGGTGCCCTTACCTCTTCTTTTTTTAAGTTTCCTGCGTTCGTCTCTGTCGTAGGCTCCGATGTGATTCTTACACCTAGCCGGAATCCCGGTGGAACACCTTAAGGAGCATCCCTAACCGTCCCAGGCTCCATATAAGACCGGAGGGTGGGATTGTTTACCCCGAGTACTGCTGGAGGGTGAAACGCTTTGAGAAACACCACAATCCAGCACCGGAGAGATTCACCGGGGAACCAGAGGAAACAGTCCCAGGCTCCATATAAGACTGGAGGGTGGGATTGTTCAGCCACCTGATCCGTCATCCCTAAACCAGCACCCTAGCTCTGCCAGTACAGGGCACCCCTGGCCCCCTGAGGCTGCAACGGGGGGAGAGGTCTTTCACTCATAAACAGCCAAAGGAAAGGTCACACTAAAATGGCTTCACCACGCACTCCAGAGGAAACTCAACGCTATCAGTACAGACAGATCAAGATGAGCCAGGTCAAACACCTGGGGGAAATGTCGTGGAATATTCTGAGGCACAACCTCGTAGACCGTTACGAGTTAAGTCTCAGCAGCACCCACGAGTTGATCCTGAGGCATATGCTGAGGGACTTCGCCCTGCTCACCGTGGGGAACAAGATAGGTCGCATCGCGTGGCCTTTGTCCCCAGGAGCAGGGAAGTCTGAATCCATTCTGGCCTTCATCACCGCTCTGGACAAACTGAAGCTCACCGATCCAGAGACGAAGAAGCCATACCCCATCATGGTGACATCATCCCGAGTCTCCGCGCTCTGCGAACTGCTGGACAGCCTTCAGAAGCAAAGTGGTATCAAAGAGATCGGGGAGAGTTGGGAGTCGCTGACGGAGAAGGGGACTGGCAGCTTCGGTCTCCTCTACTCCGCTCCTAACAAGGACGCCACTCGCCTCCCCTCTCCCAATGCCGAAGATGCCCAGTACCTCTTCACCACCCATGCTCGGGTCAGGCGGGAGCGTGATGAGTCGGTTGAGCCTCGATTTGACATCAGGACTCTGGCGGAGTGGAACGGTGCCCCTCGAATGGTCTTTTACGATGAATCGCTTCTGACTTCAGATCATTGGTCAATTCCAAAGGTTAACCTGTTCGCGGCCCTGAAGAGCTTTGATGAGTATGTCGTGGGGCACAACAACCATGATGGGCTTCAGCAGCTACGTCTTGACGCCGTAGCCTGTCTCCGGGATGAGTGTTTCCCACTCCTGAGACAAGAGTTAGAAGAGCAGGTGCAGCAGAAGCGGGAACCACGGCTGGTCTATCTCCCGGAGCGCGACTACAAACGCTATCGGGAAGCTCTCAAGCCTCTCCGTCGTGTCCCTGATGCGATCTTCGACCTCCTCGACATCGCCCATAAGCCGCTTCGGGTGGTCGCTGAGAATATGAGCATGACTGAAGGGGCCTTCATTTCCTTCCAGATCGCCATTCCGAGTGAGCTAGATCGGGTCGTCGTCTTAGATGCCTCCTACTTGGTTCGGTCTCTCTGTCTTGCCGATGCGTCAATGACCCTTGGGGACCATCCTTCCATTCGGTATCCACTGAAGACCTACGAGAATGTCCAAGGCTATGTCATCCACTGTGCAGGTGGTCGGCGTGGAATAGAGCGGAGTGTCACCACCGACCAAAAGATGCTGTACGAGATCGTGGAAATTGTGAAGTCGCTCCCTCCTGACGAGAAGGTGCTGATCTTCACCTTCAAGGATCGTCCCTCCGCGAACCGCTACCACCAAGTGAAGATTCGTCAGCAATTCGAGGCTGTGTTGAAGGACGCCGGGATTGACGTGAAGAGCCGGATCACGTTCCTCACATGGGGCCAAGAAACTGCCTCGAATCACTATCGGGATATCCCGAATGTGATCCTCGCAGGGGTGCTGCATCGCTCTAACTGGGATTTGATGGGGGCGTTCCTCGGACAGAAGGCCGATCTTCTCTTGAAGCTGACGCCACAGGAGATTGAAGACCTCTCGATCACCGAGTCTACACATCACGCCTATCAAGCGATTCACCGTGGCCCTTGCCGGAAGATGAGAGCGGGAAAGGCGCTCCCCATGCGTTTTTGGGTGTTCTACGAGCATGGCAAGAAACTCATGCAGCAGTTGTCCCGTGTCATGCCTGGGGTCCAGTGGCCGCAGTACAAGAACCGAGTGCTGCCGACGTTTGAAGAGAAGCAGCAGATCACCTCAGAGAAGATCGCGGCGCACCTGAACGCGCTTCCTCACGATGTCCATGAGGTGTCGTGTCGGGCGATCCGCGCAGAACTGAAGCTCATGCAGATTAAACGCATGACATTCTTTCGTGCGGTCAACCGTGCGCTTCAATCCGTTCCAACATGGGAGCGACACGGGCAGAGCTTGATCCGAACAGTAAGGAAAGGAGAACCCTCCCCACAATGTCTGACGATGCACGTCAACGAGCCGTCTACAACAAGCGGCTCCCCTGTAGTGTGAAACTGTGCCCGAAGAAACGAACCTTCACCGCCCAATTCTGTTGCACGCATCAGCTTCGGAGGCGTCTCCACGGGCACCACCTTGGGCGGCACATTCAGAAAAAGGAGTACACCCCGTATCTCAAGACTGTCAGAGCGTTTCTCACCAAGCACCAGCACCACGCGGCTGTGAAGGCTGCCCTGGAAATCATGGCTTCGCTCCTCGCTCCCCCGAAGGAGGAACCGCAAGGGAAACCTCTCCGTCTCAACCCATCCTGGCAACTGTGGCGCGAGTTGTGGCGATTGAAGCAAGAAGGCGTCACCCCTCAAGAAGCTCTTGAAGTGGTCCTCGCCGTTTGGCTCTATTCGTATCACTTCCCTCATCAGCTTAGAGACGACAAGCGGCTTGACTATGCCCTCGCTGCCTCAGTGTTCCGACTCAGGGAGCTTGCTTCAAGAAAGCAGTGGGTACAGAACAACCTGCGCCCAAGTGGGTTCGTTCAAACGACCTCGCGCCGTCCTGGGGCCTTGCCGAATGCACTCCTTGGTGGGCGCATCCGAACCGCCCTCGTTCCATTCTGGATCAACTTCATCAAAGCACTGGAGGCAGAACACGCGGCCAGAGCGAAGAAGGCCGCAGACCTCAAAGCAGCGTTCTAGTCCCAGGTCGCAGAGCGACCACCTAGCCGCAGTAGACACTTAAAAACCACAAGGCCGCTAATGCGGCTATCAAGGAGAAACACGACAATGGGAAACGTGTATAAAATTCAAACCGGTGGCGGAAGCGCAGGAGCGCCTGAGCCTAGCGTCCGTCAATCCGGGCCAGCGGGGTATCAGGTTGGTCAAGGAGCCTACGGAGAGGACGGCCAGCTTCCACAAGACTTTCAGAAGGAGGGTAAGGATCAGCCAACGGTGAAGGTTGGCCCTGCTGAGAAAAAGGTTTACACGACCTCCTCGCCCTCCTCTCCCGTCGTCAGCATCGGAGTGGAAAGGTTTGTCGCGGGCGAGAACGAATCCCCTGATCCTCTCGTCCACGGGAAGGATGCCACAGGACGCTTCCTGGCTCGGTCTGAGTTGACAGAGGATTCTAGGGTGGTTGGGCCAGGTGGAGTTGAAGGGCAAGTGAAGAGTTTCGTCACTCTCGGCATTCTGGAGAAAGACCCTCAAGGTGGCTACCGATGGGCAGAGCAGCCGAAGGAGACACCACCAGATTCACAGCAGGAAGCTCCTCAGCAGATGGAGCGCCTGAGCGAAGAGTCTGAATCCTTCTTGGGACAGACGCTCCAGGAGGTTGGTGAGCAGACATGGGCTGGAGTGGCGAACACGATTATTGCGGCGCATGGGGAGCTTGACGCCAAGAGTGTAGCGCCGATGCTCTCGGACCTCGCCTCTCGCCTCCATGTGGAACCTGGTCAGGTCAACGCCCAGGTGACGAAGGTCTTAGCAGAGTTTACCGCACAGGCCAAGCGAGCAGTCTCCCAGGTGGGAGTTGATGCAGAATCCTGGGACGGCTTCGTGAAATGGGCATGGTCCAACAAATCAGCCGCCATCCAAGAGGCCATGAGCCGTCAGAGTCTCAGTGGTGACCTCTCGGTGATGAAGGCGCTTGCTAAGGAGTTCGTTTCGAGTGGCGAGCAATTTGATGAGGAGGCTGTGCTAGATGAAAAGTCCGAGTTGGGCGGAGGGATCACAGCTTTCCGTGATAATTCCTCTGGCAAGGTGATCCTCCGCATCCCCGGCCACGGTGAAATGACTTATCGGCAGGCGGTCAACCTGGGGATCGTGAGAGTGTCTCGAAAGTGACCCGTAGAATCATCTCAGTCACCCAAGCTGGTAGCCCTGCCAAGAAGAACCCCGTGGAAGTGATGAGAGACCAAGAGCCGTACATGAAGGCCCTGGCGTCAAGGCACGGACTCGGCCCTCTTCACCACAGGCTTATCGAAGGGAACGATCCCGACACCTACAAGATCACCTACACCTTCGAGCGAGGAAGGATCACCCTGGAGAATTCAGACTACAGGGTGGAGCGGTTCTCATGCTAAATCTACTTTGGTCGCAGAAGCGACTACTGAAGCGGAGCCTCTGCGTCCTTGGGAGTGGACTGCTGCTTCTGCCGTCGGCACTGCTGCTGTTGGTGAAGCTATACCTTCTTCACCTTCCGGCGCCTGAGTGCTTCAAAGACCGACTGCTGGATACCTGTTTAGCCAGGAGGGAAACCTGTAGAAAGATCGCCGGACAACTCAAGTCAGCCTTTCACGGCTAACAGGCGTTCTCCTTAGCGCAGCGCGACGGCCTCATGTAAGCGACCACGAAGCTGCCTCACCTTCCATCCTCAGGAATTGACCTCTAGCCCGAACCGCTGAATACCTGTTGGCGAACTGCGGTTCGCTATCGGGTTTCGGCCAGTAGGAGAACTAGAGACGATCCTGAGGGGGGAGGGGGACAGATGGTGGAGAATCTTGTTAATGGCTTGGTCAGTGCTCCCGCTACGACTCAAGCCCTATCTGTCGGGACATTTTCGGACTGTCTTATTCGGCTTCCAAGGCCGTGATATGCAACGGATGGAAGTAGAGTGCTCCTAGTTCCACCACCGACACAATTTCCAGAACTCTGAATGCGAACTGCGTGTAGGGAACACGGCTCTCGTGCAACTCCGCTTCGTCCTGCTTATAGTACACAACTTCGTCTGTGGAGGCCACGTACGTCGCAGAATGGTGACCTAACCCGTTTCGGAGCCTATGATCGATAGCAGGAACGAATAGGTCGTGGATCGGGTACTTTGTAAGAATCGTGTGCTTGTTGCCGTTTGGCATGGCTTCATACTCCCAAATGCTCATTTCTCCCTTAGCTGTCGGGATACTCAGGCGCTTGTGATGAATAATGGCTTCTAGCGCGACCGCTATCACGGTCAGGCGGCAGAGCGTCTCAAATGAATCCACGTACAGCTGTTTTAGTTGATCAAATTTCTTCTCAGGCATTGACAGTTCGGACAAGTCCTTGGGAGGCGTGGACCAATACTGCACCCGCAGTAACGGGCTTAGGGTCAAGTAGTTCGCGAGGAATACCGTCCTGATCTTGTTCAGTTCTTGCCAAGTCTTCATCATGCGTGAAGATGTCACATACTGCTTCGTAAGCTCATCGTATAGCCCAGGTGAACCCACTTGAGCGACTGCCACTCGCTGATGGACTCTCTTCATTGCAGGGAGTCGGTTCAGCGTAAAGTTGTCGAACGCCCGCTCAAGGAGATCGTATAGAAGGCGAAGGCGTGTGGCCCAAGACGTGGCGTGCGGGGAATCCTTCTTCAGCTTGGCTTCTTTGTCAAATAAGACCAGATTCCTCTTGTCGAAGTGAACTATTAACCTTTGTATCCAGGGCCATTGCGACCGAAGCCATGCTCGCCGCATCCCTTCTTCTCTTGCATAGGCTCGATGCGCTGCTGGAGAAAGTTTGAGGGCTTCGGCCAGAAATGGACTGAAGATATTGGTCATATCCTTGGGTGCCACGCGGTCGGGATCAAAGTTAAGCGTGGCAATTGCGCCTTTTTCTGACTTGATCCATCGAGCATTCACTGGCCGACCAAAGGAAAAACCAAGCTTCTTTCTCTTATTACGATTGAGGGTAAAGCGGATATCGACTCCACAGCCCGGGCAGGGAAACGTGTGTTCCTGGGGAGGGAATAGTCCTGGAGCAGTTCGAGTAATAACCCTTGCCCCGCAGGACGTGCATTGTAGTGGATTACGGATGATCACTCAACACCCTGCAGCCCACTATACCGATATCAACAGACCCGGATATTGGACCTTCTCCATCGCCTCCGCCAGCACCTTCAGCGACACCCCCGCGCCGTACCTCCTCCCCACGCTCCCGTTGCTGTGACCCGTCAGGGCATCGTGATGCTCCTCGATGATCCCGGCACGGCGGCAGGCGTCCTTGAAGGCATGGCGGAAGGAGTGAAACGTCTTGCGCGGGTCACTCACCCCCAAGTCGTCCGTGAACCTCGCCCACCACTTCGAGAAGGCCCCGGTGAGGAGTCCATGTGGCCCTGGCTTAAGTTCGGGGAAGAGGCGTCCATCCTGGGGAACACTCTTGGCGAAGTCGAGCAGGCCCAATCGAAGAAGCTCCGGGTGAATCGGTACGCGACGCTGCGAGGAGGCCGTCTTTAAGCGTCGCTCTTTGGTCGGTACGTAGTCGAAGAAGTGGATGCCTTCTTCTTCCCTGATGTCCTTTACCCGAAGGCCCCCGCCCTCTTCAAGTCGGCACCCGGAGTACAGGGCGATCAGCGGAAGCCACCGCTTCGCCCCGGTGAGCTTCTGGAACTCCTCTGATCCGAAGATAGCCTTGAGGTCCGAGGCGTCGTAGGGCAACCGGCGCTCTACGGTGGCATGGCTTCCTCGGACCATACGCGTGAGCCCCTCGAAGGGGTTGGAGTCAAGAAGCCCCTGGCTCACCCCGTAGCGGAACACCGTCGCCACGATACCCATGAGCTTCTTAATGGACTTCGGGGAGAGCTTCCCATCTCTGGAGAGGGTGCGATTGGAGGGCGCGACCAAGAGGGATTCCTTGTAGGCCCTGGCGTCCGCCTTAGTGACCTCCCTGGCGAGCTTGTACTGACCCACGATAGCCATGAAACGGCGATAGGCAGCCCGGACCTCGGCCTCGGACTTGGAGCCTAGCTTCCTCTCGCGGAGGTACGCGTCGAGCAGGCCCTCCACCGTCGTCCCGTCCTGTGGGGGCTCCCCGTTCCACTCCCCCTTGGTCCTCTTCACGCCAACCTCAAGCGCCCTGAGGCGGGCACGCAGGAGTGCGTGGGCAAACTCAGCCCGTCTTGAGGCGGAGACGTGAAGGCCCTGCTCCTCTAGTAGCTCATCAAGGAGCTTGGCGACAATCTTGGTGTCCCCCAGGCGCAGAGCTTCGGAATGATCCTCGACCGCGCTAGTGAGTGCGTCGAGTTCCGCATCAAGCTCGTCCTCATCTACAGAGCCGCGAGTTGCCCGCCACTGAGCGTCAGAGGCCAGGGCTGCCCTCTGATACTCGCGCCCGAACGCCTCAGGATGAGCCTGAGCAGCCACCGTGCGCTTCCTCAGAGCCTGAAACTCCTTCTCGACCTCCTGGCCCACCCGGAGGCTCAGGAGCTTGGCTTCCTCAGGGTCGGACGTGCGGAGGCTCTTCCAAAGCTCCCGTCGCCCAAGGAGGGGACGGAGCTTGAGGGGAACGGAGCGACGGTAGTACCAGATGGAACCCCGGAGCTTCAGCATCGGCCAGCGCGAAGGCATGAAAGCCCTCCTCCCATGTAGCAGCTTTCTGTAGCAGCCACACAGGAGAAGGGCTGAAACGGTAAGGACTTCACTCGGTTACAGTTGAGTTGGTGGAGGGTAAGGGATTCGAACCCTCGACCTCGGCGTTGCGAACGCCGCGCTCTCCCAACTGAGCTAACCCCCCGACGACGCGCTATTGTACCAGATTTGGACTCAGGGCTTCCCGGACTCCGGC